>Ga0209212_1000969_pt1 | contig 51104 bp, 42 predicted proteins | sample RifGroC2_FD_183996 | JGI IMG/M metagenome (GOLD analysis project Ga0209212, IMG submission 183996) | Groundwater microbial communities from Rifle, Colorado, USA - Groundwater C2 (SPAdes) (version 2) | ecosystem: Environmental > Aquatic > Deep subsurface > Groundwater | place: Rifle, Colorado... | reverse complement strand
TTGAAGAAACTAGTTGCAAATCTCCATATGATGCCCCTGAACTATTAACCCTTACAACAGTTATGGCAGCACCTTGTACTTGAGTTGTTAATGCACTACCTCCAGTCCAACTCTGACTTGGCCCCGTTGTCCCGATACCGACGTTGCCGGAGGAATCAATGAAAACTTTTGTTGTGCCGCCAGTAAGAAAAGCAAGGCCGCTTGAAGGAGAATAAATGCCGGCGGTTGATTGAAGCGCCGAGCCGGTGCCGGGGTAGATTGTTGAGCTTGTTTGGAGGTTGCCGGTTTCGTCAAGTTGAAGGGTTGTGGCGTCGGTTCCGTTTCGGACGATGAAGAAAGCGGATTCGTCGTTGTTATTGTCAACGTCCATATAGAGGTTGGAGTTTGACCAGACGCCGTAGTTGGCGTTGAGCCAGTCGGCGCCGATTGAGCCGTAGGATATGGCGCCGGTGACTGTGAGGTCGCCTGTGATTCTGGCGTTACCTTGGACATGGAGTTTTTCGGAGGGGGAGGTTGTGCCGATGCCGACGTTGCTATTTCCTAAAATAGTTACTGCATTAGCCGTCGCCCCTCCTCCTGGATAAACATCAAATCTTAACCCGGTCTTCCACGGACTACCACCATCCTCTTGATAAGAATAAATTTTAGGAGTTTCTGCTGTTGTGCTAAATGTATTACTGGCAGGATTCAAATATAATGTTGCAGTATTGCCAACACCACCTGAGCCAGCATTAGCACCTCTAATTACAGCTTGTCCCCCAGCAACATGCAGCTTTACATCTGGTGCCGTCGTCCCGATGCCGACGTTGCCGTCTTGAGCAAAAACAACATTATCGCCGCCGTTAAAATAAAATCTTATCGCTCCGGACGCGTCATTATTAGTTATCCTTAAGTCGCGAGCCAAACCGGTATAATTGCTGCTATGATATCCAATCTGCGCCGAAGACACGTCATTACTTAATCTGATATAAGAGCGGGCGGCTGTCCCTGTATTAGGATTTTCAATTTTTAATTCTGTATTGCCATCCTGCGAATTATAAATATGCAGGATATCATTCGGCCCCGTTGTCCCGATGCCGACGTTGCCGGAGGTGGAAACAATCAGCTGTGGAGCAGCACTCACAGCTTCCATCATTTCCACTTCCCAGAATGTGATATAGTTATCCGGACGATAGTTGGTTGTCGCATTTACTTTATAATATCTATAAGCAGTAGAATTGGTAAATGTAAATTCCTGCCAAGTATCAGCCACATCTGTAGCGGCTCCGGTATAAATAACGGTATAATCAGAATCATTATTAGAACCCTGCAAGGTAAAATCTTTCAAACCGGCGCCGGTCACATCTTTATAAGTATAGATTCTTAACTTTACTACGGTTTTTGTTATCCCTGTTCCAAGATTATATTTCCACCAATGAGGAAAAGCTCCACCCCCCGAAGCCCAACGAGTTGCCGTGCTTCCGTCAGACACATTGGACGCAAGATACGAACCACTTAATTCTGAATCAGCAGAAGCGGTCCCGCCTGTGATGACATCCGCTCCGTCTCCGGAAGCGGTCCCTCCTACCTGAAATACCCCACTTGGACTCGTCGTACCGATGCCGACTTGGCCCGCCGAAGTGACAACGAAGGCGGCCGTTGCCGTATCATTAACTTGAAATTTCTGCAAAGGTCCCGTCGTCCCGATGCCGACGTTGCCGGTTGAATCAATGAAAACTTTTGTTGTGCCGCCAGTAAGAAAAGCAAGGCCGCTTGAAGGAGAATAAATGCCGACGGTTGATTGGATTGCCGAGCCGGTGCCGGGATAGATTGTTGAGCTTGTTTGGAGGTTGCCCGTTTCGTCAAGCTGAAGGGTTGTGGCGTCGGCGCCGTTTCGGACGATGAAGAAATTTGAGCCGTCGTTGTTATTGTCAACGTCCATATAGAGGTTGGAGTTGGACCAGACGCCGTAGTTGGCGTTAAGCCAGTCGGCGCCGATTGAGCCGTAGGAGACTGTGCCGGTGACTGTGAGATCGCCGGTTATTCTTGTATTGCCGTTGACGTCAAGTTTGTAAGACGGGGAGGTTGTGCCGATGCCGACGTTGCCGGTGCTATTGATTCGTACGCGTTCAACAAATGACCCTGTGGTGGTGGTAAAGAAACTCAGGTAGCCAGCGCCATCGCCGCTTATGGCATTTTCTCTCCCACCAAAAATTCTACCACCGGTGGCATCAAGTGCTCCTGTTGTTAATCGTGCGAATAGAGTTAAGTTTCCACCACGATCTGCTCCCACCGTACCATCAGCTAGCATATTGCCAATGTTCACAAACTGATTACCTACATCTGAAATCATACTCACCCTCTGACCACTTTGCCCGTATGCCAATACAGGCCAAGCACCATTACCCAACATTGTAGTTCCACCGACAACTTCAAGTTTATTTCCCGGACTCGTCGTCCCGATGCCGATATTTCCGCCTGTTTCATAAATCACGGAGTTGCCCAGAGAGTTTGAGCCGGTGAATTTGGAGATGTAGTTTGCCGTGCCGCTGATGTTTCCGGTTATTGAGCTGTCAACATAAGATTTGGTCGCGGCGTGGGAAGCGGAAGTCGGGGTTCCGACGATGACGGGCTGGGAGAAATAGCCGGTTCCCTGAACGTCAAGTTTGTAGGCCGGGGAGGTCGTCCCGATGCCGACGTTGCCACCTTCTAAAATTGTAAACCTATCATAAAGTATCTGTCCTGTGGCCGTTCTGAATGTGAGTGAACCACCAGTTGCTGTCCCTGATCCAGAAGCAGGAGTTGTCACTTTACCAACAATTTGCGCGTACTCTGTTTCGTTGTCGCCCCTAAAACTAATTCTGATCTGATCCCCGCCACCAGAGGCCGCTCTCATTCTTATTGCTGTATAATCCGCGACTCCGCCGCCGTCCAGCCTCAAAGTTCCACCGCTTATCATGGTGTCACCGCCTATTATAGCTCCACCGCTTACATGCAACTTCGCCCCCGGACTCGTCGTGCCGATACCGACGTTGCCGGAACTTGTCGCGAGATATGTGCTACCTGTAACGGTTAGAGTGGTAAAACTGCCGGAAGCGCCGCCGCCGCCTATTATGCTGTCAACATAAGATTTGGTCGCGGAGTGGGAAGCGGAAGTCGGGGTTCCGACGATAATCGGGCCGTTAAAACTGGCGACGGTTCCCGACCCCTGAACGTCAAGTTTGTAGGACGGGGAGGTTGTGCCGATGCCGACGTTGCCGGTGTTTGTTATGGTAACATTCCTTACAGCACCGGCTGAATTATAAAAAGTAATATCTTGAGAATTTCTTGCTTGTAAAGCAAAATTTGTTCCGTCGGTTCCGATGTAACCTCCATTTGAACCCGAGTCAATTTCAATATAATTTGTACCGGTAGCCTTGTATAAATGGAGGGTCTGCGCAGGCCCCGTCGTCCCGATGCCGACGTTACCGGTGGTTTGGAATGTAACAGGATAGGCTCCATTATTATAAAAACGCAGGTCAGAATTAGCCCCATTCGTTACGGGTATAAATTGCCAATTAGTGTTGTTTGTTGAATTAACCAACGCTAAGAGACTGCTTCCACTTACATCAGAAATTGTTAATTTATACCCTGGCCCCGTCGTCCCGATGCCGACGTTGCCGGTGTTTGTGATTCTCATCTTCTCTGACCAGCCACTTCCTGGATAATTAGCTATTGTTCCAAATACCAAACTCCTGCTACTGTCCGAATCGCCCCATGAAATGTAACTATCTCCAGCAGAAACATCCAACGTGACAAAATCGTTGCCTTCTTTAACTCCCATAGTGTCGCTCACTTCAAGTTTAATGCCCGGACTCGTCGTCCCGATGCCGACGTTCGTGCCGTTGTCAAAAATAATTGAATTTCCGAGAGAAGAACTGCCGGTCCATTTTGTTATGTAATTTGTCGTGCCGGAACCGCTAATCGGCGCGCCACCGCCGGCGGTAACGCTTCCGGTAACTTCAAGATTGCCGACTACTCTGACCGGGCCTCCTTCAAAGTATCCGGCGTATCCGACGCCGCCCGTGTTTCTCGCGTAAACGCCGGCTGAAGAAGCGTTGGTGGATTTTGTTTCGGCGTATAAGCCGTAAACGGGGCCGGATGTGGAAGTGTTTATGGCGTAAACGCCGGCGCTCCCGCTTGTTGACGACTTGCTCTTGAAATAACCGCCGTAAGTTAAAACGGAGGTTGAGGTCGCGGCGGAATAAAGGCCATAAGTTCCGCCGGTTGAGTAAAACAAACCACCGGAGCCGGAAGTGCTAAGGCCGCTGACCGCGGTGCCTGAAGCGCTTACGCCGGAGAGGCCGGTGCCGGAGGCGCTTGAGCCGGAAACGCCCGTGGCGCTTCCGCCGGCGACGCCCGCGAGTCCATAGGTATTCGTCCCGGAAGTTGAGCCGTAAATTCCGGTCAGCGAACCGCCGATGACTTCAAGTTTATAAGTGCCGCTTGAGGCCGCGCCGACGCCGAGGGTGCCGGAAGAAGTTGCGACATTAAGACCGCCAGTCTTGCTTTGACCGGTTGAACTTGTGGTTATGGGCGGCTCGGTGTTGCTTGACGGCGGCGAGCCGCCCGGTTCTGTAAAAGCAAAAACAAAACGCAAGCCAAAACCGCTTGCGGCTGTAACCGCAAAAATCACAATCAAAATTGCGAGATTTTTTTTCATTAAAAATCGGCTTCGCCTGATTATTCTATCATTATAAAGTATTTATACGGCAAAAACAATAAAAAGTTATCCACAGGGACGGCTTGTTGATGATTTGTTTTTTGAGTATAATGAAAATGAAACTAATTTTAAAAATAATTTAATTTAGTAAAATTATGGATCAAAAAAATTATTATGTGATAGGCGGAGCCGTTGTCGCGCTCATCGCGATTATCATCGCCTATCAAGTCGGTTTCAGCGCCGGCGTGAAAAGCGGAGACCAGGCGGCCGCGGAGCGCCTGCAGACCCAGATTGACAAACAGCAGCAGGTTCTTGACGCTTTCTTTCCCGCGCCTCCGGAAAATGTCGTCAGTATAACCGGCGAAGTTAAAGAAGTCGGCGCGGATTTTATAAACGTTGAATATTCCATAGCGCCAAGATACCCCATTCCCGGCGAGCCGGCGACCAAAAAGACGGTGAAGGTTATGGTGAACGAACAAACGAGTATTAATTCCATAATCGCCGGAACGACAAAAACCGTTTCCATTAAAGACGTGAAAGTCGGAGCCGCGGTTACCGTCAGCGCGGCCGAAAACATCAAAGACAAAGAAGAGTTTATCGCCTCCACGATTAACTTACAGACAGCCGGCGCGGCCGGAGGCCCGGCTGGAATTCCCGGCATGGGCGGCGTTCCTCCGCCTCCTCCGCCTCCTCCTCCGCCACCGCCTCCTCCTCCGCCTCCCGCTCCGGCACCGACGAAATAGTGAATTTGAAAAGACCGCCTCGCTTTTTAACGGGGCGGTCTTGTTTTTTGGCAAACGCGGGGATAATATAAAAACAAATCTCCATTTCCTATTATGATTTTCCTTTCCGCGAAAAATTTTTTCCTTGAGCTTCTTTTTCCGAGTCGCTGCCTCGCCTGCCAAAAAGACACGTCTTCCGCGCCGGTTGACGAAAAACCGCTTTGTCGGGATTGTTTTGAAAAAATTCCGGTTAACTCCGGATTTTTTTGTCCGAATTGCCTTAACCGTTCTTTTGACGGCAATGCTTGCCAAAGCTGTCGCGGAAAAAGTCCGCTCAAACGGCTTCTAATCGCTTCGGATTATGATAATGAAATCGTCAAAAAAATCATTCTGGCTTACAAATACAATTTTATAAAGGACTTATCGCGGCCTTTGAGGAATCTAATTGTAAAATACCTGGCTCAATTGAATTTTCCGATTGATGCGAATTTTACCTTGATTGCCGTGCCGCTTCATAAAAAACGGGAAAAATACCGCGGTTTCAATCAATCGGCAATGCTTGCCGAACTGCTTGCCGAACATTTTAAACTCCCGATTTTGAACGATGTCTTAATCCGCGGCCGCGACACGCAACCGCAAACGGAATGCGTTCATCCCAAGGAACGGAAGGAAAATATCCGCGGGGCGTTTGAGTGCGCTATGCCGGAAGAAGTCAAAGGCAAAAAAATAATTTTAGTTGACGACGTTTTGACGACCGGCGCGACTTTGAGGGAATGCGCCCAGGTTCTCCGGCGCGCGGGCGCGAAAGAAATCTGGGGACTTGCCGCGGCAAAGGGCTGACGAAAATCCCTCCGCTTTAAGGCAGAGGGATTTTTTTTTATTTCCGGCCTATTCTTCCGCGCAAAGCATCGGCCGAATCCCGGGTAAGCACGCCCAAGTGAAGCCAGGATTGCAGTTCCGGCTCTCCGAGTCCGGCGAAATATTTGTCCCCGAAATCGCCCAAACCCGGAACAATGAATCCGCGGCTGTTCAACCGTTCGTCGTGAGCGCCGACCGTAATTTTAATTTGAGAAAAATTGCTTAAAATATGGTCAACGCCTTCGGGCGCCGAGATGACAGAGGCAATCAAAATATTTTCTTCGCGGATACCGAGATTTTTCAATCGCTTTACGGCGTCTATCATGGTGTTTCCCGTTGCCAGCATCGGATCGGTGATAATTGCTTTTAATCCTTCATTATTGCCGGGATTTCGCGAATCAATGACGGCGGGAATATTTTCATAATTAATTTCCGTTTTTAAAGTTTCTTCGTTCCTTTTCGCTCCGAGATGATAAAAAAACGAAAAACCGTTTTCCGCCGCGCCTTCGCCGAAAGCTAAACCGGCGCGCCACGGCAAAAGAAAAACGGTTTTACTTTTGTCCAATTCGTTATTCTCAACTACATCTTTGAGAACGCGGCTCGTGATTTGTCTTGAGGCCTCCCTAAATTGTCGCGGCGAGGTTTCTTCGCGGCCGGTCAGCAAATCCCGCCTGATGACGCCATAAAGCCGGCTCAAGTCCGGGGTTTGTTCAAGAACGCGCAGTTTTTTTTCTTGAACGTATTTTTTGATTTCACCCTCAATAAGAGCCAACTCAAAATCATTCAGTTCGTGAAACGCTTCGCCGTTCTCCCGGCGGCCGAACATTATTGGCCGCAATTCGTTAATCCGCCGGATTTTTTCTTCTTCCGACAACTCTTGAATCAGCGGCTCACGTTCCAGAGTTCTCGTCCGCGCGGCGGCAAGAGCGCCGGCAATAATCCGCTCATCTTCGTCAAGATGCTCTTTCGGGTGCGCGGTTTCGGATGAGTATTTTTTGAGAGTCATAGAAGCGGAGGGTAGAGGACTCGAACCTCTAAGCCCCTTTCGGGACCCCAGTTTTCAAGACTGGTGCCTTGCCATTCGGCGCAACCCTCCTCGTGTAGCAACATTTTTTATCAAACGATCTTTGCTAAATAAATAATGTTCCTCAGCGTGACAATTTGGGCAAATGAGTTCAAGATTATCCAAATCATTGTTATTCCTGTTCCTGTCTCTGTGATGAACTTGCAATATTTCGTGCCTATTATAACCACATCTTTCACAACTTTTTCCTCTTTCTCGCAATAACCTAACTTTTAGAGCATGCTGTGATTTCACTTTGTCTCTCGGCCTATTAATTTTATACTGAATACCAATCCTATGTTTATTTGCACAACTTCTACTACAGGTTTTTTTATTTGCCCTCGCAAGAATTGGCTTGCCGCAGACCGTGCACGGACTTTCTTTTCTACAAGAAAGTCCGTAACAGCTCATACTGCAAAAAATTTGGCCCCTATTTTTTTGTATTTGACTGGGCCTTCGATATACCAATTTACCGCAGACGAAACATTTGACATTAGGTCTTCTTTTATATTGCTCACCCATTCAACCAGTATGCCACAAAAGCCGGCTGACAACAACCACTCGGCCACCCTTCCAAATCACACTTATGGTCCCCTCGTGAGGAATCGAACCTCAATTACGAGATCCGCAATCTCGTGTCCTATCCGTTGAACGACGAGGGGGTTTAAATTCCGAACCTTCTGCTCAAAAAATCGCCGAACGATTCTTGCTGTTTTTCTTCCGGCAAAAATTGCAGGAGAATTTCTTTGATTTCCTTTTGATTTTGATTTTCCAAAGGAACGCGCAGAGGCCTTAAAAATGTCTTTTTGCTGACAAAACTGATTTCCTTTAAATCCGTTTCCGGCTCGTAAAAAATCCAGAATGATTTAAAATCGGCGAACGGATGAAATTGCGCGCCGACCCAAAGGCCGGTTTTGGAAATCGCGAAATTCACTTTTTTCGGCTCTCTGCCGGAGTAAAGATATAAAACGAAAGCGGCCAAAACTATGAAAACGCCGAAAAAAAGATTTTTTGTTATGATCGCTCCGGCCAGCAACCCGCCTGCCAGAATGATTCCGACCGCCGCGATTGCCGGACTTTTCTCGTATTTTACGAATTCCGGCGCCTGCCATTCTTTCAGCGGCTCATTGTCCTCGGGACTCTCTTCCGTTTCCGGCTCTTGCCGCGGTTTTTCCGGCATCACGCCTTCAACCATCTCTTGCCATGATTGTCGGGGCGGATTCTCTTTATTTTTAATTTTTCTTAAGTCAACAACCGGATCGTTTGAAATCATGACCGCATAATACCACGTCTTTTGACTTTTTTCAATTGAGATAATATAATAAATTGAATATAATAAAAAATCAAGTAGTGGCGGACGAAAAAATTTGGTGAGGTCCAGCCCCAGGCTGGTCGGCCTTGGGCCGAGGCCTCTGACTGGGAGTGGCCGAAATTTAATATGTATTATGTTTATATTCTAAAAAGTGATAAAAACCATAAATTATATAAGGGATTTACTAACGACCTGAAGAGAAGAATAAAAGAGCATAATTCCGGAAATTCTAATTTCACAAGAAACAATGGGCCATGGAAATTAATTTATTACGAGGCATTTTTTTCTGAGATAAATGCCAGGCGAGAAGAAAAATTTTTAAAATCAGGAAAAGGAAAAGAGAGAATAAAATATCTTTTGCAAGATATATAAAAAATAAATTTGGTGAGGTGGCCGAGAGGCTTAAGGCGGCGGTTTGCTAAACCGTTGTACGGGGTTAAATCCGTACCGAGGGTTCGAATCCCTCCCTCACCGCCACATGCTTTCTCTTAATGATCCTGTTGAAAAAATTTCAAGAGTCGGCGGCCCCGTTTATTTAAAAAAGCTTCACCAACTCGGCGTAAAAACGGTTCGCGACCTGCTTTTTTATTTCCCGCGCCGCTACGACGACTTCTCGAATTTAATTTTAATCCGCGACCTCAAACCGGACGAAAACGCGACAATACGAGGGAAAATTTTAAGTGTCTCCTCGAGCTACGTTTACGGGAAAAGAATGAGCATCACCGACTGTCTCGCGGAGGACTCGAGCGGAACGATCAGGGCTGTTTGGTTCAACCAGCCCTTTTTAATCAACACTTTCAAGGCCGGACAAATCGTCAATTTTTCCGGCAAACTCTCTTTCAGGAAAAAGGAAGCGTATCTTTCGAATCCGAGCTATGAAATTATCGGACGGGACGGCCGGGCCGAAAAAAGCGAAATCAATCATACTGCCCGCTTCGTGCCCGTGTACCCTGAAACAAAAGGCCTGACTTCGCGGCGGCTCCGCTACGTCATCAGGCCGCTTCTTTTTTTGGCGGATAAAATCGCGGATTATCTTCCCGAAGAAATAAAAAAAAGGCGGAGTCTTATTTCTTTGGGCGAGGCGATCAGCCAAATCCATTTTCCGGCTTCAGAGGAAGCGGCGGACAAAGCCAAAAAGCGTCTTGCTTTTGACGAAATTTTTTTGATTCAACTTTTTCTTTTGAAAGAAAAACTTAAATTAAAACAAGAACCGGCGGCGGCAATCTCTTTAGACGTTGATTTAATCAAAAAACTGGTTGATTCCCTACCCTTTCGCCTGACCGACGCCCAAAAAAAAGCCGGCTGGCGGATTCTTCAGGACATGGCGAAACCAAGAGCGATGAATCGCCTGCTTGAAGGCGACGTCGGCTCGGGCAAAACGGTCGTCGCGGCAATGGCGAGCTTGAGCGCGGCGGCCGGCGGTTTTCAAACGGCGTTTCTGGCGCCGACGGAAATTTTGGCGCGCCAGCATTATGAAAAAATTTCCAAAATGCTTGACCCTTTTGACCTGAAAATCGCGTTTTTGAGCGGCTCTCTGCCACAGCGCGAAGCCGAAAAAATCATTCAAAAAACCGCCGCGGGAGAAATTCAAATTTTAATAGGAACTCACTCCATTATCCAGGAGCGGGTAAAATTCAAAAATTTGGCGCTGGCGGTCGTGGACGAACAGCACCGTTTCGGTGTCCGGCAAAGAGCGAAACTCGCTTGCCCTGAGCGCGGTCGAAGGGCTGACAGCGAAGCCGCCGGAAAGATTCCTCATTTTCTTTCAATGACCGCGACTCCCATCCCGAGAACCCTGGCTCTGGCGCTTTACGGGGACCTCGATATTTCGCGGCTGGATGAAATGCCCAAGGGCCGGCAAAAAATTGTTACGAAAATTGTCTCCTCCGCAAAACGGAAAGTCGCGTATCAATTTATCAGGAAACAAATTAAAAATGGGCGACAGGCGTTTGTGATATGCCCGCGCATTGAAGCAACTGCCTTAATTTCCAATTTCCTCCGCCAGCTGGCGGATCCAATTTCCAAAACTTTTCAGCAGAAATTGCTGTCCGCCGAAGTAAAAAACGTAAAAGAAGAATATAAAAAACTTTCGGAAGAAATTTTTCCCGACTTGAAAATCGGAATGCTTCACGGCAAGCAGAGACCGAAAGAAAAAGAGCGGGTGATGAAACAATTCAACGCCGGAATCATTGACATTTTGGTTTCAACTTCGGTCGTTGAAGTCGGAGTTGACGTGCCGAACGCGACGGTGATGATGATTGAAGGCGCGGACAGATTCGGGCTTGCCCAGCTTCATCAATTCCGCGGCCGGGTGGGCCGGGGCGAACATCAGTCATATTGCCTGCTTTTCGGCGATACTGCGGACCGGCAAACGAACAAACGGCTTGAGGCGCTCGTTAAATGCGACGACGGGTTCGCTTTGGCCGAAAAGGACTTGGCCATCCGCGGTCCGGGCGATTTTTACGGTTCAAGACAATGGGGTTTGCCGGAACTCAAAGTCGCGTCTTTGACCGACCTGCCTCTTATTCAAACAGCAAGAGAAGAGGCGGTAAAACTGCTTAAAAACGACCATAACTTGAGAAATTATCCCCTCTTAACGCAAAAACTTCTCGCGTTCAAAGAGAAGATACACTTTGAATAAAATGCGATACTAATATACGAATTCATGCGAATTATACGAATGCAGACAATTAAATTATCGTTTTATTCGTATTATTAGTATGCATTCGTATATTGGCATCGCGTTTTCTATGCTTTGGCGTTACCCAAAAGCCCATGTATCTGCCGAGCATCAGGCGACTCTGCGCGTCAAGCGCCGGAAAGGAGCCGAAAACGATTATTATCAGAGGCAAGAGTATCCACTGAAGGACCATCCAAACGAATTTTCGCCGGCCGTATTGAACCGGACGTGAAGGAAGCAGAATAATGGAAAGAGCCGCCGAAGAAACCAGGCCGATCATAGCCGCGGCCATGAGGATTCGGGTGATTTTCGGCAAATTGTAGGAAAGCACGCTGACGTTAAACGCCGTTCCTCCGAGAATCAACGGGAGCCAGCCGAGCATAAAAATAATCAGGGCATTGGTCGCCCAGGAATGGAATCCTTCTATTTTATGAAAAGCCCAAAAGAGTTTTGTCCTTGAAGTAATTTTTTTAAACGTCTTTGAGTCCTTCCAAAAACCGAAAAGCGCGTAAGGGATGTTTTCGGCGCCCCATGCCCAGCGCCGCTGCTGTTTATAGATGCTTTTGACGGTGCCCAGGAAAGTCGGCGCGACGTTGGCGTCCATTGAAACCGGATAATTCAAAGAGACCGTCCGCCAATCGCCGTCGTAAAACAAAAAACACTGCCAAAAAATTCTGGAATCCTCGGAGACGATGTTGGTCTGCCAGAAACCGATTTCAACAAGCGGTTTCAGGCACATTGAGTGGCTTGAGAAAGTGGTGTGCTTTTCCGGCCTTTCCTGCTGCATCATATGCCAGAAAGTCGCCGAAAAGGCGATGGTCCTTGCCAGCGCCGGCGCTTCCCAAATGTTGTTCGTGAAAAACGGAATAGGCTGAAAACTGGAACGCAAGGGTTTTTCGCAGGTTAAAAACGCGTGAGTCAACCGGCCGAAAAAATCGGCAGGAACGTTCGTGTCAACATCAAATACGGAGACGAGGACGTTCTCACTCGCGATTTCCAAAGGATTAATGATTTTTTCCACCGCTTCTTTGGCGGCCAATGTTTCGTTTGAACCCTTGCCCGCGAGTTCGCCGGCGATGTCTTGAGGATGAACCGTCAACAAAAAACGGAAAAATTTATCGCCGAATTCCCGTTCAATCAATCGGCCGGTTTCGCTGACCGATTCTCCCTCTGGTCCGAGCCGGGCACGCTCTTCCTGAGACAAAACGACGATAAAACGGTTAAGAGGATAATTGGATTGAACCAGCCTGTCAAAGGACTGTTTGACGACCGCGAAACTTTCGTTATACATCGGAAAAATTATCAAATGATAAATTTTTCGCCAGTCCTTATCCTTTTCGCCCGCCAATTTTTCAAGCCAATTGACGCTTTGATTCTCCCTCATTTTTTTAAAAGACGAGCGCAGGTGGAACGACAGATAAACGGTCTTTGCCAGCCAATAGACGTCAAAAGCAATTATAAAAACGGCAATCCACACCGGCTTGGCCCAAGACAAAAAAACAACGGCAATCAAAGTTCCCCAGCCGAGAAACCCCGGGAGCATTTCTAAGGCGCGGTAAATTCGCCGTTCTTTGGGATCGGTCAAATCGCCGGCTTTGCCCGCGCGAAGATAATATTTTAACTCGCTGTTCATCCCGTTAGAAGCAGGTCGCGGTCGTGCCGCACCCTGCAAAATTATTTTTGCTTATTTTTGTTTGACTTTTTGTTATCATAATAAATATTATTTTATCGCGACCGCGGCTTCTAACGGGATTCATATTTTGAGACAACCTCTTTGTATTGTATATCAACTAAGACAATAAAAAAAGAGAGCGGTTTGGCTCTCTTTTTTTTTAAGCTCTAAATTTTTTCGGCACTTTTATTTCTTTCGGCAGAAATTTTTCCGCGCCCGGCTTAAATCTGTTCGCGTAAGGATCCGACAAATCAATGTATTTGTTTGACGACCCATAATCCCACTGCATAAAATGCCAGCAGTAAGCAACATAGTATTTTGAGGCCATCTCGGGCCGGTTAAACGCGTTGACCAAAAAGCCGCGCAATTCGGCCCGGGCACCTTTGGGCGGCTCGGTAACCGCTTTTTTTATTTCGCAAGGAGAAACAATTCGCGTCGCGAAGTCCCGAAAGCGGTAATAAAGCCCGCGTTCGCGGCGGAGGTCGTGATATTGGATGTTGACCGTTCGGGCAAAATTTAAAAAGTCATTCAGCGAATTTCTCGTTCGCCCTTTGAAAGACGAAAAGGCCAAGCCGCGGTCAAGAGGCCTTCGCGTTATTTTGCTTAACTCTTCGTCAAGAATAAACTTTTTCGTAACCCAATCAACGTCGCCGAGCAAAAGACGCGGTTTTTCCTTCAGTCGGGAAAGGCCATCAAGAACAGTTCCCCATTTTTCAACGATATCTTTGTCTTCTTCGCCGCCGCCACAGCCGCTTACGTGAGACAGCGCTTCCTCCAGCAATATTTTTTGAATTTCAAGAGCCGTGTATTTTTTTCCGTTTTTCAATTCGGCCCGGAACTTCAGGGACGGGTCAAAAGAAAATTGGCGATAACTCTGGATCGCGTTTTTGAGAGCGAGATTGCGGTTGAAACAGCCGTCTTCAATCATATCAAGAATAATCCGGGCAGTTCCGAATTTGAGGTAAAGCGCGGCGTTCGCCATGTTTGTGTCCCTGCCCATAACATGAAGACGGCAGAGATATTCGCCCGCGTGCGACTCGTTCTTCCCGTTAATCATCGGCAAAAAAGGCGGGCCGGAATTCGCGACCGCGTACCTGACAAACCACGCCCGCTGGGAAAGGGCGAATTTAAGTTCTTCCGACTTCGAATCGTAAATGACGTCGCCGGCGCCGGTGTAAATGACGCTGCTCATCAAATAAGCGAGAAAAAAATCTTTAGCGGCGTTTGAGCCGTAAGCGGCCAGGGAATCAAAAATTTCCGGCCTTACGGCGTAATTTTCATGACAGCCGTAAGTGTGCCGCTTGCCATCGTGATTGTTTCTGTACAAATAGATTCGCGAAGGCAACCCGAACGCCGCCAATTTCTCGTTCGCTTCCGCCTGAAGTTCTTCAAGCAGACGATCTCCCGCTTCGGAACAACAAACGAGCTGACGGGCGCTCAAACATTCGGGGGTAGCGTATTCCGGATGATCCCCCGCGTCATAATAAAATCTTCCGCCGTTTGCCAAAAAATAATCGGTTTTCCACGACATCTCCCGCGCGGCGGCTTCCCGCAAACACAAAGGAATAAATCTGTAATAAAGCCATTTCGCGATTTCCAGCATTTCCAAATCGCGAGGCAACTGTTTGATAATCATGCCGTATTCGGTCTCTTGTCCCAAAATCCGTTTTTTTCTCATGCGCAATGCCACTCTTTTTGTCAATGAACTTATTCAAGAATTTAACATAGACAAGGAGAGATGTCAAAAATAAAACAATAAAAAAGAGAGCTTTTTTGCTCTCTTGTGTTTAAATATTTTCCGTTACTCTCCACCCTTTTGGACGAAGTTTTTGACGAATTCTTCGGCATTCTCTTCAAGGACTTCGTCAATCTCGTCCAAAATCTCATCCATGTCTTTTTTCTTCTTTTCGTCTTTAGGTTTCTGCTCCGTCGTTGTTTCTTCTTTTTTTTCTTTGTCTTTTTTCTGGTGTTTTTGCGACATTTTCATCTCCTCTTCTCGTTTTTTTTTTGAAAAATCTATTTTAAAAATATCATAAAACTTCAAATCTGTCAAAATTATCCAAAAATAAAAGAGGACGATTTGTCCTCTTTTTTAATTATTCGATTCATTTGAATTTTTTCAACAAAACATCAACGATTCCTTTGGTGCAGTCAAAAGGATCAAGCTGGACGCGCCCCAAACCGTGAATTTCAAGAATGTGCCAGTGCATGTCCGTAATCAGCTCTTTTAAATGCCGCGCGGCCATTCCGCGGATGTAAGCGCGGGTATCGGTCGGCGGGTTGCCGACCGCGTTCGAAATTTCTTCGTCGGAAACGATTCTTTTTATCGCTCCCTGATTTTGGAGAACGTGATAAACGCCGGTGTCCGGATTAATATTGTGATATTCAATGTCAAGCTGTTTCAGCCAACAACCGAGATTTTCCGCCACGCCCGATTTCTTGGTTTTGATCGTTTTCCGGCCGCAGTTATCCCAATTCGCGCCGCACTTGACGAGATACCTTTCAAAAATCCGTTTTTTAATCCGCCAGTCAAGCTTGTCGTCCAATAGGGACGGATCGCGCTCAAGCGCGTCAAGCGCGTAACTCCATTTTTCAATCACGTCGGCCTCAACCGACGTCAGATTATTGCCGCGATATTCCTTCACGGCTTTCAATAATTCTTTCTGAACGTCCAAAGCCGAAACCGTTGTTCCGTTCGCCAGTTTAATCACCGCTTTCTTGCAGGTCAAATCAAAGGAAATCTCGCGCAAGGCCTTAACCGGTTCTTTAAAAGCAAGATGACCGAGACGCTCGGCAAAACCGGAGGAAAGCCAGTCCAAAATCAGGGCGGTAACTCCGGTTTTCAAGAAAATAGACCATTCGGCCATGTTTGAATCGCCGATGATTACGTGAAGCCGCGAAAAATCAAAATCGTTCAAGTAAGAACGGTCGCGGGTGTTGATGATTCCCCGCTCGCGCGTAGTTTCGGCGGAATAAAGGCGGGTAAAAAAATCCGCGCGCTGGGAAATCTGGAAACGGTAAGCATCCTTATCTACAGGAGTTGCCGGAGTTTCTTCCGTTTCCACCCCATTAGAAGTCTTACTTGTAACGGAATCAACAATGTCAGATTCAACATACTCGCCGCATCGTTCGGAACGTCCGGTAAAATGACGGAACTTTTGTTCTCTGAGATAACAAGATTCGCTTTTCTCCCGTTCAACGCCGATTTTTCCGGCGCCGCAGAAAATCTGCCTGGTGATTAAAAATGCCGCAAATATGCCGGCCAACGAACCCCGATTAGAAGAAGCGCCGTTCCGGCAATTACGTTCGTAATATTGGCGGTACCATTCGGAAGACATCATGGATTCCCGCGTTATTTCCCTAAAAAGAGAGGCGGGAACGAGATAATTTTCATGGCAGGCATAACTTGAGCCCTTGCCGTCGCTGTTGTTTTTGTAAATCTTGATCTCCTGTCCGAGCTCCGCCGACGCCTTGCGCCGCGAGGCCTCAACGATTATTTCGCCGGCTTTTTCGTAAAGGATTAAATCGCGGGCATTGGTCACTTCGGCCGTTGAAAATTCGGGATGACTCATATCAACGTAAAAACGGCTTCCGTTTTCAAGCAGGAGCCCCAAAGCTCCGATCAAGGCCTCGGAACGCTGAGACAACGGAAGATCAAAATGTTCTTGAAACCATTCTTTGTCTTCGGCCGTCAAATGCTCCGGGCCGGCAAGAAGACGGGCCATCCGCTCGGCCTCAATCTGGAAATCGCCGTCTCTCCTTCGCCATCCGTAAAGATGACTTCGGGAAAAAAACGGGTAAGGACATTTTTTAAGCAGAAGGTAAGCCGCGCTATTGTCCGGACGCGCGTCCGAAGCGCCTTTGACGAGAATGGCGTATTCGGTCTCCGAACCCATAATCATTTTTGCCAATTTAAATCTCCTTATGTTCAGGTCATTTTTGATTTCTGTTAAAGGACTTGAGAAGAAAATAACATAAATGATTAAAAAAGTCAAAACTAATCGCAAAAACAAAAAGAGGACCGTTTTTGGTCCTCTTTAATAATCAATTTTGCCTTAATTTTTACAAATAATGTCCCGTTGGGACGTTTTCAACTTTCTTTTCCGGCTCTTTCGCGGTTTCCTCCTGGATGAGCGTTCTGACGTTCATCACCCGATCTCCGCGCTTTCCGGAAATTCTCAGCCAATCCTCGATCCCTGCCGTGGTGTTGGGCAGGTCTTGATTTTCTTTGAACTCCTGCTCAATCGCGTCGTAAAGATCCTGGAGGCGGATTCCTTTTTCACCGCCGCCGAGTTCCCTTTTCAAGGCGATCTTTTTCGCCCGGCCAACAACGCTTTCAATGACCGCTCCGGACATGAAATCCTTGAGATACATAATTTCTTTTTTGCCCGAAGCGTAAGTAATCTCCAAAAACTGATTTTCAGTTTTGTTGGGGTCGTAGATTCTCGCGACCGACCTTGGAATCAAATAATTGGCGGCGAGCTTTGAAGGGTCCTTACCGACAAGATATTTAATCTTCTGGCCCTCTCCGTCAAAACGCGGATTTCCGTTCTTGTCGCGCGGGACGTAATAATCGCTCTCGTAGTTGGAAACGTCGAAATACTGGGCGCCGAAAGGCAGATCGGACGTCAGATATCTTATAAAAATGTCGGTGGCCCCGCGTTCGTCCGGCCTGTCAATTCTGATCTTCAGGTCAAGCCGTCCGGGTCTTAATATTGCCGGGTCAATCAAATCCTGTCTGTTGGTCGCGCCGATTATGATGACGTTTTTCACTTCTTCAACGCCGTCCAGCATCGTGCAGAACATCGTGACGGCCGTCTTTTCAACATCGCTTGAAATACCGGAACCCCTCATCGGGAAAATCGCGTCCATCTCGTCAAAAAATATGACAACCGGACAATTCTCATTCGCCTTTTCCTTGGCTTTGGCAAAGGCCTCGCGAATTTTCCGTTCGGTTTCGCCGACCCATTTGGTTAAAAGCTCGGGACCCCTGACGTTTAAAAAGTATCCCTTAAGGTCTTTCTGGCCGGTCTTTTCCCTGACTTTCTGGGCAAGGCCGTTGGCGATTGCTTTGGCGATCATTGTCTTGCCGCAGCCGGGAGGGCCGTAAAGCAAAATGCCTTTGGGCGGACGGATCTTGTATTCCCTGAACTTGTCCGGATAAAGATATGGCAGTTCTATCGCGTCGTGAATCGCCTGTATTTGTTCGTTGAGGCCTCCGATTTTCTCGTAAGCCACGTCCGGCGCTTCTTCAATCGCCAGATCGTCAACCTCGGATTTTGGAAGCCGTTCAACCAGAAAATGAGATCTGGTCATAAGAAGCTTGTCGCCGACTTTAATGTCGCGGGGAGAAAGCAGTTCGCTGAAGTAAGCCACCATCTTTTCGTCTTCCAAACGGGTGGAAACGAGAGCGCGGCCGTTGCTCATCACGGTTTCAAGCCGGACTTCCTCTCCGAGTTCCTCAAACTGGTCAAGCGCTTCAACAATGTGCATATCCGCGCTCAACCGGACAAGCTGTCCTCTTTTAAGATTCTTGATATCGAGATTGGGAGCCAGAACCTGAATAATTTCCCCTTTAACCATTATCCTCACCATGTTGTCGCTATCACTCACGACCGCCAGAAAAGCTCCGAAAGAATTTGGCGGGGTCTGAAGCGCTTCAAGCTCCTCTTTCGCTTTGCGAAGCGCCTCTTCTTTGGCGCGAATGTTTTCGGCCGCCTTGGCCAGAATTTCGTTCTTTTCCTCTTCGTATTTTTCGCGAAGAGCTTTCATGTGCTGCTGGTAAAGTTTCAGCTTCTGCTGAAGATTTTCAATCTCTTTTTCTAACTGCCTAATCTCCTGGTTATTAGACATCTTACCGTCTCCTTTCCGCTTCTTTCAAAGGTTTCAAAACGCATCATCCTTTGTCCTCTCGATTATTTTGTTAAAGATTGAGCCTATTCTAACAAATTTTTCTAAAAAGGTCAAGTCCCCGCACAAGCATAAATAAAAATCTATGGGAGTTCGACTCCCATAGATTTTGTGCCGCGCCAAGATAAGTGCGCGTGCTAGGATTCGAACCTAGAACCGTCGAGGTATATAAAAAAACTTTTTGGTGTGCGCACTAGGATTCGAACCTAGAACCGTCGAGGTATAAGCTCGATGCTCTACCGTTGAGCTATGCGCACGTTATTTTATTCCCATAATTTGTTCAAACTCTTCGCGCTCTATCGTTTCTTTTTCTATCAAAGTTTTGGCTATCAAGTTAAGTTTTTCTCTTTTTTCCGTGATGATTTTTTCCGCCGTCTTGAAAGCATTGCCGATAAAGCGGGCGACTTCCTTGTCAATTTGAGCCGCGACTTCTTCCGAATAATTTTTTTCCTGGGCGATTTCCCGTCCCAAGAAAATCAATTCCTGCCTGTCGCCGAAAGTAATCGGCCCCAATTTCTCGCTCATTCCGTACTGAGTGACAAGGCGCCTGGCGAGGTCGGACGCTCTTTGAAGATCGTCGGAGGCGCCGGTGGTCAATTCGTCAAAAACGATTTTTTCAGAAACGTATCCGCCCAGCGCGACCGCCATGTCGGCCAAAAATTTTGAACGGCTGTAAAGCCGCCTGTCCTCAACCGGAAGTTTTAGAGTATAGCCGGCGGCCCTACCCCTCGCGACAATGGAAATCTTGTGTACCGGATCGGAATCGGGCAGAGAAGCGGCGACCAAAGCGTGGCCGGCTTCGTGGTAAGCCGTGATTTCCTTTTCTTTCGACGAAAGAATGTGGCTTTTTCTTTCAGGACCCAAAAGAACCTTTTCAATGGAAGTGAAAAGGTCGTCCAGAACAATGACCTTGCGGCCGAGCCGGGCGGCCATAATAGCGGCTTCATTGACAAGATTCGCCAAATCGGCGCCGGAAAATCCCGGAGTTCGTTCGGCGATTCTGCGAAGATTGATGCCTTTCTCCAGCGGCTTGTCCGCCGCGTGAATCTTCAAAATCTCCTCGCGGTCGTTAATGTCCGGCTCGTCAAGCACGACGCGCCTGTCAAAACGTCCGGGCCTGAGCAAAGCCGGATCCAAAACATCGGGACGGTTGGTCGCGGCCATCACTATAATGTTCGTGTCGCGGTCAAATCCGTCCATTTCAACGAGAATCTGATTCAGGGTCTGTTCGCGCTCATCATGGCCGCCACCAAGGCCGGCTCCCCTCTGACGGCCGACGGCATCAATTTCGTCAATGAAAACAATGGCGGGAGCGTTCTTTTTGGCGGTTTGAAAAAGATCGCGGACTCTTGAAGCGCCGACTCCGACGAACATTTCAACGAATTCCGAACCGGAAATGTGGAAAAACGGAACGCTCGCCTCTCCGGCCGTGGCTCTCGCGAGCAATGTTTTGCCGGTGCCCGGCGCGCCCATCAACAAAACGCCCCGCGGAATCTTCGCCCCGATGTCCAAAAATTTTTTCGGACTTTTCAAAAAGTCAACGATTTCTTTTAATTCCTCCTTTGCCTCCTTAAGGCCAGCGACGTCTTTAAAAGTCACTTTTTCTTCTCCCGGGGCGAACACGCGAGCGCCGCTCCGTCCGAAAGTGAATGCCTGCATGGTTCCGGCCTTCGCCTGCCGGAACATGAACCAGAAAAATAAAGCGATCAAAGCAAAAGGCAAAATGAAAGGCAAAAGAGCCCCGAGCCAGAAAAGAAATCCCGAGGGCTGTTTTACGATGATGTCGGTCGCGGCGAGTTTTTCGGAATCCACGCCGTAATTCTTCAACGATTCGCTCAATCCGGCTTCGTTTTCTTTTTGAGCGGAGAGTTTCGCGCCGTCTTTCAGCGCGATTTCCAAATCATTGCCTTTCACCGTGATTTTTTCAACCGTTCCCTTGTTGATTTCCTGAACCAACTCGGACAGACCGATTTCCTTGACGGTCTCAAGAGGAGAAGTGAGCAAGGCGAAAAACGCCGACAAAAGCAGGAAAATCAAAAACGCGTAAATCAGGTTTTTTGAAATTAATTTCATCCCGTTAGAGGCAGATCGCGATCAATTTTAAATCTGCAATAATTATTTTTACTTTATCAATTTCTATATAATCAACCTGTCTATCCCATTAAAAGCGATCGCGGCCTCTAACGGGATTCATAACGATGATTATTGTAGCATAAATAAACTAAAAATCAAATACACGCAATTTCGTAACAATAAAAAAACCCCGGGTCAATCGATTTATTTTCCGATTGATCCGGGGCTGATTGTTAATTGGCTGATTTGTTAATTCTTTTTCGCGCTTGCGGCTTTTCCGGCGCCGAGGACTTTATCTATCCCCTCCTCAAGTGCCTGCTTGAAAGCCGAGGTCATGGCGTTGGTCCCGCCAATCTCTCCGCGCTTCTCAAGCTCCTGATAAGCCGAGAGAATCGGTCCTATTACCTGAACCATATAATCTGGGAGCTTCTGAAGCTCGCGCTCCAAGAACTCCTCTCCCAAGTAAACGTGAAATGTCTCGTTGATGATCCCGCTTACAAGATTAAAAAGGGTCTTTCCCCCCCTAATCGGCAGAGAAACGTCGTCAACTACGATACGGCCGTTGCTCCACACGCTTATGACCCAATTCTCGCGGGCCGCTCCTCTCAAATATGTCTGACCGAAGGCGTATTTTGCCACACCTTCTTTTGTTACATGAAATGGCTTTAAAATATCGCCGGTGGCCTTGTTGACGATGACGGTCTCCACACTGTCTCTCTGTTTGAGAGACAAAGTGATTTGGTGATATTTTGCCCTTCTCGGGAGCGCGACGGCCGGTTCGGCATAGCCTTCGGAAACGTTGCAGGTTACATAAGCCCTGTTTTTCTTTCTGTCTACCGAGACAACCCTGTGGTTGTCCTGGTCAAATGTGTCCTGTAATCCGTCAGCCGGTTCAACAACCGCTATAATCCTGTAATATTCCTTCTTCATCTTAAACCCTCCTTTTGGTTTGTTTGTCCGAAGAAATAAATCTTCTCCGAAATTTGGTTATTATCCTCCTAATCTCCCGATACAGCGAAAACATCCTTAGCCGCGTACCGCCGGATCGCGTCCTCCTTATACTTGGGCAGTATCACCGGCTTACGGCCGTCTTCTTTGACTATTGTTGCAACTTCTTCTTTGTCTTTGCCGCAATTGCATTCCTGACAATCTTTGCATTTTGCCATTTCAATCACCCCTTTCTTTATTTGGTTGTTAAAATTTATTATGCCATTAACAGCCACATATTAGCATATTTTTGAAAAGCTGTCAACCCCTCGCGCCGGTCGGCAAACAAAAAGCGGGGCCACCCCGCTTTAATATGACTCTTGATTGTAATCCGCCGCCCGTTATTCTTCTTTCTTTTGTTCGCTTTGCCCGTCCGAAACGTCGGCAAGCCCCAAAGCCATTCTGTGCTCCTCCGGCTCAACCGAGATTATTTTAAAATTATATTTTTGACCCAAAATAAGCGCCGTTTTCATTTTATTTTCCGAGCCGAATTCGGATATATGAACTAAGCCGTGGATGTTTTGATCAAGCTGAACGAAAGCTCCGAAAGGATTAAATTTCGTCACTTCTCCGGCGACAATGTCTCCTTTTTTATAAATTGAGCCGATGTTTTTCCAGGGATCTTCTTTCAGGCGTTTCAAAGAAAGAGAGATTCTGTCTCCTTCAAGGTCAATTATCTGCGCCCGAACTTTATCGCCGACTTTGATCACCTCTTGGGGATTTTCAATCAGCTTATAATCCAATTCGGAAATGTGAATCAGTCCTTCCAGCGACTCCGTGGCCGACGAACCGTCGTTATTTTGAAAAGGAGCCGGCAACTTCACGAAAGCGCCGAAATCAACGACGCCCGCGACCTCGCCTTCAACGATATCGCCGACTTTAAAGTGCTTCAACACCTCGGTCATTTCTCCGTTTTTGACTTCTTTTTCCGAAATAATCAGTTTCTCTTCTTCCGGAAACATATCAAGAATTTTCACTTTTAACTCCTGACCGACCAGTTTGTTCAATTCAACCAAAATTTTTTCCTTGTCGCCGCCTTCGATTCTCGGATAGTGTTTCGGAGCAAGCTGGGAAACGGGCAAAAATGCCTTTATTCCGGAAATGGGAGCGACCAAGCCGCCCCGATTGGCCTCGCTGATTTTTACAACGATGATTTCCTGGCTTTTTTGCTTTTCTCTCAATTGATCCCAAACGCGCTGGCGGGAGGCCTCTTTCAGCGAAAGCTCGACGTAACCGTCTTCATTTTCCAATTCCACTATTTTTCCCAAAATTTTATCTCCGGGTTTCGATTTTTTCAAAATCTCATAAGCGTCCATCAGTTCCCTTCCGTAAATAATGCCGGTACCCAACAAACCCAAATCAATATGGACGGCCTTGCTCGTTTTTTCAATGATGGCTCCTTCGATTAAACCGCCAACTTTCAGCACGGCGGTGAAATTCGGCTCGTCTCTAAGCAAGACGGCCATGTCCGATTTCTTTTGTTCGCCGTTTATGAGAGTTTGAATTTGCTCAATTTCGTTCATATAGATGACAGAATAACAAATACAGCAACGAGAAGTCAAGGGGTCAAGCTTTTAATTTTTTCAACAAGTTTTTGCTCGCTGAGTCCGCCGGACGCGAAAAGCTCGCCGTTGATGATTATGCCGGGCGAAGACATAATGCCGTACTTTTGAACCATCTCCATTCCTTTCTCGGTGAGCATGTCAATATATTCAATTTCAACGTCCGGAAAATTCGGCCTGATTTTCTCTTCCAAAATTTTTTTCGCCTCGGCGCAATGAACGCAGCCGGGCGTTGAAAGTTCAATAATTTTTATCATATCTGACAGTATACCAAATGCTTTTTTATTAGACAATGTGCTATACTTTGTATAGTTGGTTCGCTCGGTCAAAATGAAAACTTCGTTTTCATTTTTCCCTCGCTGCCAATTATAATTGGAACATGATTCAAACAAAATATCTCATCATTGGCGGAGGGGTGGCCGGAACAACGGCCGCCGAAACGATCCGTCAGAACGATTCCGAAGGCAGGATTATAATTGTTTCCGACGAGCCCTACCGGTTTTATTCCAGAATAATGCTTTCAAAGCCAAACTGGTTCCTCGGCAAAATTCCGTTTGAAAAAATTTATTTGAAAACCCCGGAATTTTACGCGGAAAACAAAATAGAACTTTTAACCGGCAAAAAGGCGATAAAGGTCTTTGCTCGCGAGAAAACCGTCGCGCTTGAAGACGGGGAGACGATTATTTACGAAAAACTTCTTCTGGCGATCGGCGGCTGCGCCCGGCTCCTGGCCGCTCCGGGAGCGGACAAAAAGGGCGTGTATCCGGTCAGGACGCTTGATGACGGGAAAAACATAATCGGCGCCGTAAAAACCGCCAAACAAGCGGTTTGCGTCGGCGGAGGGTTCGTCAGTTTTGAGATGGCCGACATGCTGAAGCAAGCCGGACTTGAAGTCACGGTTCTGTTAAGGGAGCCGTATTATTGGGCGAATCTTCTTGACGAAGAAGCGGGCGCGATGATTGAAGAGGTGATGACTAAAGCCGGAACGCTAATTTTTAAAAACGAGGAAGTGCTGGAAGTTTTGGGCGGCGAGTCGGTTGAGGCGATTCTGACCAAAAGCGGCAAAAATATCCCCTGCCAAATCGTGATCGCCGGCATCGGACTTTTTTGTCCGGTTGACGGCTTGCGGCTGGAAGGCGTGGAGACGAAACGCGGAATAATAACCGATGAATATCTGGAAACCTCGGCGAAAGACATCTGGGCGGCCGGCGACGCGGCGGAATTTCAGGACGTGATTTTGGAAGAGCGCCCGCAGGTCGGCACTTGGGCGAACGCCCAAGCGCAGGGACGGACGGCCGGACTTAGTATGACGGGTAAAAAAACGAAATTTGAACTGCTCTCAAGCTACGCCACCTCCGGATTCGGACTTAAAATCGCTTTCATCGGCGACGCGCGGCCGTCTCCGGACAAAGAAATCATTAAGCGCGGTTCAAAACAAGGCGGGGCGCTCGGCCGTTTATTTTTGAGAAACAACAAACTTATCGGCGGGATTTTATTCAATCGAACCGACGAACTCGCGCCGCTTTCAAAACTTATCGTCAGCAAAGCGGATTTATCGCAAAATAAAAATAATCTTGCCGATCCGAACTTTGATTTAAAGCAACTATTAGAAAGTGGAAAGTAGAAAAAAACGGAAATTAGAATAAAACCACCCGCATTTTGGGTGGTTTTTAGATATTTAACAATTATTTACCTTCGTTTTTAACGATTCCATCTTCAAGAAAATAGTACTCGCCTTCAAGCACGCCTTGAGCAACTTTGTATGATTGGCGATCGTTATTTTCGGCGATGTCTTCAAAGGAACGTTCAATTCTCTTTCTCGCCCCTTTGCAGAACAGATCCGCGAGTTCAACCGACTTTTCGTAATTCCTTCTCTTAATGACGAGCATCGTTTCGGCCCGGCTGCAGGTTGCCGCCATGGCGAATAATTCAACTCCGATATCAACGACTCTGCTTATCAGCTGTTGCTTCTTTTCCAGACCCTGCTGGTAACGCAACATCAAGCGGAAAATCATCCTGGCCAATCGCTTGCCGGTCTTCTCAACAAATCTCATGTGAGCGGACATTTTACCGCTTACAAAACCGTAATCTTTGAAAGGACGCGCCGGCCGATAAAGTTTCGGATACCAAATCGCGTACTTAACCGCCGCCGCGAGCGCGGCTTTGGTTTTTAACCCGACGGACGCGGCAGGATCGGCAATCGGCACAAGCGTCTTCATGTGGAAATCCAGGGCTTCGCGGGCGATGAACAGATGCATAATTTCGCTCGTTCCCTCAATAATCCTGTTTATTCTGACTTCTCTAAGTATCCTCTCAATCGGATACGCCTTTTCTCCGCGGCCGCGAAGGGATTGGGCTTTTTCATAACCGCGGCCTCCGCGAATCTGAAGCGCCTCATCCGCTATTTTCCAGGTTGCTTCCGAACAGAACAATTTGGTTATTGCCGCCTCAAGACGGAAATCACGATTCGTTGAATCGGCGAGCAGGCTTGAATATTCCCAAACCGACTCCATGGCGAAGACGTAAGCGGCCATTTCCGCCAATTTTCCGGCGATGGCGTCATGCTTGCCGATTGGTCCGCCCCACTGAACGCGTTCCGTCGCTCCTCTGCGGGCGATGTTCAAACACTGCTTGGCGGCTCCGATACAGCCCCCGGCTAAAGTCAAGCGACCGGTGTTAAGAGTCGTCAAAGCGATTTTCAAACCGTCTCCGGGATTACTTAAAATGTTTTCCGCCGGGACCTTAACGTCCTTAAATCTTAGGATTCCGTTGATGATTCCCCGGCAGCCGAGAAAATCGCAACGATAAGCGACTTCAAAACCCGGCGTTTTGGTTTCAACGATAAAACAGGTAATTTGCTTTTTGGCTTTGCCGTTGACGATCTTGTCCGGAGTCCGGGCGACCACTATTAGCACGTCAGCAACGTTCCCGTTTGAACACCAAAGTTTTTCTCCGTTAATCAGGTAATGTTTGCCGTCTTCGGTCAGCGTGGCGGTCGTGGTCATGCTGGCGGGATCGGAGCCGACTCCCGGCTCGGTCAGTGCAAAACCGGAAATTAAACCTTCGTGGGCAAGCCGCGTCAGATACTTTTTCTTTTGCTCTTCGGTGCCGAACAATTTAAGCGGGTTCGGAACTCCGATTGACTGATGAGCCGAAACCCAAATCGCCGTTGAAGCGCAATGGGAAGCGATCATTTCTTTAATGCGTCCGTAATTGAACTGGGATATGCCGATGCCGCCGTATTCTTTCGGAATTTTCAATTTGAAACAGTTTAGCCGTATCAGCCCTTTTATGACTTCCTGCGGCAATTCGCCGGTTCTATCCACTTCATCGGCGTCGAGATTCGCCCTCAAAAATTTTTCAAGGGCCTCCAAGTATTTGTCGCCAAAATTTTTATCTTCCTTGTCTTGAGTCGGAAAAGGATAAATCAGATCGGCGGAAAAATCTCCCAAAAACAAATTTCTGACGAAACTTTTGCCAGCCCATTCTTTCTGCCGGGCGTCTTCAACGATTTCCATCGTTTCTTTGCCTGCCTGCGCAGGCAGGCCCTTGTCTTTAATTTTAGCCATTCGCGCACCTCTTTCCTTTGATTACATTTAAAAGAACACAACTGTAACTAACCACATTTTTTAAAAACAGTCAACCATTTTGTGACGCAAGTCGGTCTTGACAATACGCGCGATGTTCCATTATTATCAGCTCGTGAAGTAGGACATTACCAATTTAATAACAACCGGAAGGAGAAGGCGGAAATGGAAGACAAAAACCGGATAGACGAAATCGGCAACATCCTTAGGTTTGACAAATTGCCGGTGAGTTTTAGATTGCTATTTCTGGTAACCGTAACATGTCTGAGCGTTGGGTTTGTTTTTAACCTGACGCAGATATGGGAAAGCCATTCTGGCGAAGGCGGTATTTTTGGACTCTCCGCGGAGAGTATCAGGATGCAGTATTACGGAAAAAGGGATTCCAGTATATTGGAATCCAAATTAAAAACGACGATGGGCGGATTCGCGACCGACGCGGAAAAAGAGACCATAATAAAATGGATTCGATCCGGCGCCGATGAGGCGAAATATAATTCGGAAATAAAACCCATAACAGAAAAGAATTGCATGGTTTGTCATGGCCAAGAGTCATTCCGCCCGTTAATCGGCTATAAAGAAATAAAAGAAGTCACAAATATTAATAACGGCATGGGATTTAAAACCTTGGTCAGGGTTTCCCATATCCATTTCAACGGGATGACTTTTTTATTTTTTGTCTCCGGCCTTATCACCTGTTTCGCGAGAATCGGGTCAAAAAAGCTAAAATGGGTTAAATGGATTGTTATTATTGCCCCGATGATAGCCATGTTCTGCGACATTATGTCCTGGAATTTGGCGAGAGAATATGAAAATGGCGTTTATATCGTCATCGTCTCCGGTGCGGTTATGACTGCCGCTTTCTTCACGCAAATGAGCATATCCGCGTATCAAATCATAAGATCTTTCTTCGTATAAAAATAAAATAAAAGGAGGTGTTGAACATCAACGCCTCCTTTTTTGTTATTTGCCATTTACCTTGCCGTTCCTTGTGCCGCGCCTTATTGCTCCTCGATAATCACGCTCTTAATAAACATATCTTGCGTCGGCTCCGAGGGCTCTCCCGACGGGCCGACCTTGACGGGCGTTTCGGCGATCTTGTCGAGGATATCCAATCCTTCAAGAACTTTGCCGAAAATCACGTAACTTTTGGGCAAAGGATAGTTTTGATGCATGATGAAAAACTGGCTTCCGTTGGTGTCGGGGCCGGCGTTTGCCATCGCGACAATTCCGCGCTCGTAGTCACGGGTGATTGTTTCATCGTCAAAACGATAACCCGGACCGCCTGTGCCATCGCCCGACGGATCCCCGCCCTGAATCATGAAGCCCTTAATGATTCTGTGAAATTTCGTTCCGTTATAAAATCCCTGGCGGCTCAAAAAAACGAAATTATTGACGGCAACCGGGGTCTCGGACGCGAAAAGTTCGATTTTTATCTTGCCGGACAAGGTCTCCATTTCGGCAAAATATTTTTTGTTTACGTCGATTTCCATTTTCGGGGGTTCATTCCATCGCATAATTTTTTCCGCCGGCTGGCGGATGTCCGGCGGTTCGGACGGCGCGGATTTAAGAGCCGAGTCGTCAACGCCTGCCGGCGTTTTGGTTAAAAAATAAAATCCGGCCGCGCCGAGAACGGCCGCTATAACGATAAAAACAATCGCGTACTTCATAATATTTTAAATAATTTATCGCTTATAACGCGCTTTTTTATACTATCACATTCAAAAAAAATGGCAATAAAAAAACGGACTTTTTTCAGTCCGCGTTTAATTACATAAATTATTTTCGTTAAGTCAGCAGGAAAGCCGCGATGATAACCGCGATTATGCCGATGATTTTTCTGAGCGTAAACGGTTCGCCGTAAAAGAAATATCCGCCCAAAACGCCGACCGCGGCAATCAGAACCACAAGCAGCGGAACAATTTTTGACATCTCCACTTCCGGCATTCCAATCAACTTGCCGTAAGCAAGCACTCCAAAACCGTTCAATAATCCGGCGGCCAGACCGATCAATAAGCCGTTTAGAGAAGGAAAGGCCGTTCCTTTAAAAACGCTGATGCCGACAAGGCCGGATCCCAAGGCGAGCATTATAGCAACCCAGGCGGCGCCAAGTCCCGACGCCCTCATTACCAGGGGCCACACTCCAAAAAATACGCCGCTCAAAAAAGTGAGCCAGAAAACACCGTTCATTTTATACCCATGCCTCCTTTTGCGATTTGTTAATGTCCTAAAAATCGATGATATAGGAATAACAAATAATTCGTCGTTTGTCAACGCCATTATCTTGACGGGGAAGAGCGCCAGTGATACGTTTTCAATAGCATCTTAAAAATCTTGAACGAGGGAACAAATGCAACACACATATCTGCAATGTATAAGCTGTGATTATAAAACTGATCTGCTTGAGGAAAGAAAATTCAGATGCCCCGACTGCGGCGATCTTTACGACATCAAACACAACTTTGAGCCGCTCTTAAAATCAACGGGAACGGGTTTTAACGCCCTTACTTTGATTTTTGACGAGCGCGCGAAACGATCCGTTTTTAATCCAAAAAACGAAGCGACGCGCAGTTCAGGCGTCTGGCGTTTCAAAGAATTGATAATGCCGTATTTGGACGAGAAATATATCGTCACTTTGGGCGAAGGTAATGTTCCGATTGTTCCGGCGGGCAAACATTTATCGAAATGGCTCGGCAAGGACGTTGAGGTTTGGATGATTCTTGAAGGAATGACTCCGACCGGTTCGTTCAAGGATTTCGGCGGAACGGTTCTGATGTCGGTAGCCAAAGCGGCCGGGATTCAGGCAATCGCCTGCGCTTCAACCGGCGACACATCGGCCATGACCGCGGCTTACGCGGCGGCGGCCGGAATCGAATGTGCTGTCATCCTGCCGAAAGGATTCGTCACTTCCGTTCAACTGGCCCAACCGCTGGCGCACGGCGCAAAAATCATCAACCTCCCCGGAAATTTTGACGACTGCATGCGCGTGATGCAGGAGTTGGTCAGGGATTACGGCGTTTATCCGGCGAACAGTTTGAATCCGGCGCGGATTGAAGGCCATCAAACGACGGTCTTTCTCACCGCCCAATTTTTCGGATGGCAACTGCCGGATTGGTTCGCGGTTCCGGTCGGCAACGGCAGCAACTGCTCTTCAATAGGAAAAGCCCTGCGGCTGATGGAAAGTTTCGGCCGGGGCACGATTTCAAAAATTCTCGGCTGCCAATCCGAAGCGGCAAACCCGTTGGCAAAATCTTGGGCAATGGTTGAACGCGGCGGACAAGCGGACCCGCGCGACTGGAAAATGGCGTTTCGTCCGATACAAGTCGGAGAAACAACCGCGACCGCGGCGAGGATCGGAAATCCGGTTTCCCGCGACAAGGTTATGCGGGAAATATTTTACACGAGCGGCGCGATGCAAATCGCTTCCGAACGCGATTTGAACGAAGCGGTAGCGGTCTGCGGAAAAGACGGATATTTCGTCTGTCCGCAAACCGGCATTGCCCTGGCTGGAACGCGCAACGCGATAAAACGGGGGTGGATTAAGAAAGATCAAAAAGTGGTTGTCGTTTCAACGGCCACCGGCCTGAAATTCACGGATTCGGTTGCCGCCGGTTTACAAAACAACATAACCGACGCCAAAGATTGCGAAACAAGCACCGTGGCAAAAATATTGCGCTTTTAAAAACAAAATCAAATCAAAACAACCCAATAAAAAATTGGGTTGTTTTTAATTGGGTGGGCGACGGGATTCGAACCCGCGATCTCCGCTGCCACAGAGCGGCGCTTTGCCACTAAGCTACGCCCACCATTTTTTATCGTTTTATTATCTTGAACGGCAAGGGTTTGTCAATGCTCCAATAAAACCCTGCCGCGGCTTTATGCCCTCCTCCTCCGAACACGCTCGCCAATTTGGAAACGTCAACCTTGCCGTCGGAACGCAGAGAAATCATTATTCTTCCGCTTCTGCGCGACCAGATGATGGCAATCGGAGGAAGTTTTTTAACAAGAGCATGTCCGATGAAAGAAACATGAAACGGCGAATTCACGGCAAAACAGTTATAACCCTGAAATTCAACTTTTTCGGCGAAAGAAACCAATTTTTCAATGTTTTTTGCCCGATTTCTTAAAAGGACGTTTCCCTCTTCTATATATTTCCGCTTTGTTTTCTTTTTTTCAAAATCCGACGCCAATTTATTCCACACGGTAAAATCAAAACCGTAAAGCTGAAGCGCTTCGTCCACTTCGTGAGTGAAAGGCAATCGGAAACGCCAAAGATCCATATCTTCAACATGCCGCAAAAGAGCGGGCACCGGCTTTTTGGGATGAAAATACATCCAAGACAAAACCGAACCGGAATGATTCAACCCGAAAAAAGAATCCGAAGCGAATTTCAGCGCTCCTTTGTTGCTGATGTGATGGTCAACTATTGTCAGAGAACGGACGGTTTTTACAAGCCGTTTCACCACATCCGCCGGATAACTGATGTCCAAAGTGTAAACATCTTTGCCTTTAATTTCTTTGGGCGGAGGGGTCTGATGATAAATCGGAATATAAATCGCCTTGCTTCCGAATTTTTTCCAGGCGGCCCAAGCCGCGCCGAATCCGTCCGGACATTCGGCGTGATACAGCACCGCTATTTTTTTGATTGTTCTTTCGGTCGTTTTCATTAATCTTTATTCTGGCACGAACACTTTGCTGAACACAAAAAACAACAATATGCCGCCCAATAACAATAAAAATTTTTCTTCCCGCGCGAATTCCAATTTTTCCGCGAGTCCGGGCTGGGTTTTTTGCCAGTAAGAATTTAATACTTTGTGAACGGCGACAAGCGGCCAAACGGACAAAAGACCGAAAAACCAAAGCGGATGAGGAAGGAACCAAAGCGCGATGAGGGTCAGCCATCCGAACAATATTAAGCCGGGCGAATATGATTTGTCAACGCCGAGGGCTTTGGCCAAGTCCCGAATATTGCGAAACAAATCGTAAGCAAGGTACTGGCCGTATATCGGAACAAACAGACCCGCGGTTCGCCAGCCAGGAAGAATGTCTAATTCTTTATACGCGCCCAACTGCCTCCAGTTGCGGTAAAACCAATAAATTTCGTATAAACCGAGCGTGGCCGCCGACAAAACCGCGAAATGCCAGGCGGGCTGGAGGTCGGGAATTATTTGCGCGACCTCTTTTGAAAGTCCCGGTTTGATCGAATGCGCCCCAAATTCTTCGCCGCAATGAGTGCATTTGGTCATGCCCGGCGCGATCTTTTCCGAACAAAAAGGACATTTCTCAATTACCGGCTGATTTTCATTCTGATCCATCCCGTTAGAGGCAGATCGCGATCTCAAAATCGCTGCCTGCGTTTTTGTTTTATTTTATAATTATAGTTCAACATAAAAATAAAATTTTACTTTACACCGCGCGATCGCGGCCTCTAACGGGATCCATAAATAACTGGTGCCCCCACGAGGAATTGAACCCCGATCAACGCCTTAGAAGAGCGCTGCTTTATCCATTAAGCTATGGGGGCAGGATTTTCGAATTATGCCACCAATTTCCTTTATCGTCAACCCCGTTAGAAGTCATGCAACGTTGTGTGACGGGGCAGGGATTCAAGACGAAGTCGGCTTCCGCCTTCCTTATGTTTATTAACGCAGAGACATTGCCGGACTTCTAACGGGGTCAACATTATCTATATCTATCTGAACGGGTTTTTATATTCTTTTTCCGGCAATTGATATTGTTCTCGCGCGTTCAAATCATCCACAACTCTCTGATAAAGCTCTTTTCCCAAGGTCACCTTTTCAACTTCCGCTTCGGGCATGACGTTAATCGCCAGATAGGCGTAATAATACGCGATCAGTCCGAGCGCGGCAGACAAAAAAACGAACAACAGCAAAAAAAGGCCGGTTGAATGCGTCGACAGAAAAACGCTTAATTGAGCAAAAAATTTTTTAAAACGGTTCATGGTAAGTTTACCGAGCGAAAACCTTGATTGTTAAAACCGCCGAAACATCGCCCGGAGCCAACGGCACGGCCGTCTTGTCAAAACCGGCCAAGCCGCCTTCGGAGCGGACTAATTGAATATCTTCAACGCTCAGATAGATCGGCTGATTTTCAAGATAATTAAGAAAATCAAAAACCGAAGAAAGCGATCCCCACAGATTTATTCGGAAAACAAAAAAGGATGACGCTTCATCGGCTTTTGCCTCGCCGGACGCGGCTTTGGCCGGAGGCGTTCCGATAATATTGATACTATGACGATTTTTCGTTTTTTCGGCAAGCTTTTCCAATGTTTCGACAAATCCCAAAATGTCTTCTTCCCGCAGAAATACCGCTTCAATTTTAGGCCAGTCCGATTGAATGCTTTCGAGCTCCCTTTCGAATTCTTTAATTAAAACGCCTTTCTTTTGCAGAGTAAGCAGTTCTTTTTGGCTTTCAACGTAATCGGAACTTGCCTCTGTAATGTTCAAAAATAAATAGAGGGCGACTCCTGCGCCGGCGGCGATTAAAATCGCGCCGGCCGATAACAAAGTTAAATAAAATTTTTTCTTTACGCTCATCTTGCCAGTTTAAAATTAATATTAAAATCTATGTCCTGTTGTTTCAAAAGGATGCTGATAGGCACGCTAACTTCCGCAAAATCGGAATTACGCTCCAAAATATCTTTGAAATTCAAAAGGTCGGCTCGCTTGTCGGCGCGGCCGCTTAACGATACTTGCTTGGCGTCTTTTTTAATCGAAACGCTTTTAAAGTGAATGCCCTCGGGCGCGGAATTGGTTAAACTCTCCAAAACGCCGGCCATGGGCAAATTCTGTTCTTGAAGGCGAGTCAGCGTTTCCAATTTTTGCCTGACCTGACGCACGTTTGATTCAAGCTCCCGGCTTTTTACCGCCGTTACGGTCAAATTCTCCGCCTCAATCAGACGATGCAATCCTTCAAGCTGTATGTTCAGAAAAAAATAGATGCTTGTCAGAAGAATACCGAAAATAATCAAGTAAACGAATAAAATCGAGGCGACGAAGATTGCCAATCGCCGATATTTCTCAAAAATTGTTTCTTGTTTTTTAGCCGCGGGAAGAAGATTTAAGGTAAACATATTTTTTAATCCAAACCTCGCAGGGCCAATCCCAGCGCGGTCGTATAGCCGAGCGATTGTTCAAAAGGAAGTTCCGGAATTTCTTTCAGCGGAGGCGTTAAAATATTTATCCATGGATTGCCGAGCTCAACCGGTATTTTCAATTCCAAAGAGAGGAAACTGACCAAACCGGGCAAAGCCGCTTCTCCGCCGGAAAGAATGATTTTCGCGATGGAAGGATTTTGAACGTCATGCTCGTGCTCCGCGTGTTCCGGATAGAACTCCAAATACGTCTTGATGTGGGTGAGAAGAGCGTTCAGGGGCGGAACCAGCGCCGAGTAAATCCTCCCCTCATTTTTTGTCTTATCAAGGCCGGTTGTTATCTTCAATGCTTCCGCTTCGGCCTGGGAGACGCTTAATTTCTTGGCAATGGCTTCGGTTAAAAAAGAGCCGGAAACGCTCACGGTCGTGGTGAAACGAATCGCCTGTCCTGAAAAAATTATGAAACTCGTGGCGCTGGCGCCCAAATCAATGATTAAAACCGGCTGTTCTGATTGACAATTCTTTAACAGCGCTCTCGCTATCGCCTGCGACTCAATTTCAAGGGCAATCGGCTTTAGACCAACTTTTTCAAAAGTATTTAAATAGGGGTCAACCAGCGTCTTCGGGGCCGCGGAAATTATGACGTCAAGATGATCCGGATTCGCCGGCGACTGGGGTAAAACCTGATAATCAAGATAGACGCTTTCAAGTGGCAAAGGGATGTTCGCTTCGGCCTCCCACCGGACGGCTTGAGCTACTTCGGCCAGATTCATTTTAGGCAATTGAATCACCCGGATGAAAGCGTGCTCTTCCGGCAAAGAACCGATGATATAACGCGTGCGCAATCCTCTGTTTTTGGCTTCTTCAAGAGTCAATTTTAAAACTTTTATCAATTCCGATTGATTTTTGATTTCTCCTTTTTCCAGGACCCCGGCGGGAATTGATGCCCGGCCGAAACTTTCAAGCCGCAATTGTTCGCCGCGTCTTTTTAAACTCGCGAGCTTTAACGACAAATCCGAAATATCCAGGCCGAAAGCCGGAAGAGTTAAAGCGTTTTTTGGGGATAAAAAGTCAAACATGCTAAGTTATTCTATTTCCTTCCAACTCTTCACCTTAAACGAACCGCTTGAGCCGCCGCCGGAAAACAGCGCGTTTGCCAATCCAGGATCATAAGAAATGGTTGCGTTATTGTCCAATGTAATTGCCTTCGCGGTCAATTGTGTCGCGTTCACATTATTATGAAGATAAACCAGACCGTTGGCCGCGTAAAAAATGACTCCACTCGCGTTATTGTGCAAATCAATCGCGCCACCGTGATGCCCCCCGCCCGAGGCGAGTGACATCAGCATCAGATAACTGCCGACCTGTCCCGAGCCGGAAAAATTGCCGTTGTTCGCGAGATGTATGGTTCCGTCGCTGAAGACCAGACCGCTTTTTGTTCCGTAGCTTGGGTCAAGCTGTATCGCCGAACCATTATCAATGTCAATGTATCCCGTAATGTAGATTGTCCCGCTTACCACTAATGTCTGATTGTTTGCCAAAATCAAATTCCCGTTAATTTTTTTGGGCCCAAGCGTTAAAGTACCGTTCGTCGGAATGTCACAACCGGCCACGCCCCCGTCGCCGCAGTCGCCGTTGATTGTTCCGCCCGCTTCCGCTTGCGCCTTCCAAGCGTCAATCATTTCCTGCGTAATCGGCATCGCCTGAACGGCCGGGTCGGAAGGCGGAGTGGTCGGTGTGGTCTGTGTGCCGCCGATTGTACAGCTTGTCTTTACATTATACGACGCGTTGCCCCCGATTGTACAATTTGAAATAGTGTCCGCGCTTACGCTGCCGCCAATAGTGCCGCTGTTTAAGGTAAACGCTCCCGCGTTACCCCCGACCGTAACTATATCCATAAAATGAGCGTACGCGCTGCCGTCAACGGAAACGGTTGAGATTTGATTGTCGATTCCGCCCATATAAACGCGAAAGTTAAGGTCGGCGTTCAGGTTTGACCAGTTGCCGATCGACCAGTCATTGCTTTTCTTTCCGGTGCCGCGGGTGTAGCCGTTGGCGGAATCGCCTCCCCAGACAAGATAATTTGAATTATCCGGCGCCGCGTCAATCACAAGCCAATAGGTTGTATTCGCGTTTAATGTCGGAGTGGTTGAAAAATTCACGGTCAGCCAGCCGTAGGAACTCCCGACTGACGAGGCATTCAAAAGGCCGGTCGCAAGAACTGAAGTTCCGGGCGAACCGCCGCTGTCTGAAATCAAGCGAAGTGTCGCGTTTGCCGGACTGCCGACTTTTTTGAGATATAAATCGGCTTTGACCGCGCGATTTGTCGCCGCCGGCTGAAAACTTTGAGCAACGTCAACTTGCGGAGCACTTGGAGAGCAGGGATCTTGAGCACATCGCAAGAATTTCAAATCAGCGTTTCCGACATCGTAATAGCTTATTCTTCCAAAATTGTCCGAACCAAAAGCGAGCGAGGTATACTGACCGACGTTGTCGGGGTCGGGAACCGAGACATTCTTTGTTGAACAATCGGCGTTCGCGCACTGAATATATTTCAAGTCGCCGTTTGAACCGTCATGGTATACGACTCTCGCAAGATCGCTCAGGAGTTTTAGCGAACTGTATCTGCCCACATCGCCGGACGAATCAAGAGTGGTAATATTTTTTGTCGCGCAGTCGGCGTTTGTACACCGAACAAATTTCAAGTCGTTATTTCCATCATCATAATAACTAATCCGGGCGAAGCCGTCGCTTCCCAAAGCGACGGCGGTATTGCGATTAATGTTCGGACTTGATTCAACTGTAGTTACTGTCGCGGAAGAACAGTCCGCGTTCGCACAACGGACGAATTTTAAGTCGTCATTCGTCTCATTAATATAACTGATTCTTGCGAAGCCGTCGGAACCCAAGGCGATTGAAGTGTATTTGCCGACGTCGCCGCTTGAGTCAACGGTTGAAATGTTCTTCGTCGTACAGTCGGCGTTGGTACAGCGGACGAAATTTAAATTGCCGCCGGAAGACGCGTAATAACTGATCCTCGCGAAGCCGTCGGAGCCAAGGGCAAGGGAAGAAAACTGTCCCATATCGCCGCTTGAATCAACCACGGTAATGACCTTTGTCGCGCAGTCGGCGTTTGTGCAACGGACAAATTTAAGGTCATTATTTGACTCATTATAATAACTGATTCTGGCGAAACCGTCCGAGCCCAAGGCGAGCGAGGTGTATTCAAAGCCAACGTTTCCGGCCGAATCTATTGTAGTGATATTTTTCGTCACGCAATTTTCGTCAAGACAACGGACGAATTTGAGGTCGTCGTTCGTATCATCGTAATAACTTATTCTGGCGAAACCGTCCGAGCCCAAGGCGAGCGAGGTGTATTTGCCCACATCGCCGCTTGAATCAAGAGTGCTGATAATACTGCCGCTCACGGTCCCCACTCCGTAATCGCTGTTCGCGGTTTCCCAAGACTGGTCAACGCTCGGGGCCGTACCCTGAGCCACCCAAGCACTGCCGGTAATCCGCGCTCCGGAGGAGCCGGTAATACTGCCGTTTGAATAAATGCTTCCGTTAATTCTGCTTCCGTTTCCCATCACAATCCCTCCTTCGCCGATTTGAGTGCCATAATTGAAACCGACCGTCGTGGTCGGCAGGTCAAAAACGGTCTGCGTTTTTCTTATTCTGTTTTCCGCGCTGCCTTGAGATTCTATGGTTGCCGAGGCCGTAGTCGCGTTAACAGTTATCGTCGTTTGATTCTGCCCGACATTCAAATTATACGAGGAAGAATACTGCATCGCGTTTTTTACTCGGTAGATCGCGTCCTCAAGTCCGGCTTCGGAAGCGTAATAACTTTGCAAGGACTTGAGCTTTGTTTGAGAAATTTTAATTTCGGTTGAAGCCAAGACCAAAAAACCGCCGGCTAAAATCAAAGAACCTCCAAGGATAATAATGGTGGAAAGCAACAAAGCAAAACCTTTTTGATTGCGAATGTTATTCATCATCTTAAACTCGCCGTCGCGTTAAGGGTTGTTGAAATATCAAATGAACTTCCGGCGGGAGCGTTATAGCCCACGGTTATCTGAACTTTTACCGATTCGGGCGCGTTCGACGGAGTCAAACGGGTGAAAGTTAAATTTTTGACTTTCACTCTGTCGGAAGTCAACGCGAGCGCGCTTTGACTTTCTCTTTTTAAATACAGTTTGTTGTTGTCAACGTAAAAATCAACGTAAGTGCCCGCCTCATTGGTCGGCGGATTTAAAAGCGTTTCCAAACTCAGTTGTCCGGGATCGGTCGGCGCGAAAACGCTCGTCGACGAATAAATTTTCGAGGCCTGGCGGATTTCATTGATAATCGTATCCAGCGCGAAACTCGCGTTATTCATCGCTTCTTTTGAGGCCTGAATTTTTCCGTACGAGGTAATCAAACTGAGCGCGAAATTAATCACAAGTCCCGCCACAATCACAACAAGGCCGATATAAACGACCATCTCTAATAGAGTGAAACCTTTTTGATTATGTACAATATTCATTATCGCCAGTTTGTTAAGTATGTGATCAAATTTATCTCTTGAGTTCCGCTCCTGGACGGCCAGCTGACATAAATCGTTACCTTCTTAGTGTTTGCGTCAAGCGTTCCGCCGGAAATCACGATATTGTCGCTCCCGTCCCTGTTGACATTCTCAAAAACAGCCCTCCTCGCGTAGCGATTGTTGATTAAACCGGGATTTGTCGTCTGAAGAATCCACTTGCCCCCCGAAACAACGGGATAATAGTTGGTTCCCATCGTCAGTCCGGCGATGTTTGAAGACCAGCTTTCGTCCCTCACGCTCCGCGCCGCCTCTATTCCTTCTTCAGCCAGATAACTTGCTTCAAGAAGCGCTTTTCTGTCATTCATCACCCCCAAAGCGTACGAAGAAACTCCGGATATGCCAAAAAGCGCGATGCCGGCGATGGCGACAACAACGATGATTTCAATTATACCGACGCCTTTGCTGTTCATTATTGTATTTGAGGATTAGAGACAAACAACGACGAACCCATTGTCGCCGTTCCGTCGGCCGCGTAATTGATCAAATTTTCTCCGTCAAGGTTAATCTGCACCGCTTCGGTATTCTGCGTCCGGTCGCGGTGAATGGAAAGCTGAACCGCGCTCGCGGTCAAACTGTGACTGTGAATTTTTAAACTCTGATTTTGGCCGTTAACCAAAATAGTCCCCGCCCAGTTAAATTCGGTTTGATCGGCGTTCAAATAGTTTTGAAACGAGACATTGGTCGTTGAAAAACCCGGAAAAACCAAACTCAAGGTGACGGCCGAGCGAACGTCGCGGCTGTAATCAATGTGAACGTGCCTTGTGTCCGTAACGCGGGTTCCCGCGGGCGACTGAACGGTTCCCAAAAAAGCGACTTCGCCGGACGGATCAATCACTACCGTCCTGCTCCTCGAAATGTCGGAAATTTTCCGGACGTCCACGGTGCCGCTCTGCGAGGTTACTCCCGTCAGGCGCTGAAAAATCGCGTCGTTGCCGCCGCCGATCGCGACATTGGCGATTTCAAAACCGGAAGGCAAGGAATGAAATTCATTGTCGGAAGCCGAAGGATTGTAAGAAGTTCCTTTAAAAAGAATATATTGGCCGCTTTCAAAATGAACGCCGTATTGGCTCGCGCTTTCGGAAGCGAGCGTTTTTGTCCGGGCGATTCTCAGAGTGTTCAGAACGTTTTGAGCCGCGGTATCCAAGTCAATCTGGGAACGAAAAGAAACGGTTGAAACAACGACCGCCGTGGCCAAAATGGCGACCAAACCGACTACGATGAGTATTTCAATGAGAGTAAAACCTTTCATAAAAACTATTGCGCGCCAATAAGCGAATACATTGGCTGCAACATTGAAATGGCGAAAAAGCCGACGACAACGCCTATGACAATCATCAAAAGCGGTTCAATTATCGTGGAAAGCGATTTGGTCGTGTTGTCCACGTCCTCTTCAAAAAAAACGGACAATTTTTCAAGAATGTCCGACAAAGCGCCGGTTTCTTCGCCGACCGAAACCATTTCCGTCACCATCGGCGGATAAAGATGCGGATATTTTTCCAGCGTCTCAAAAATCTTTTTGCCTTTTTGTATTTCAACGGCCGTGTCTTTCAGCGAGGCCGAGTAGTAATGATTTGTCAGAGTGTTTGACAAAATTTCAAACCCCTTCACGACCGGGACGCCGCTCGCGATTAAAGACGAAAGGGTTCTGGCAAACCTGGCCGAATTGACTTTTTTTGTCAGCGACCCGAAAATCGGGGTCTTTAACAGGATAAAATCGATAATTCGCTTGCCTCCTTTTGTTTTAACGACAATCCTGAGCGTAAAAACAAATATCGCGACGAACAGCAAAAAGATATACCAGTAAGAAATGAGAAAATTTGAAAAGCCGATCACAAGTTTGGTTGTCCAGGGAAGCTCAACGCCCATTTCTTTGAAAGAACTGGCCAATTTCGGGACGATGACCACCATCATCAAAGCGCCGATACCGAGCATCGCCACGAGGATTACCGCCGGATAAACCATCGCCCCCCGAACGCGCGATATCAATTCATGCTCTTTTTTCATCTGCGAAGCCAAAAGTTTCAAAACCTCCTCAAGATTGCCGGCGGTTTCGGCGGTTCTTATCATGTTCACGTAGAGTTCGTTGAAAACACTTCGGTGTTTGTCCATGGCGTCGCCGAACGTGCTTCCTTTCGCGACGTCCGCGGCTATTTCCAGAATTGATTTTTTAAATTTCGCGTTTTTGCTCTGCCTGGCCAGAACCTCAAGCGCTCGGTTCAGCGAAAGGCCGGCGCCGATCATCACCGCCAGGTTCAAAGTAAAAGTTGTTTTTTCAATCAAAGGAACGCCGAACAGCCCTTCAAACGTTTTGGATATTTTATGAAATAAATCTTTGCCGGTTTCTTTTTTTTCAAACGTCCGGGAAGCTACCAAAAGATACCCTTCGTTATGAAGGGTTCTCGCCAATTCGTGCTCATTGGCGGCCTCGGCTTTCCCTTTTTTAATTTCATCGCCGGTCAGGCTTCTTGCGGTATAGGAATAAAGCATAATAGATAAATGCGATGCTAATATACTAATGCATACTAATGATACGAATGAATACTAATTTTTTTATTCGTATTTATTAGTATAATTCGTATGCATTCGTATATTGGCATCGCGTTATTCCCGCGTTACTCTCAACACTTCCTCCAAACTCGTTATTCCTTGAGCGGCCTTGATGAAGCCGTCATCAAGCATGGTAATCATTCCCTCTTCTTTGGCTTTTTTCTCGATTTCTCCGCTGGTGGCGCCTTTCACTATCAATGCTTTAATCGCTTCGGAAACATTCATAACTTCGTGAATTCCTATCCGGCCTTTATAGCCGTCGGCGCATTCCGCGGCGCGTTTCGGACGATAAAATTTGACGTCCTGCCATTCGCCATCCGCCGGAACGATTTTTTGTATTTTCAAAATTTTTAAAATCGCGTCCAAATCAAACTCTTTCGCCAGATTATCCAGTTCGCTTTTGCTCAAAACATAGGCCTCCTTTTCCGGACAAAGCGTTCTGACCAAACGCTGGGCGGTGATGATATTGACGGTTGAAGCGATCAAAAACGGTTCAACCTTCATATCAAGCAACCGCGGCAAGGCGCCCGCCGCGCTGTTGGTGTGAAGCGTTGATAAAACCAAATGGCCGGTCAAAGAAGCGTTAACCGCCAAAGAAGCCGTTTCCTCGTCGCGGATTTCGCCGACCATAATGATGTTCGGGTCCTGCCTGAGCAAAGACCGCAAGCCGTTCGCGAAAGTCAGACCGATGTGCGGCCTTACCTGGGTCTGATTGATGCCTTCAATGCGATATTCAATCGGGTCTTCAACAGTTGAAATATTGACCTCCGAGGTATTCAGCATTTCCAAAACCGTGTACAAAGTCGTCGTTTTTCCGCTGCCGGTCGGCCCGGTGACCAAAATCATTCCGGTCGGTTTTTTAATGCTGCGTTTGATAAGTTCCAGCCCTTCCCCGAAAAACCCCAGTTGTTCCAAACTAAACTTGCTCGCGCTTTCCGGTAAAAGCCGCATGACGATCTTCTCGCCGTCGTAAACGGGCAAAACCGAGACGCGAAAAGAAATTCTCTGCCCTTCCAAGTCAATTTTAAATCGGCCGTCCTGAGGTAGCCGATGTTCGTCCAATTTTAAATTTGACAAAACCTTGATTCTGGCGATAATGCCCGCCTTTACCTGAAAAGGCAGGGTCATGGCCGGGCGCAAAATACCGTCAATGCGATAACGGACCATCACTTCTTTTTCGCTCGGTTCAATGTGAATGTCCGAAGCCTTTTGCAAAACGGCGTGCTTAATCAGAGTATCAACGATTTTAATAATCGGCAGGTCCTCGGCAATTTTTTTAAGATCTTCGCCTTCTTCGGCCAAAATCGCCCTCTCTTCTTCGGCGTAGGCCGTCAAAGCCGGCGTTTCTTTTTTGATAATCTCGCCGAACTCCACTTCCAAACTTTTTTGATACTGTTTCAGAATCGTCTGAATGCTCGCGGGAGAAGCGAGCCGCGGCCTGATTTTCAGATTAGCCGTTTTTTTTATGAACTCAATCGTCTGAAGATCTTCCGGATCAAGCATCGCGACTTCAAGCGTCTGTCCGGCTTTTTTGTAAGCAACTATGTTGTGGGTTCTCGCTATCGGTTCCGGAATGATTTGCAAAACGCGGGGGTCGATTTTTTCCTTTTCCAAATTGACGTACGGCACGCCCAAAATATAGGCCTGGAGTTTAATCAGATCCTCTTCGCCGATAATTTTTTCTTCCACCAGAACCTCGCCCAGCTTCTTGCCCGACTGAATGGATTTCTTTTCCGCTTCTTCAAGCTGTGCCGGAGTCGCCAGTTTTTCGTCAAGCAAAAACGCTTTTAATTGTTGCGGGTCAACGCGCATACCAGCTTATAGCTTATAGCTTATAGGAAATTAGCAAGAAAAAAGAAATATTTTATTTTTTTCTTGCTAATAAGCTAACAGCTACAAGCTATCTTGCTATTTGATCGCTTGCTTTACTTTCTGCACGACGTCTTCCAACTCGTAGTTGGCTTTGACCAGATAACTCAGCGCTCCGAGAGCCAAAGCCCTCTCAACGGCCGCCGCGTTTTCGAGATTGGTCAAAACAATCACCGGAATGTTCTTGGTTGCTTCGTTTTTCCTGATATTTTCCAAGACCTCGAAACCGTCGATTTTGGGCAGAATCAAATCAAGCAAAATCAAATCCGGCTTTTCCCTTAAAGCCATTTGCAGGCCGATTTCGCCGTCGAGGGCGTTCAGCATTTTGTAGCCCTCTTGAATTAAAATTTCGCTGATTGTTTTTTGAAGAGTCGGTTCATCTTCAATCAGCAAAACCGCTTTTTGTTGGTCAGTCATAAAATAGCTTTATAGCTTCTTGGCTTCTTAGCGGCCCAGGGAACTGGGAAGCTAAAAAACCGGAAAGCCAGCTTAATTTATAATTGGCAGCAAGGGAGAAATGAAAACAACGTTTTCATTTCAGCCGAGCGAACCAATTTCAAGCAATGTTATGTTTCATAACATTGCTTATTTTTTAATTGGCAACGTGAACCAAAAAGTGGAACCCTCGCTCTCCTTGCTTGAAAATCCAATTTCGCCGTTTAAGTGTTCAATGATTGATTTGGCGAGGTAAAGCCCGAGTCCGGAACCGACGGTCTGGTATCTCATGATGTTTTCCGAACGGAAAAATTTTTGAAAAACGTACCTTTGCTGGGCCTCCGGAATGCCCACGCCCTGATCCTTAATCTGCCATTTTAAATAAGAATCGTCTTGACTAATCGCGATTGCAACCTGCCCCGCGGATCTCGTGTATTTAATGGCGTTATCCAGAAGATTTTGGATAACCATCGCGACGCGGTCAGGGTCGCCGATAACCGAAGGGTGTTCAATTTGATTTTCAAACACGACTTCTATATTATACGCCCGGGCCAGCCCCGACAAATCATTGATGATTTTTTGGCTGATTTCCGTCAAAGAAAAAGGGACTTTGCGCACTTGCAGAGCTCCGGCCTCAATCCTGCTGACGTCCAAAAGATCGTTGACCAATTTAATCATTCTGGTGCTTGAGTCCTGGATAATCTGCAAAAATTCTATTTGTTTCGGCTCAAACTTTCCGATTCTTTCTTTCAAAAGCAAACTTAGAGACCATCTTAACGAAGAGAGCGGGGCTCTGAGCTGGTGGGAAACCAAATTCACGAACTCGCTTTTTAAGATGTTCGCTTCGCTGATTTGTCTGACGCCCGACAAGATGGCGTAATCGATAACCAACAAAATGATCGTTATAATGATCACGAACAGCGCCACGACTTCCGGTTCCTCAATATACCGCTTGGCCAAAACAAAAGTGCCGAGCATCGCGAAAATAATAACGGAACCCATCATCATAAACAAAAACGGCGGACAGCTCCACGGGCCGATCCTGTATTTGCGGCATTCGGCAAAAAAATTCAATCGCTGTAAAGTGTCTTTAATGGCCATAATCGTGTCTCTTGTCAATTATACCACAAAGTGCGATAATGGGACACAACACGGAAGCGGGGCGTAGTGTAATGGTTAACATGCCTGTTTCTTGCCCCGTTAGAAATATAATCGGAGAGTCGTATAGTGGCAGTACGCCTGCTTTGGGAGCAGGTAGCCCGAGTTCGATTCTCGGCTCTCCGACAAGTAGATTTCTAACGGGGTGAAGGAACAGGTGACTCCCGGTTCGAATCCGGGCGCCCCGACCAATTGAAAAATCGCGAAAAAAATGGTAGATTAAAAATATGAATACGCCAAAAATTTTATTGGTTGAAGATGAACAAAATTTGGTTAAAGCGCTTGACATCGTCTTCAATAAAGCCGGTTTTGAGGTAACGGCGAGCTTTGACGGCGTTGACGCGCTGGACAAATTGAAGCAGACAAATCCGGACATCATACTGCTGGATGTCTTAATGCCCAGAATGAACGGCTTCATTTTCCTGGAAAAAATCAAACAGGATAAAAATTTAAAAAACATTCCGGTCATAATTTTCTCCAATTACACGACGACCGAATACGTCAAAAAAGGACTGTCGCTGGGCGCGGTTGATTTTATAGGCAAGACCAGCATAACTTTGAACGAATTGATAAACAAAATAAATGGCCATCTGAAAAATCGGGTTGAAAGGCAGTAAACCGTCCGCGGGTATCGTATATCGGCATTACCACAGGTTTCCAACCTGTTGAGAGGGGTTCGACTCCCCTTACCCGCTCAATAAAAACAATCCCGCCGCGGCGGGGTTGTTTTTATTGAGTATATTTACGACTGCGCTCGAACTTACTTTATCAAAAATTCCTGACCAATGAAAGCCGCCCCGCCGCCGCTCGCTAACGCTCGCCCCACCACAGAAAAGTTTTGTTTGCGATTTCTGATTTTGCGCGCGTCCGATTTTTCTTCCCCGCCTGCGCCGACCTGCACTTCGCCAACGGCTTCGGCAAGGCGAGGGCTTCGGCGGGCAGGTAAAAGAAAAACAAAACTTTTCTGTGGTGCCCTGCTCGTTCACAATAGGCGGAGAATTCCGCTCGGGCTATTTTACTCACCAAACCACGGCTTCTCTAAAATAACCTCGCTGTCTCCATGAGTCACTAAATAGGCCAACACGATTAAAACCGCCAAAATGAGCAAAATTTTTAAAACGAGATAAAATTTCTTCATTTTTATTTATCCGCGGCCGCATCAATTAATGTATCTACTTCTTTTATTTCCGCTTCGCATCCGGGAAATTGAAATTCTTTTTTTATGCCGTCCAGATTAATAAAATAATGGACATAATAATCTGTAACCATTTCTGCTTCACACGTTTTTTTCATAACTCCGGAATCTTGGATTTGTTTGGTTATGCTAGTCATCGCGTTTTTATCCAGTTCCTTTCGTATGGTGGGATAGGTAGTTGTTTTTTCACCGTCTGGTGCCATAACCAATTCGTCTGATTCCTTAATTAATTTGCCCGACTTGTATAAATAGGTGTTGAAACGGCAACTGCCTCCATCTCCCGACCTGGTGCGGCAAAGACCGATAAAAGCGCGCTTGGCATACAATAAGTCAGGGTCATCTAAAATCTGGTCGCTGTCTTGCTCATCTGAGATAACCGGCGCGGATTTAGGTGGTGGAGCGCAACAGGTGTAGAAGAAATAGCTGTACAGAAAATATCCGGCCAAAAGCAGTAAAATTATTGCCACTGCCCACTTCCATTTTTTATCAATGATTTTCATCTTTAAAAATTAACTTAATTACAGGAAATATTTCTACGGATTTCATCTTCGTAGCCAATTTGAACGCCAAAATTAAAACCCATCTCCAAATTTATAAAGCCCCGTGCTTGATATGTCCATTCAGTGGTTTCCGACTGGCCCGTTTCCCGAACGCAAGATCCTACATGTTTAACTGTCCAAGAGTCGCATGTTAAGGATTGATTGTGACATGGGCCGCCTCCATAACGGTGGTCGCAAAAAAATCCAAGACTGCTCCCACCCCCGGTTCCTGTAACCGTGATAAGATATACAATCCATGAATTAGGATTATCAGGGACAGAATATCCCAATGCTTGACATGTCGCAGATTCTATTTTAACGAACCCAGCGTTCTCTGTGATGGGTGTTGGAATGGTAGTAGCGGAAGCTTCGCTTTTATTCACCACCACCGCAAGATTCTGACACCCTTCCCCGCCATACAAATCTTTGGCGCATAGTCGGAAGTTATAAGTTCCTGCTTGCGTAGGCGTTCCGCTAAGCGTGCCATTTAATTCTAAAGTTATTCCCGGCGGCAAAAAGCCGGATTTTTTGACAAATGAATATGGAGGCCTTCCCCCTGTCGGATTAGTCGCCGTATCGGCAAGCCCTCCGCAGGTTGCGCCCGATATGGCGGCAGGCGGTTCGCAAAAATGAAATTCATAAGATTGTCCTACTGTTGTTTGGATGTTCACCCAGGGACCGATAGCAATGCCGCCCACCGAAGATGACCCCCTTGCCGGCGGTGGCAGGCCCGCGGAAACGGCATCTTCAGAAAGCACGGTTTTGCTCACATAGCCGAGTTTGCCATCCGGAAAAGTAACCTCGGCCCAATCGGGATACTTGTCAAAAAGGTCTCCGGGGAATGTGAGCTCCGTATTTTGAGGAAACGTGGAAAGTGTTTTGCACGAAGTTGAAGGACATTCGCGGACATTGGCGACATCTGGCTTTACATAATATGTAACAAATTCTGACGGGGTGGCAGGCGGAGACGGCTCAATCATAGAAATAAGTACGGAAGAACTGGAAAAAAAGATTACGGCGATGATAATCTTTGCCCGCAGAGAAATCTTCTCACCCACCTTTTTCTTTCTGGATATCCAAATTATTGCCCATATGCCGAAGGCAAGATAACCAAGCACAACAATCAAAAATGAGATGGTAGATTGCATAAAAATAACAATTTCATTAATCACATCTTCCTACGTTCGTATTATATCACTTTTTATAGGTTTTAAACAACGAATGAATTTAGCCCGAGCGGCATCCTCCGCCTGCTGTGAACGAGCAGGCGGCGGGGCGGCTTCCTTTGGTCAGAGATTTTTGATAAAGTAGGTTCTAGCGAGGTCGTAAATATACTCAATAAAAACAATCCCGCCGCGGCGGGATTGTTTTTATTGTCGGGATTGACTTGTTTTACCGAATTGCTAATATAACCATAAGTTCTTTAATTTGTCCAAAAGGAGAGAGAAATGAGTAATTGTATTCATGAGTGCGGCTGCGATTGCCACCTGATCAGCGGCGACAATAGCGATATGCACATCAGGCCTTGCTGTGACGTTTGTCCTTTGTGCAGACGACGCATTGCCACGACATTTACGCGAGCGCATCAGTCGCTCTGCCATGAAAGAGGCGGCGGCGCGTCTTTCGGCCCTTCCGGCCGCGTGGACTTGGAATGAAAAAGAAAACGCGGCTTGAGACGCTTCTGATTTCGGGCGGCTATAACGGCGACGAGAAAACCGGGTCCCTCGCGATTCCGATATACCGGACCGCCGCTTACGCTTTTAAAGACACCGAGGATGCCCGCCGACTTTTCGCGGGCGAAAAGGAAGGCTTCATTTACTCGCGCATAAACAACCCGACGGTGGATATATTAGAAAAGCGCATGGCGCTTGCCGAAGGGGGCGAGGCCGGACTCGCGGCTTCAAGCGGCATGGCTGCGATTTTGCTCGTTGCCGCGCATCTTGCCAAAAACGGAGGCGAAATCGTTTCTTCGGACAGGATTTACGGCGGCACCTTTAATCTTTTCAACAAAACCTTGCGAGGACTCAATGTCTGTGCGAGATTCGTGAAGAATCCTTACCAAATTGACGACTGGGCGCGAGAAATTTCCGCGAACACCCGTTTCCTTTACGTTGAAACACCGTCCAATCCCACGCTTGATATCCTTGATATTCAAAAATTGGCGGGATTGGCGAAGGAACGGCGCCTCATTTTGGTGGTTGACAACACGGTCGCCACCCCGGCTCTTCAAACTCCGCTGAAATTGGGCGCGGACATCGTCATCCATTCCCTGACCAAATATATTGCCGGAAACGGGACGGACATCGGCGGAATGATTGTAGGCAAGAAAGAATTGATTGACAAAATAAGGCAGGAAGAATATCGCGATTTCGGCCCCTGTCTCAATCCGGAAGCGGCGTGGCTCTTTCTCTTGGGGCTTGAAACGCTGACCTTAAGAATGAGAAAACACTGCCAAAACGCTTTGAAAGTCGCAAAATTTCTCCGGAAGCATCCGAAAGTTCTGAAAGTCAATTATCCGGGACTTCCAGACCACCCGCTCCACGCCATCGGCAAAAAACAGATGAAAGGATTCAGCGGCTTGCTCTCGTTTGAACTCAAAGGCACTTTTGAACAGGCAAAAAAATTCATTGAATCGCTCTCGCTCTGCCGGCACGTTGCCAATTTGGGCGATTCAAAAACCCTTGCCATTCATCCGGCTTCAACCACTCACGAACAGCTCGGGATAGAAGGCAGAAAACAGGCAAAAATTCCTGAAACGATGATAAGAATGTCAATCGGTTTGGAAAACGCCGCGGATATAATAGAAGACGTCAAATCGGCTCTCTCAAAAATTTAAAAAACAAATCCCCTCACAAACATGAGGGGATTTATTGTTGTCTTCGAAGACAAAAATGAGATCCCTCGGACGCCTTCAGCGGCCTCGGGATAAAGGTTTGGTTTCTAAAATTCGTTCGCGCTTTGCGCTCCGAATTTTAGACCAAGCCCTTTACTTTACCGCATCCTTCAAGCCCTTGCCGGCTTTGAATTTCGGAACGGTCGTCGCGGCAATCTGAATCTTTTCTCCGGTCCGCGGATTCACTCCCTGGCGAGCCGCTCTTTTGCTGACCTTGAAAGTTCCAAAACCGGTGATTGCCACGTCTTCGCCTTTGGAGAGAGACGAGGTGATCGCGTCAAAAACCGCTTCCACGCCTTCCTGAACGTGCTTTTTTGTATACTCGGAGCCCACTTTCGCTTGAACCACTTCAATGAGTTGCTCTTTGTTCATTTTTTTATTTTGTATGAATTAATGTTTCGACCTTTGTCAGCTTCTTGCTTTATGAGCTTTATCTCCATTATACCAAATTATTTCAATCCGCGACAACTCCGGTCTCTCTCAAGCGCTCAATTTTGACGGCCAAGCCCGTTTTAAAATCAATTTCAACGAGAACGGCGTTGACTTCAACCGGCCCGGAGGCCACGTCTGCTTTAACTTTAATCTGTTTTAAAAAACCTTCCAAAATCGGTTCTCTCTCAACTCCGATTATCGAATTCTCGGGTCCGACCATTCCGACATCGCTGACAAAAGCCGTTCCTTTGGGCAAAATTTTAGCGTCGGCGGTCGGAACGTGTGTATGAGTCCCCAAAACCGCCGAGACCCGGCCGTCCAGATACCAGCCCAGCGCCGCTTTCTCCGAAGTGGCCTCGGCATGCCAGTCAACGATAATCGCGCCGTATTTTTCGGCCGCCTCGTCGTCGGAACCGTTTAAATGCCGCTCGCGCAAAATTTCATCGGCCGCCCGAAACGGATCGTCGTAATGCGAATACATAAAAACGCGGCCTATCAAATTGATTATCAAAACCCGCGACACTCCGGCTTCAAGCTCCAAAAAACCCCTGCCGGGTAAACTCGGAGGAAAATTATAGGGCCTCAGCAAAGGCAATTTTTTATTTTCCAAAAGAGAGATTGCTTCTTTGTGGCGCCAAATGTGATTGCCGGAAGTGACGGCGTCAACTCCGGCCGCCAAAAGCTCTTGAAAAGTCCTCTCAGTAACTCCTTTGCCGTGAGCGATGTTTTCGCCGTTCGCTACCGCCAAATCCGGCGCGTATTTTTCCCGCCACGCCGGCAGAATTTTCGCGAGCGCCTTTCTGCCGGGAGCGCCGATAATGTCGCCAAAAAAAAGAATTTTCATATTATCTGGCGTATTCAACCGCGCGGGTTTCGCGGATAACATTAACTTTAATCTCGCCCGGATATTTCAACTCCTGCTCGATTTTGTCCGCGATGTCTTTTGCCAATTTTATCGCACCCAAATCGTCAATAACCGTCGGAGTGACGAAAATCCTGATCTCCCGACCGGCCTGAATCGCGTACGTCTTTTCTATACCCGGGAAAGAGTTGGCGATCTTTTCCAAATTCTCAAGCCGCTTCAGGTAATTTTCAACGGTATCGCGCCTGGCTCCCGGACGCGCCGCGGATACCGCTTCGGCCGCGGTCACGATAAACGACTCGGGCGTTGAAAAAGGATATTCTTCGTGATGCGCCTCCATTGCCCGGATAATCTCCTCGCGAATTCCGTAT
>Ga0209212_1000967_pt1 | contig 51152 bp, 45 predicted proteins | sample RifGroC2_FD_183996 | JGI IMG/M metagenome (GOLD analysis project Ga0209212, IMG submission 183996) | Groundwater microbial communities from Rifle, Colorado, USA - Groundwater C2 (SPAdes) (version 2) | ecosystem: Environmental > Aquatic > Deep subsurface > Groundwater | place: Rifle, Colorado... | reverse complement strand
CAGCAGATCAATGCGTACCTGGCTGAGGAAAAGACTGCCCAGGCCAACGTGGATCTGGCCGAGGCCCAACTTGCCGTGCAGCAGGTGACCCTGTCGCAGACCCGGATTGTGTCCGTGGACGACGGCATTGTCACATCGCGTAGCGCAGTGCTGGGGCAGGTGGTGGCTTCCGGCGCCGAACTGTTCCGGTTGCAGCGGCAAGGGAGGCTGGAGTGGCAAGCGGAGGTCGATGCCAAACAGCTGGGCGTGGTCAAGGCGGGTGCCAAGTGCGAGGTAACGCTCTCGTCCGGTCGTGTTTTGTCGGGGACGGTACGGCTCGCCGCGCCGACACTGTCAACCACCACGAGCCGCGCCAATGTCTTTGTCAGTTTAGCCGACGACAGTGGCACCAAGGCCGGCATGTTCGCCAACGGCCACATCAAGGCCGGAGAGCAGCCGGTACTGGCCGTGCCGGAATCCGCCCTGGTGCTGCGGGATGGCCGCAGCTACCTGTTTGAAGTCGGTGCGGACAACAAGGTGGTTCGTCGCCTGGTTACGGCGGGAATGCACCGCGAGGGGATGGTGGCGATTGCCGGTCTGTCCGGCGAGTCCCGGATCGTCACCTCCGGCGGCTCCTTCCTTGCCGATGGCGATCTCGTCACCATGGTCAAGGAGTAACGCTACCATGTCACATTTCATAACTCCCCCTATCCCCCTCTTATCTTAAGAGGGGGGACCTGCTCAGCAACTTCGGTGGTGTTTTCAACGTCGCAGCATCCAAGCGTACCTCCCCTTAAGCTAAGGGGAGGACAGGAGGGGTTATGGCCGGGTCTCCGGAATCTGACAAAGTAGAAGAAAAGGAGTAATTCATGAACTTTTCCGCTTGGTCCATACGCAACCCGGTGCCGTCCCTGCTGCTGTTCCTGCTGCTGACCGTATTCGGCATCTTCGGCCTGCATAAAATGGGGATCCAGAATTTCCCGGACATGGACCTCCCCACGATCCAGATCATGGCCAGTCTGGAAGGGGCCGCCCCGGCGCAACTGGAAACCGAGGTTGCCCGCAAGATCGAGGATAAGCTCGCCTCGCTGACCAAGCTTGATCATATCACGACCACCATCACCGATGGCTCGGTCTCCATCAGCGTCTCCTTCGAAATCGACAAGAACACCGAGGAGGCGCTCAACGAGGTCCGCAACGCGGTGGACTCGGCCAAGGCCAACCTGCCGGCGAGCATGAACAGCCCGACGGTTTCCAAGGTGACCTCCGCCGGTGGCACACTTCTCACCTATACGGTCGAGGCGGGTAATATGGGCGAGGAGGAGCTCTCCTGGTTCGTCGACAATGACGTCGCCAAAAATCTGATGTCCGTGAAGGGGGTCTCATCCGTCTCACGGGTCGGCGGCGTGGACCGCGAGCTCCAGGTAGATCTTGATACCGCGCAGATGGCTGGTATGGGGGTGACGCTGTCCGATGTCTCCAGCCAGCTCCGTGCGATGCAGCAGGATTCCTCCGGCGGCCGGGGCGAAGTGGGGAACACTGTCCAGTCGTTTCGAACCTTGGGGGCGGTGCATTCCGCCAATGAAGTGGCGGCGCTGACCATTCCACTGACGGACGGCCGTCGGGTCAGGCTGGACCAGGTCGCCAGGATCTCCGACAACCATGCCGAGCGGAGCACCCTGGCCTACGTCGACGGCAAGCCGGTCATCGGTTTCCAGATCACACGGTCGAAGGGGTTTTCCGATGTGAGCGTCGCCGATGACATGCACGAGGCCGTGACAAAGTTTTCCTCCGCTCACCCGGAGGTTAGGATACGGGAAATCAGCAATACGGTAGACCCGATCAAGGAAAACTATAAAGGATCGATGTACCTGCTCCTGGAAGGGGCACTGCTGGCCGTGGTGGTGGTTTGGCTCTTCCTGCGGGACTGGCGAGCCACAATCATTTCCGCCACCGCGCTCCCCCTCTCCATCATCCCGACCTTTATCGTGATGTATTTCTCCGGGTTCAGCCTGAACATCGTCTCGCTTTTGGCCTTGTCCCTGGTGGTAGGAATCCTGGTGGACGACGCCATCGTCGAAGTGGAGAACATCGCCCGGCATCTGCGCATGGGAAAGACGCCGTACCAGGCTGCCATGGAAGCGGCCGACGAGATCGGGCTGGCGGTCATCGCCACCACGTTCACCCTGGTGGCGGTTTTCCTACCCACTGCCTTCATGGGGGGGATCTCCGGCAAGGTGTTCCGGCAGTTCGGGATTACCGCCGCTACGGCGGTGCTGGCGTCCCTGCTGGTTGCCCGCCTGCTGACCCCCATGATGGCGGCCTATTTCATGAAAGATTCAGGCCATGAGGAGAAGGATTCCGCCCTGATGGTGCGCTACCTGGGGTGGATACGCGTCTGCCTGACCCACCGCAGGGCCACCGCGATCGCCGCCGGAATCTTCCTGGCCGGTTCCCTGGCGCTGACGCCGCTCCTTTCCACCGGCTTCATGCCGGCGCAGGATGACGGCCAGACCCAGGTTTCCCTCGAACTTACACCGGGGAGCTCTCTGGACGATACCGCCCGACTCGCCCGAAAAGCCAGTACGCTCATCAAGGGGATTCCCGACGTGACCCACATTTTTTCATCCGTCGGCACGGCCAGCTCCGGGTTCGGCGTCGAAGCCTCGACGAATTCCGCAGCGAACAAGGCCACTTTGACCGTTGACATGAAGCCGCGCAAGGAGCGCCGCAAACAGGTGGTGGTCGAAGCACAAATCCGGGAAATCCTGGCCGACCTCCCGGGCGCGCGGGTTTCGGTCGGTCGCGGCAACAGCGGCGAGAAGTTGGAGCTCACCCTGGCCGGCGACGATTCGCAACTGCTGGAGTCAACGGCGGCGTCCCTGGAGAAGGAAATCCGGACCCTCAAAGGGGTGGGCAACGTGAAGTCGGGCCTGGCCCTTCAACGCCCCGAAATCCAGATCGTTCCCGACTATGCGCGGGCGTCCCAGCTGGGGGTGACGGTGGAGGCGCTCGGCGATGCCGTTCGCCTGGCAACCTACGGCGACTACGCATCGCGGCTCAACAAACTCAACCTGCCCCAGCGCCAAATCAACGTCCGGGTTCGCCTGAGCCCGGAGACCCGTAACGACCTGAGCAGCATCGGACTGATCAGGGTGGCCGGGAGCAAGGGGCAGGTGGCACTCTCCTCGCTGGCCGACATCCAGATGGGAGGCGGCCCCGCCCAGATAGACCGCCTGGATCGCTATCGAAACGTCACAATTTCGGTGGAGCTGAACGGTCGCTCCCTGGGCGAGGTTATGAACGAAGTCCGCCAACTCCCATCCATGCGCAACCTGCCCAAGGGTGTTTTCACGGTACAGCAGGGGGAGCTGCAGCGGATGAGCGAAATGTTCGGCAGCTTCGGTCTTGCTATGGCTGCCGGCGTTCTCTGCATCTACGTGGTGCTGGTGCTTCTCTTCCACGATTTCCTCCAGCCGGTCACGATTCTGGCCGCCTTGCCCCTTTCCCTGGGGGGCGCCCTGCTGGCGCTGGTCGTCACCGGCAACGACTTTTCCATGCCGACGGTCATTGGCCTGCTCATGCTGATGGGGGTGGTCACCAAGAACTCCATCCTGCTGGTGGAATACGCGATCATGGCGAGACGCGAGCATGGCATGTCCCGCTTTGATGCACTTGTTGATGCCTGCCACAAGCGCTCCCGCCCCATATTCATGACCACGATCGCCATGGGAGCCGGCATGCTGCCGATCGCCCTGGGTCTGGGAGCGGACCCGAGTTTCCGCCAACCAATGGCTATCATCGTCATCGGGGGGTTAGTGACATCGACACTGTTGAGCTTGCTCGTCATACCGGTTCTTTACACGTATGTCGACGACCTTATGCAGTTTTTTCGCCACCGCATGCTGCCTGTTCCGGACAAAGGGGGTGAGCCCTCCACGGCAAAGCCGACATCTGCGATAACAGATCAATAGTGAGTTCCAAGGACATCCATACTTAAAACAAAAGGCGGCCAATCGGCCGCCTTTACAGTATGGAATAGCAATGAAATATTAAGCACTTATCTCTAGCAAAAAAATATGGTTTCACACCCGCTTATTAGCAGTTTGATTAGCACACAGCAACACCATTATCAACAAATTTATAAGCTTCAAAAATACCCATCAGTTTTTTTGAATGTTTAGACAACATGTCCATCTCGCGTCATAACGGGGTACTCGGTTCACCCGCTTCGCCCGGTCGGTTTTCCGGGCGGGGCGGCGTGCAACCGGCTGGTTGAGACGTCACTTATTTTCCATTTTCAAGGGTAGACCCTGCCTCTGTTCCTTTCAGGCGTGTGCTAACATGGAAATAGGATGGTTAATTTTGTATGTATTTCGTCATTATAATTACGCTTACTCGTAACCCATCTTCCATTTTCATTATTCCACTTAACGGTAGTAAATTCATCTTCAGAAGTATTTGACATGACAACAAACACAGTCAAAGTCCAGCTATAGGTTAGTATGGCGTATGGCATCTGATTTTGAAGTTGGCCGTAATGTATCCCTAAGAGGTTTCCCCAACTGGTTTGCAAAATGTAATTACCAATAGGTACAGAATCATGCTGAAGTAGGCTATTATCGTTAATTATTTTCCTAAGATGTCTACATAGTCTCCTGATGTCACCCACTGGAAACTTTTTTAAACTTGAGAAATCAGAACAACTACAGAACTGTTTATTAATGCTCACGTTGTAGTAGCAATTATTAACGTCAGCACGTACTGAATCATCCAGTTTAGAATCAACAATTTTAAAGTGTAATCCTATAAAGCACCTATCAATCACTTCCTTTCTAATTTGCTGTATGGTATTAAAATGAGCCTCTTCTTCTAACATCATTTTTTCTTCCTCAGCTTCCTTTTTCAACCTCTCCTCAGCTTTTATTCTACGTGCATCTTCCTGAGTAGACATAACAGCATGAATTTCTTGCAAATGGGTAATTATTGAATCACGAATCTGTGGAGCACCCAAAATCTTATTCCCATAACTCCAACGTTTTTCCAAGATACTAAAGCCATACTGTTGATACACAGGTTCTTTTGCCCAATTATATGTAATAACGTTGACCCACTCATCACTCGTTCCTATGATCAATGCATATTTTTTACCGCTTTCAAGGACTCCAATGTAATAAGCAACAATAGTATGATCATAAGCCCTTATTGCGTCATGAATTTCTTCATTTCCGAGCTTATCAAGCGAGAATGGAACAAAAATGTTTTCTTCTAATGGGGCAGCCAAATTTAATCTCTGGGGGGGCAATTCCCCGCCCCTTGGGGCGATTGATGCACCAATTAATGTTGTAGATACCCCGTTGCTTGCGGCGGGTTGATTCATTTCTTTCGCATGGTAGGTCATTTTGCAGGAAACGCGACTTGTGCTGAAGTGGACTTCTATCCGGTCGGTTATTTCCTTCAAAAAAGGTTCACAACAGCAATTTATGATCTCATTGCCATTTATATTGTTGTAGGTAGGAGCCTCACCTGTGTTACAGCGCCCGCACCGCATGCCATTGATAAGATCATTTATTTCCTTTATAAAATTGGCTCTAAATGGTTTGTGCATAGGAGCCGATGGCGCAGGTGCGGCAAAATAAGGAATTGGCTGAGGTTTGGAGGCGGAAGACAGTGCACGATATATGAGATATACAATGATCAGAACAAATACAAACCAACCCATAATTGCTTCCTCTCAGTGTTCTGTCTCTTTTTGGCCTTTCCTATTTTACCTGTGTTCAACTCTTATTGAGCAGACGACATTGCCATCTACATGAGGAACCTCTGGGGTGCCTTTTAGATGATTATCAGGTTAGAGTTTCGGACATTTGCAACCTTCCATTCGCATGCAATCAACCAGTTCCAAAACCAACCGCCGCGCAATATCATCGCTTGCAATCCGCTGTGCGCCTTTGCCAAGCGCCGATATATCTCTAGGGGGAGCGGGCATCGGGGGAAGGTGAAAAAGTGTCAATAGATAAATAGAATGTCCCTCAAGCGTCCTACTCTAGGACTCTCTTATTGTTATGTGACTTACAATTTTGCATTGTCATTTTCAATACGATTGATTGACTGACTTTTATGTACCGGGCCATGAGCAATATCCGATAAGTCACCAAGATATATATTATCCAATGGACCATCAACCGGTGAATTTATTGCTATTCTGTATTCACATTGATAGTCATAAATGTTTCTTTTTCTGAATGCCCCTACTTCACCTTCATAGGTTATTGGGCAAAAATATTGAACGAAGTCGTGTTCGCAATAGTATTTTAATTCATTTATTTTTTTGACTAACCTAGATAAAAATTCTCTTGGATTATGGATTAGCACAATGTATTCACCAAAGTCTCTCCATAACCTTTCGTCAAATACTCTTTTATCGCTTGTTTTTTTTAATGTTTCTTCTGTGACGGCGCAAAGACAAAAAATATGAGAAAAAATAACGTCGCCAAGTCGGATTGAAAAAGGTTCTGCTATTTTAAATTTTTTTCCGTCGAGGGTCAGAGACGCGCCAATATGCTGATGGTAGCGTGATGCAAGTTCGTGCCGGTCATATTTATGCCCGGCATCTTCATGCTTAGCAAAATATTCAAAATTATTTATATATACGTGTCCTTTATTTACAAAGGATGACAAATGATCGATGTCGTCTGAAAATTTCAGGAAAAACATATTGCGTGTTCACCCTTTTTTCACATAAAGGGGTCGGTCTTGACCGGCGGCGTTAACCGTCCGCGTCTAAGGACGTGGTTATACCTCACCCCTTATCTCCTTTTTCAATAGTTGCACTTCGTTAAACATTGGACGAAGTGCGCAAATGGCAGGATCTCCGGGTTTTGCCCCCGCTTCAACTAGCTTATAGAATCTATTAGTAAGTGAATCAAGGAGGAATAAAAAATGCTCGACTTTTTCAGGATCGCCCAATGAAAAGCGCTGATGTGGAACTTGCTCTCCGATATATATTCGGTGATGATCTTCCAGAAATAGAACTTTGTCATGCGAGAATTCTCCCGGCGTTATGTCCACCAGGTTGCCAGACGGTGCTTTCCATATACCGTGAAACTGTGCCTGAAGAAATATCTTTGTGTACTCAGAAATTGACCAACCGTATATTATCATGCCCCCGTAATTTTTTACTTTTGTCTGAACGTTTGGAAAACATTGAAGCTTCACGGAATAATATTCAGGTCTCACAGACACATAAACAGGAGAGCTGTCTGAGCAAAGAATAGTGCAAAAATCTATAACCGATTTATTGATACTTTGCGGGGGGAATTGCTTTTCAATAGTCATGTTAACCCTCTGCTAGAGCAGCAATAGCGTGAAATTAACGGGGTGAGCCCATGACCTGCCGGTTTTGGTTTTGGGCAGATAGGACGTGGTTAGGCATTCCGCTTCACTCCGTTTCAAGGAGCCCAAGCAATTCAGTATGGGGTCTGATGTTGCGCAAATACTCAGCTTCGTTTCCAGGTAAATATTCTAGAACCTTGGTGAAAAGGTTTGTCTTAAATTGGTCATTTACAAATGGTGTCGCTCGTAGTGCAGTTTTAATGGCCTTTTCGCCTGCCTCGGTTTGTCCCTTTGAGTGCAAGTAGCAACCCATGGCAAACAAGTCTCTCAGAGCGGCACCGACATAATTGTCTTTGTCTTGGTTTAAGAAAAAAGAGTCGTCAATAATTTTCCATTCTTCGGCAGTTAATTTCATAAAGGAGTCTCCTATGCGTAGTGGTGTGAATATTGAACTTAAAAGGCAAGCGGGATCAGGTAAGACGGCAATTCTCCATATTATTGGTGAAACACTCCGCAACTCTGATTTTAACGTGGTAGCAGTATATACGCATACTTTGGTAGGCTGTAAATTAAAATAATCAAGCGAAGGACAGGCGACCCTGTTGGGACATTCCAGTCTGAAAACTACGATGATCTACACCCATTGTGTTCCGGTCAGAACCGTTAAGTAACCGAAGAGCCCGCTGGATTTTGAATCGTTTAGAGCACAGTCAAATGTGTATCATGTCAACAAAGATAAATAAAAACAGCCTGTTGCAAAAAAATAATATTGACAGTGGCATCAAACCCTGTAGAATGGGAACTACCTTTTCATTCAAGATGGTTTGCTGCTAATAGCGCATCCATCGTGAATTATCTCCTTCCGGAGAGTCGTTCTCAGGTCGCGATATGCGCTCTAGGGATCTTAACTTTGAAACACAGCAACACAACGGGATTGGCTTGTCCAAAAATCCATGTTGACATAATACAATTTTCAAGCCCGTTCGGTTATACACCAGACGGGTTTTTTAATGTTTTCTGCATACTCAGGCGCAACATGCCGCAATACGAGCAACGACAGATATCGGGAGATATTTGTCGTTCACCCCAGCGAACTGCCATACCTGATGCACTTTCTGTAGAATGCACAAGTATTTTGCCTCTTTATGTGGCAGTTATAAAAGATTACCTTCCGAGGTATTCCACCTATTAAGTAACCTCCAGCCCTAATGCTTCGTTTGATTCGACAGCATGAGTAACAAACTCCTGATGATTGTTAACACAACATCAACACAACACAGATATTCCCTAAGATACTGCCCTGCAGGGGCAGACTAATGGTCAGCGCGTCACTTGCGAAATTGAGCATCGCGAAATTTCAATGCAAGTGACGCGCTCAAAGATCCAGAATCGGCGGGCTTTTACGTCGATTCTGCAAATGCCGACCACGTGACGGAATTTGCAAGACCCTTCCCCGGTTTCAAAATCTCTCCCCATTCGCGCGGATGCGACCAGTCGCTCCCGCCTACCGCTATGCCTGTCGCGAACGCGACGCTACCTGGTGAGCCAGGTTGCCAACGGCATAGTACTGATCTGTTCCAAGCTGCGGCTTGGAAACAGTAAGGTGCGCCACCCCTGTGTGGCGAGGTGCTTTCACTCAACAATGTCTTGGGCGTCGCGAACGTCCGGAAAGGGGAAAACTATGAAACCACTGTCAGTACAAGCGTTGGAATGGATCGGGAAGGATTGGAGTGTCGGCAGCAAAACCAGAGAAGGCCATCTACAGCATACGAAGGACTTTGCAAATCACGTGAGTCAACGGTTCGCTATGGAGGACATTCAGAACCTGAAACCTAAACACGTGGAGAGCTATGTCCAGCACATGAAAGACGAAAAGTTGGACAACGGCACCATGTGTAACCGCATGGCGGCGGTCAGGACACTGGTCAACGCCATTGGTAAGGGCAACATTGTTGCCCGAGATAACAAAGCCTACGGTATTGCTCGAGGCAGTCGGCAAAAGCCGATTATAGCTGATCAGAGCAGAGTAGATGGAATCCGGCAGGTACTGGCAGATCGTGCCAATGCCAGAGACCGCGTGGCAATGATGTGCCACGCCGCAGCGGAGTTGCGTGAAGCATTCGGGCTGCGGCCTCAGGAATCCCTGCTGTCCAGCAAGTTGGTCGAAACACCTAAAGGCATCGCTCTGCGCGTCGAAGGTGCCAAGGGTGGAAGACCGAGGGATTTGCGTATCGGAAACGAGTCCCAACTGCGGGCGGTTCAGATTGTCGCGCAGGTATCGCAGGCTCTTGGCAGCGGAACCGCCCGCATCATCCCGCCCGAAATGTCACTTGGACAGGCATATAACGCCCAACGGACATTATGGAGGGAGTTGGGTGGAACAAAGAACTCTGCTGCTAACATGCATGTGTCACGGCATACAACAGCGCAGGTTATGAATGCACAAGGGTACAGCAAAGGTGAAATCATGGCGTGGCTTGGCCACGGCGAGGATCGTTCACCCTTCTGTTATATCCCCAGATAAGATCAGCCTACGGGAAGGGAAATCTTGAGGCATGGGTGGTCAGAAATCCAAATCGAATCGCCGGAGGCGGCATCATGCATGTTGATCCTGATAGGTTCGGCTGCAGATGCCCGGTGATTTTGTATATGCCAAAGACAAAAGGCCCGTTGGGGGAACATTCCCCCAATGGGCCTTTTTTTGTGCCTGGTCCATTACGATACGATTACGTGTCACATCATCGGTGATTGAAGAACTTCCTTCAGCTTCAAGGTATCGATTGGGTATTCGGCCTGTTCGACTATCCGTTGCATGAGCTTGAGTTGTACCTTGCGATAGGTTGTATCGCCGGTCCCCCCTTTGGCTGAGTGCCCCATTACATCGTTGAAGGCTCTGTCCACGAATTTTTCAAGGCCGGCAATATCCAAGCCGCTTGTTTTCCCTTCCATTGCATCAATGGCCGCATCGGCGAATTTGTTCTCGATTGCTGTTTTGAAGTTTGCGCGCAGTGAGTACACCCGTAATTTCTTATCGGTTGATATGCAGTCTACAAGCGTGTTAAGGCGGGCACTCAGGTTGTCGCCATAATAGCGGCCTGTTTTTTCATTATACATACAATTTGGAAACAACTGATCTTGACCCGTGGCTTTCATCTTTTCCACGTATTCCATGAAGCCGAGTTCAATCAATTTCGAATGGATGGGCAGGTTTCTTTGGGATGTATCTTTCTTTATGCGCTGTTTTCTGTCACCGTTTGCACAAATCCGGAAATACAGGATTCCATCGCGTTCCTGGATGTCATCTATGTATAGTTGGGCAATTTCATTGTTACGCATGCCATTATAGAGAATGATCAGCGGAATCCAGCAATTTTCAGGGTACTCCGGCATATAGGTGTCAGCCAGTATGGAAATGTACTGTTGTAATTCCACGGGGGAGAATTCCCTTGATCTCTCGCGCTGGACACCTTCGGGAAGTTGCGTTTTCTCAAAAGGGTTAAAGTCAACGTGTTTCCGCTGTCGGGCCGCAGCCCATCGAAACGCGCCAGCCACATGATCCAGGTATTTGTTTACGGATGAATTGCTAAGCTGATTCTCGGTCATTAAGTAATCGCGCCACTCAATGGCCTTGTCATCAGTTATTTCTTTGACGCCAATATCTTTGCCAAAATATTCAAGCAGCGACTCTTTGATCGTGGCAATTTCTCGCTCTTTGCGCTTGATGCGATATTCATTGGCATCTGGTTTTTTACGGTATTCCTTGTCCCAGTAGGCATAATATTGAGCCAATAAGTCAGAAACAGGTATCCCGGTATCTTTTTGGGGTGGCAGGTCGGTTTTCCATTTGGCAATCAAACGGTGCTGGAGTTCAGATTCATCTCGGATTCCCTGTATGCGCTCCTGTTCGATTATGAAGGCCAGTTTTGCTGACTGGGCCATGGCAGACATAAGTTCTTTTTCGTCTTTGGATTCGAAAGGGGGGAGGTCTATGCCATGTTTATTCAGGAAAGTTTCATAGGCACCTGACACAAAGGTCAGATCCTCAGGTCTGCCAGCAAAGATGTGTTCCGTTATCCGGTCAACCATCACTTTGGCGCTTTCTCCAAGCAGGTAACGACCTTCCGGACATTTTGAGGCCTTGGCATATACTTGTTTTACGGCCTCTAAAGAAGCAGTTATTTCTTTGCAATCGTTCGGTGAAGCAACCATCGTACCCAGGCGGAGTTCGTCGTTGAATCGCAAAAGATCCAACCCGAATTCAGCAGCAATTGCGTCTGTTAACGTGCTATCCATTTTGTTCCTTATCTTTATGAACAGTTGGTCAGCTGCCAACAGCACTTTCCGCGACTGTGATCTCGCCACGGAATAGTTCCTGGTCTTTAGCGACCGCCAAATTTGTTTTTTACCGAGTGAATTTTGTAAGTCAAGGGGTACTGATATGATGGCCCAATATACTTTGCCTCGCCTGGTTACACAATCCATTTTCACCTCTCCACATTAGCAAAAACATTAGCAAAACAGCTGCTTGGAGAGGTTACTTAATATTATCATACTGTTAGGTGCAGATAAAGGCGGCCAATCGGCCGCCTTTAACAAACACAAGAGGGGGCCACCTGCGGGGTCAGGGCCACCTGCGGGGTCAGGCTTGCTTTATTGCTTTAAATCCTGTACAACCTCCCCATGGCTCGCAAACAACGCATTCATTACCCCGGCGCACTCTACCACGTAATCCTGCGTGGTAACGCACAACAGGACATCTTCTTCGAGGATGGCGACCGGTACAGGTTTTATCTCCTTCTGCAAACTATCGTCGAGAAATTTGGCTGCCGCATCCATGCCTTCTGCCTCATGACAAACCACGCACACCTCGCCATCCAGGTAGGTGAAACGCCGCTCTCCCGCATTATGCAGAACCTTTCCCTTCGCTATACCACATGGATCAATCGCCACATGAACAGAAGCGGCCACCTGTTTCAGGGGCGATACAAGGCGGTTCTTGTCGATGCCGACTCATATCTGCTTGAACTTGTCGCCTATATCCACCTGAATCCTGTCCGTGCGGCCATGGTAACGGATCCGGAAGAGTACCCGTGGAGCAGTCACACAGCCTACCTCGGCACGGAAATCGTACCGTGGCTGACCACGGAAGAGGTGCTGTCGATGTTTGGCACGCAACGCGGGCAGGCGGCAAGGCTCTTCTCGCAGCTTGTCGGGGAGAGGACGGGGGACGGACGCAATAACGAGTTTCATCAGGGAGGAGCGATTGACAGTCGTCTGCTCGGCATTGAGAGCTTTGTCGATGAAGCGTTGGAGAAGGCGCAACTGCGTCGTGAACAGAAACCGACCGTCCGTGAGGTGCTGGAAACCATCAAGACTGTATGTAACATCGATAACGAGACACTTTGTTCGCGGCAGCGAGGCAGAGCAGCCACTGAAGCGCGCACGCTCGCGGCCTGGGCGGTCGCGGAATTCTCCGCTGGCACAATCAGCGAGGTGGGCCGGATCTTCGGACGCGATATATCCACACTGAGCGCCTGCATCAAACGTATGACAGACAAGGCGCGGCATGATTCCGCTGTTGCCGGGAGGATGGAATCGGTCAAACAGGCGCTGAAGAATAGCTGATCAGCCGCCTGCATGGTATGCAACAGAATATGACATAAGCAATCAACATGTTTGACAGGATATGAATGATGTTGTAGTTCTCAGTACCATTCAATAAGATTGCAAGTCGCGGGACAACAATAGTGCGTAACTTTTAACGGCAAATGAAATATCAGGAGGAACATGAACCTACCTCCAGAGGATATAGAACAGCAACAGGCCGAACCGCTCCTCAAAGTAGTGCGAACACCACTTCATGGTTTCCCTGGTGTCATCATCCATGCTGCTGAGACGGCGGTCAAGAAGCATCCTCGCTACAAGGAAGCCAAATCAGGTGACAGCGAGGCTGCTATTGAACTTGTCCAGGCAACGATTAATGATGAACAGGTAGAGAATCTCAGAAAACTGCTGGGTGGTAGAGAACCATTGCTGGCAAGTGCTCACGCATATGAGGCGGAGGGGGTGAACGCCATACCGGAAGCTTTTGCAGATGAATTGGCGCAACGCCTAAACCTGGTTGTTGACAGTGGCATCGTGCAAACCAATGTCGTGGCGCATACGGGCGCTAACGGTTTTGGCAGACTTGCACGGCAACCGTTTTTTGAGGGAATTGTCACGCACGGACAGGATTACGTGCTGATTGACGATTTTGTCGGCATGGGCGGTACACTTACCAATTTACGCGGTTATATCGAAGCGCATGGTGGCAAGGTCATTGGCGCGGTAACATTGACGGGAAAACCGTATTCAGCTAAACTGGCTTTGGATGAAGCTCAATTGCAAGAACTGAGGAAAACACATGGAACCGAACTCGAAACATGGTGGCAAAAAAACTATGGTCACTCCTTCGACTGCCTTACTCAATCAGAAGCTCGGTATCTCGCCCGCTCCCCGGATGTTGACACCATCAGAGATAGAATTGCTGAAGCAAAGTAAACGGGAGATGGCGGAAGTGTATAAGACAAGAAAAATAGTGGGCTCTCGCTGAACTGGAGAACACGCCTACCCCATAAACCCTTCAGCCTCTATTCATGTCTATCTATCATTCTAAAACCATTGACACAACAACCGCCTATCGTCTGTATTGCAACAGCAATGCAACATAGACGATAGGCGGTCTTCCATGTATCTCACCCGCACCCTCGAAAGCTGGTTCAAGGAAGCTTCCTGGCAATTCCCGTTAATGCTGGTCACCGGTGCCGCCATTCGGGCTTGTTTGTGATAAGCAATTTTGCTTGTATGCGGCTTACCGGTCAGGTACTATAATCTTACCAAATCTTACGAGAGGCGCCCTATGGAAACAACACTCCTGTCAAGCAAGGGACAAGTCATCATTCCCAAAACCATACGTTCCAGCCATCACTGGAAGCCGGGTACCCGTTTTGTGGTTGAAGTTGTTCAAGGCGGAGTACTGCTCAAGCCGTTGAGCAATTTTCCTGCAACTAGCCTGCAGAATGGTCTGGGGTGCATCGGCTATAAAGGCGAGGCCAAAAGCCTGGAAGAGATGCAGGCGGCGATTGATGAAGAAATTGCGCGTACTTGGCGTAAGGATTAAACGATGGTTACTCTTGATACCAATGTCTGGGTGCGCTACCTGACCAACGATGATGAACTTCAGGCTCGCCGTGCCATGAAAGTTCTGGAACGCTCTGAGGCCGTCTTTTTGCCCAAAACGGTGCTGCTGGAGCTTGAATGGGTATTACGGGCGGCTTATCGGGTGAAGCCGGCCGATATACACCGATCTTTATTGCACATCCTGGGGCTGCCAATGGTTGTTGCCGAGTGTGCCGGACAGGTGGAGGCAGCACTTGATAATTATGCCCAGGGGTATGATTTTGCAGATGCTCTGCACCTTGCCAGCAGTGACACCCTGCAGGCTGTATATACATTTGACGAACAGTTTGTTCGTAAGGGGAAGCATGCGCTGCCCCCGGTCAAGGGCGTACCGGATAAATAGCTACTAATATAAGTAGAGGTCGTGTACCAAGAGGAACTGATTATCATCCTGGTTCTACATGCAACCATGGTGTGTTCGAACCTAAAGCAAAAGGGGTTATCCGTTAAGGCAACCCCTTTTAATTTATCCAACATCATTTCGATCTTTTGTAGGGGGTAAAAACACTAATTGGAGTCCCAAAAAAGCTTAATTGGGTATCCCTACAAAATCCCTAGATATCCAGGTTTACCACGTTAAGCGCGTTGGTTTCGATGAACTCGCGGCGCGGTTCAACCTGATCGCCCATCAGTATCGTGAAGATCTCGTCCGACTCGACCACATCCTCGATCTTGACCTGCAGCAGCACACGGTTCTCCGGGTTCATGGTAGTCTCCCAGAGCTGCTCCGGGTTCATCTCGCCCAGACCTTTGTAACGCTGGATCGCCAGACCTTTTTTGGCATTTTCCAGGAAGAAGTTCAGCAGCTCCTGGTGGTTGGTGGTCTCAAACATGACCTTACCGCTTTCCTGCTCGACGAAGGCCCGTCCGTCAGCCATGGTTTCCACGATGCGACGGTGGTTATCCACCAGCAACTCATATTCACGGGTCGAAAGTACAGACAGTGTCTGTTGGTCAATGATCGAGCGGATATTGCCGATACGGAAGGCAATCCGATGCTCCTCCGTCTCGTAATCTGAACCCACGGCCAGCGATTTCATCGCCTCAAGGTACGGCACAACCTGGGACATCTCTTCCAAACCGGAAGGGACGTTACTGCGGATGACAATCGAAAGCAGTTCTGGAGAAATGCCCTTCTTGACAACCTTGTTGAAGATGGCACGGTTTTCAATGAACTGCTTGATGACCGGGATGATCTGCTTGCCGTTGTAGGTCCGGTCTCCCTTTTCAAGGCGCAGGGTCAACTCTTCTGATCCTTCTTCCAGCAGGAATTCCTGCATGGCGTGTTCATCGCGCAGATACTGTTCTCTTTTGCCGCGCTTGACTTTGTAGAGCGGCGGCTGGGCAATATAGAGGTGACCGCGTTCAATCAGTTCACGCATATTGCGGTAGAAGAAGGTCAGCAGCAAAGTAAGGATGTGTTGACCGTCAACATCGGCGTCGGTCATGACGATGATGCGATGATAGCGCAGCTTGGCGATATTGAAGTCGTCCTTGCCAATGCCGGTGCCCAACGCCGTAATCAGGGTGCGAATCTCCTGGGAGGAGATCATTTTGTCGAAACGTGCCTTCTCGACGTTCAGAATCTTGCCCTTGAGCGGCAGGATAGCCATGTTTTTACGGTCACGCCCCTGCTTGGCCGAGCCGCCGGCCGAATCACCCTCGACCAGATACAGTTCGCAGAGCGCCGGGTCCTTTTCCTGGCAGTCGGCCAGTTTGCCCGGCAGGCCGCCCATGTCCAGGGCCCCCTTGCGGCGGGTCAGGTCACGGGCCTTACGGGCCGCTTCGCGGGCACGGGCCGCTTCGATCGACTTGTTGAGTATATCCTTAGCGATTTTCGGGTTTTCCTCCAGGAAAACCGCCAACCGCTCGTTCAGCAGTGATTCCACATAACCTTTGACCTCGGAATTGCCCAGCTTGGTCTTGGTCTGCCCCTCGAACTGCGGCTGCGGGATCTTGACCGAGATCACGCAGGTCAGGCCTTCGCGCAGGTCGTCTCCCGAAACGGTCACCTTCTCGTTCTTGAGCAGATTGTTGGCCGCCGCATAGGCGTTCATGGTGCGGGTCAGGGCTGCCTTGAATCCTGCCAGATGGGTGCCGCCTTCGTGGGTGTTGATGTTGTTGGCAAAGGCGAAAATTTTCTCGTCATAGGAGTCGTTGTACTGCATCGAGACTTCCATCTCGACCCCACCTTTTTCTCCCCTGAAATACATCGGCTTGGGATTGATGGCGGTCTTGTTACGGTTCAGGTATTCTACAAAGGAGTTTATACCCCCTTCGTAGTAGAATTCGTGGGATTTGCCGTCCACCCGTTCGTCGCTGATCTTGATCCGTACACCGGCATTAAGGAAAGCCATTTCACGAAGCCGCTGTGAAAGGATATCAAAGGAGAATTCGGTAGTCTCGAAAATCTCCTCGTCAGGCATGAAGGTGACCTTGGTGCCGCGCTTTTTGGTCTCACCGGTGGTTTCCAGCGGTGCGACCGGGTCTCCCCGGCGGTAGGATTGATGCCAGACCTTGCCATCACGGCGGATCTCCAGTTCAAGCCACTTTGACAATGCGTTTACAACCGAGACGCCGACGCCGTGCAGACCTCCGGAAACCTTGTAGGAGTCGTTGTCGAATTTGCCGCCGGCATGCAGTACGGTCAGAACGACCTCGGCCGCAGATTTGCCTTCGGTGGGATGTATGTCGGTCGGGATTCCGCGACCGTTATCGACAACAGTTATCGAGCCGTCGGTGTTGATGGTCACGCTGACATTATCGCAATGCCCAGCCAGGGCCTCGTCGATCGAGTTGTCAACAATTTCGTACACCAGGTGGTGAAGACCGGCGCTGGAGGTTGATCCGATGTACATGGCCGGTCGCTTGCGGACCGCCGATAAACCTTCCAGAACCTTGATATTGTCCGCTCCGTACTCTTCGGAGCCGTGTGTAACGTTTTCCATTTCACTCATGCGGTTAATTTCCCTCGAACGTCAGATTGCCGTCTTCCACGCGAAAGACGGCGCAATGTGGTGCGGCTTCCAGCAAAACCGGAGAGCGTTCCGTGGTTGTTATAAAGACCTGGATATCCCTCGCAATAAGGAATTCCATCAGGTTGCGGTTTCTGCCGGCATCGAGTTCGGAACTCATGTCATCCAACAGAAGCAGCGGAGATTCGCCGAAAATATCCATCAGGTTATCCATCTCGGCCATCTTCAGCGACATGACAAAACTTTTTTGCTGCCCTTGTGAACCGAAAGACTTAAGCGAGCGCTCTTCCAACAGGAAGGTCAGATCGTCCCGATGCGGTCCTGCCGTGGTCGTGCCATAGCGTTCGTCGGATCGTTCATGGCGCTGAAACAGCTCGATCAGTTCATTGCGGATCTGTTCCCGTTCGGTTGACTTGACCCCTTCCGGGCGGTAGCTGATGCCGCAGGTTTCGCTATGGCCCGAGATAGTGGCGTAATGTTTCCGCAGTTTCTGATCCAGCACTGCCACAAATCTGATTCTGCGCTCAATTACGTCCGCGCCGGTATCGGCCAGTTTTTCGGTCCAGATATCCAGGCCGCTTCTGTCGCTGCTCTTCAGCAGCACGTTGCGCTGCTTGAGAATCCGCTGATAATCATGCCAACTGTGCAGATAACCGAGGTCACTCATGTAGACGGCCCGGTCCATGTAACGACGCCGGGTCTCGGGACCCATCCTGACCATACCGGAATCATCCGGTGAAAAAACAACCGTATTCAATTTGCCATGCAGCTCGGAAGCGCGATGAACCGCCTTGCTGTCGATTTCGACCCTGCGACCGGCCGCTTCCAGCAACAGCCGCATCTGGTTCCTGATCCCGTTGGATTCCACTGTTCCATGAACCTGGGACATGGGTTCACCATGCCTGATCAATTCCGGCAACCGGGCTGCCCTGAATGAACGGGGACTCCCCAGCAGGTGTATCGCTTCCAGCAGGTTTGTTTTTCCCTGACCATTCAGTCCGTAAAACAGATTGAACCTTTCTCCCGGTTCAATTCGAATGGAACTTATATTTCTGAAATTACTGACCGCCAGATGTCTAAGACGCATCGACCGTTTTTAAAGCCTCATCGGCATGATAACCGCCAGAAAACTTTCCGAATTTTCAGGGACTATTATGGATGGCGACAATTCATCCTTGAATTTCATATCAACCCTTTCCGTTTCCGCAACGGAAAGGACGTCAAGCAGGTAGCGGGCGTTAAAACGTACCGAAATAGGACTACCTTCGTAGTCAACATCGATCTCTTCCATCGCATCACCCAATTCCGGGTTACTGGAAGAAATCTTGATGCCGCCCGAGGATATTTCCAGCATGATTCCTTTGAATTTCTCGCTGGACAGAATTGCCATGCGACGCACCGAATGGCTGAAATTTTCCTTGTTTACGGTAACAACCTGATTATTCGCCGTTGGTATGACACGGTTGTAATCAGGAAATTCACCATCCACAAGGCGCATGACCATGTAGGAATCACCGCGCTTGATAACCGCACTGTTATCCATGAAACCGAACATCAGAGTGCCGCCCTCTTCATCGGTAATTTTCTTCATCTCGTAGATGCCCTTTTTAGGCAAAATGACACCTTTTAAAAGCTCGGGACCCGCGGTTCCTTTGAAGTTTCCGGAAGATATGGAAAGCCGGTGACCATCTGTGGAAACCATTTTAAGACAGTTGACTCCGTCCTGATTTGCTTCCACCTTTGCAAATATACCGTTGAGGTTATATTTGGTTTCATCGGTGCAGATGGCATAGGAGGTTTTTTCGATCATACTTTTCAGTAAAGCGCTCTCTATTTCGAAGAGATTCTCTTCCTTTACATCCGGGAAATATGGGAATTCATCCGGTGAGAGTCCGACAATATTGAACTGAACCTTCCCGCATCTTATTTCGACCCAGTCGTTTTCTTTTGTGGAAAAAATAATCTGCTGGTTCGGCAGTTCCTTGACTATTTCATAAAGCTTCTTGGCTGAAACGGTAATTTTACCGGTGGAAGCCACTTCAGCCGAATAACTGCTCTTCATTCCCACTTCCAGGTCGGTAGCAGTGACCAGCAATGATGATTCAGTAGCTTCAAGCAGGACATTTGATAAAATCGGCATCGAAGTCCGTTTTTCAACAATTCCCTGTATCTTCTGAAGTGCCTTGAGGAACTGCTCTTTTTCTATTCTGAATTCCATACGTCACTCCTTATGACTGCTAGTATTATAGTTATATAAAATAATTAAAAGACTGGTAGTACTTTGTAGGTGCTGTGGAAACAGGTAACAATCGCTTAAAACACTGAATCTGTTATAAAAAGTATTGTTCAATCCCTGTTGATATCATTTTGTCCAAATCAATTTTTTAAACAGGCTAAAACTTTATCAACAGTTATCCACACCGGATCAACAGCTTTTACTTACTTCAACAGGATATACTTAATTTCATCAAGAATTTTAGATAGTTTTGTATCATCAGCAATTGCCTTATCTATCTTTTTGAACGAATGAATTATCGTGGAGTGGTCTTTGCCGCCAAACTTCAAACCTATATCAGGGTAGGATGCTTTTGTCATATCCCTGCAAAGCCAGATTGCAACCTGTCTGGCTAGGACAATATTTTTAAGCCTCTTTTCCGATTTCAGGTCGGCCAGTTTCATGTCGAAGTAGTCGACAACAGTTTTTTGTATCAGTTCGACAGTTACTTCCTTGCGCCGGTCGCCAAGTATATCCTTGAGGTTTTCCTTGGCCATCTCCAAAGTTATGGGAATATTCTGGAGACTGCTGAATGCTCCCAATCGGATAAGCATTCCTTCAAGTTCACGAATATTCCTTGTATCACTCGAAGCCAGAAAATAATAAACATCATCGGGAAGCTTTATTCTTGTTATTTCCGACTTCTTTTTCAGGATAGCTATTTTTGTTTCCACATCCGGCGGTTGAATATCCGCAATCAGACCCCATTCGAATCTGGACCTGAGGCGTTCTTCAAGATCGGATATTTCACGTGGAAACTTGTCTGAGGTGATTACGATCTGTTTGTGTGAATCATGCAGAGCGTTGAATGTGTAAAAGAATTCTTCCTGCGTACCGGTTTTACCTGAAATAAACTGGATATCATCAATCAACAAGACGTCCACATTTCTGAAACGATTTCTGAAAAGATCCATCTTTTTCAATCTCAGGTGGTTAACCATCTCATACATGAATTTTTCTGCCGAACAGTAACAGACATTGGATTCCGGAGAATTTGCACGGATTGTGTGGCCTATGGAATTAAGCAGATGGCTTTTCCCCAGTCCAACACCACCATATATAAAGAGAGGATTGTATGTGTCAGCCGGATTGTTGGCAACTGCCATTGCGGCGGCATGCGCAAACTGATTACCGGTTCCGCTTACAAACAGGTCGAACGTATATTTGGGATTGAGATTTGTGAATACCGGTTCGGGAAGTGCGATTTGAGTTGCGGCCGGTTCATTACTGCTCTGTATTATCAAATTTTCCGATATTGGCTGCTGTTCTTCGTCATCCCTGATGATGAAATCAAGAGTCACGGTTTGTCCGGACGCGGCAGAAAGTGCATCTGTAACAATTTTCAGATAATGGTCTTCCAACCACTCTTTAACAAAAGAGTTCGGTACCGACAGATAAACTGATGAACCTTGGTGGTGACTGTATCTGACCGGTTTGATCCAGGTTACGTAATCACCCTCGGATAATAAGTTTTCGATATTTTCGGTAGCCTGTTGCCATGCTTCAAACATTTTGGTCTATATCACAATCGCGTTAAAATAGTGGTTATCAACAGCTTCGGTTAGGGTATAAGCGCTAGTGGATTAAATTATTTAGAAATATGATCCACTTTTTACTGTGAGAGTTATCAACAAATTTTTCAACAGCTGTTGATAACTTAATTCTTTAATAATAACAATAATATATGTATTGATTGCGAGACTAATCAGTTTATTCCAGGGTGGCAGGTTACCAGAGGCGCCATTGTTTTTCAAGTCAAATCACTTTTTCACAAACATGGCAACTGTATAATAAAAACCTTGACACTGACAAGCACTTGTGATTAATAACCCATTTCCTGAAAAATATTTGAGTAGAGGTAAACAAAGATGAAAAGAACTTTCCAGCCAAGTAATATTTGTCGTAAACGCACCCATGGTTTTCTTGTAAGAATGGCCACCAAGAATGGTCGTCTGGTTATCAAGCGCAGAAGGGCCAAAGGCCGCAAAAATCTGTCCGTAAGAATTGCATCCAAGTAATCTTCCTGCTGTGTCTTTAGGAACCGGAGGCTCCGCATTTCCGAAAACATTACGTTTACGGAAGCGGACCGAGTTTTTGTCTCTTTCCAATGCACAATCTAAAACCACGGTAAAAGGTTTCCTGATTGTGTGGCGAGAAAACAGCGGTCCGTCAGTGCGAATGGGTATTACGGTGAGCAGGAAGATTGGTTGCGCCGTTGTTCGAAATCGCGTAAAACGGTTCCTTCGTGAAGTATTCAGGCAAGATCGCATGCTGCTTCCGCCCGTCGATGTTAACATCATTGCCCGCCGAGAATCAGCACAGATGGATTACTCTGATGTTCGGCGGGAAATTACAAAGGCCTTCAGGCTTATAGGCACAACTACATGTTCAAGAGCATCATGCTCCTTGTAATCAGGGTCTATCAGAAGCTGCTATCTCCGCTTCTTCCCCGGGCCTGTCGTTTTTACCCCTCCTGTTCAGAGTATTCCCGAGAATCAATAACCAGGTATGGTGTCATCAAGGGTTCACTGCTTACCATAATCCGCGTCGGTAAGTGCCATCCGTTTCATCCGGGTGGCTATGATCCGGTTCCATGAGCGTGTAAAGGAACCAAATGTGGTGATGAAACTGCTGTCAGCCGTTCAGGCACGGATAGCAGCTTCAGGCTTGCTAAATAAATAGTACAACCAGGAGCTTTCATGGAAAAGCGCGCGTTTATTGCAGTCGGTCTTTCAATAGCAGTATTTTACATATTCTCGATGATGTTCGCCCCGGAGAAGAAGCCGCTTGATAACGTTGCAAAGCCGGTCGCCAACTCCGTTTTGGACAGCGCCAAAGCTGTGCCGGCTCCGGCACAGGTTGCGCAAATCCAGCCATCCGCGTCCGACCAGTCATTGCCGACCAACGTTCTCCAAAAAAACGTCACTGTAGATACGGATCTCTATACAGCCGTTTTTTCATCTAAAGGCGGCAGTCTCAAGAGTATGACCCTGAAAAAATATCGGGAGCAGAATTCTCCGACCGCCAAACCGGTCACGCTCGGCAACGATGCCGATCCCAATGTTCTGTCATTTTCAACTCGTGCCGCCGGCATTGCTCTCACGGACAACACCGTTTATACGACGGATATCGACAGCGTGGTGTTGAATGGAAAAGAATCCAAACAACTCATTTTCAACTATGTTTCCGGTCAGGGATACACCGTAAGGAAAATCTATACACTCACAGCCGGTACGTACGGAATCAAATTGGAAACCCAGGTCTTCAACAACTCGGCTGCTCCAATAACCGGTTCTATACAGCACGTGATGACCTATCCGGCTGAGCCTAAGGTTAAGGACAACCGTTTCGATACTGCCGGCGCATACCTGCTTTCGGATGGCAGCATTCAATCAAACAAGATCAAGGATGTTGCAACTTCTTCCAAGCGTTATGAGAAAAGTGTTTCGTGGTCCGGCTTTGCGGACAAATATTTTCTGAATGCGATACTTGCCGATAAAAACAGTATTGCATCGGTTGAACTGAAAAAAAATGCTGCCGGGTTCTTCGAATCGATCGTTACTGCTCCCCAGTTCGTGATCAATCCGGGATTGTCCGCCTCAGTCACGCATCGTCTGTTTGTGGGTCCCAAGGATATCGACATACTTAAAGCTCAGGGTGACTCACTGGAAAAGTCGCTTGATTTAGGTTGGTTCACGGAAATTGCCAAGCCAATGCTGTATTCGATCAAGTTCTTTTACAAGTACGTGGGCAATTACGGTGTTGCGATCATTATTATTACCATCATTCTCAAGGTGCTGTTTTTCCCGCTGACCCACAAGAGCTACAAGTCGATGAAGGGCATGCAGAAGATTCAGCCCGAGATGACGAAACTGCGCGAAAAGTACAAGGATGACCGTGACACGATGAACAAGGAAGTCATGGCCTTGTATCGTGAACACAAGGTTAACCCGATGGGCGGCTGCCTGCCGATGGTCGTCCAGATACCGGTCTTTTTTGCGCTCTACAAATCATTGATGTTTTCCATAGAACTTCGACATGCGCCGTTTTTTCTTTGGGTAACCGACCTGGCTGACAAGGATCCGTACTACGTGACCCCGGTAATCATGGGTGTGACCATGTTCATCCAGCAAAAAATGACCCCGTCGCAGATGGATCCGATGCAGCAAAAGATAATGCTGGCACTGCCGGTTGTATTCACATTCATGTTCCTTAGTTTTCCATCCGGTCTGGTACTTTACTGGCTGGTCAACAACGTTCTGACTATCGGCCAGCAGATGTACATCAACAAGCTGGTCAAGGATTAAAAGCCCGCAACGGAGTCTACTCATGTATGTCCGCGATACAATAGCGGCAATCAGCACTCCGCCTGGAAACGGTGGAATCGGCATTGTTAGGGTGAGTGGTGACAAGGCTGCTGCTATTGGAGATGCTGTTTTTAAACCTTTAAAAGACGGTGGCCTTGAGAGCCACCGTTTTTATTTTGGATCCATATCAGATCAGCGGACCGGCAGAACTGTCGATGAAGCCATGGCGGTCCTGATGCGTGCTCCACGTTCTTTTACCCGCGAAGATGTGCTGGAACTGCACTGTCATGGTGGTTGGCTGGTTGTGGAAACCGTACTGGAGCTTGTGCTTAAATGCGGAGCCCGGCTAGCCGACCCGGGCGAGTTTACCCGGCGAGCATTTTTGAACGGAAGGATCGATCTGGTTCAGGCGGAAGCGGTAATGGACATTATCGCTTCCAACACCGAGGCGGCCCTGTCTTTGGCACAGACTCAAAGGGAAGGCGCTCTTTCCAGACGCATGGACGATGTCAGGAGTCTGTTGCTCAAGGCATTGGCGCTGGTTGAGGCCTATATAGATTTTCCCGAGGATGATCTTGGCAAAACCGATCTACAACTGATCAGTGACTCTGTAGAGCGGGCGCTCGCGATAATAGACGAGCTGTTGTCAAGCTTCGAAGAGGGGCGATTGCTGCGCGACGGAGTCTCGGTGCTTATTATCGGCAAACCAAATGCCGGAAAATCCAGCCTGCTGAATTTGTTGATAAATGACAACCGAGCTATTGTCACTCATATTCCCGGCACGACACGTGACATCATCGAAGAAACCATTATCATTAATGGCCTGGCGGTAAAACTGCTGGACACCGCCGGTATCCGTCATACCGAAGATCTGGTAGAGCAGGAGGGAATCAATCGCGCCATGGATAAGATTCTGCTGGCTGATCTGGTTCTTTTCGTGCTGGATGCATCCCGGTCTTTCACTGCCGAGGATCAGCATATTTATGACGCATTGTCCGGCAGCAGGGTTGTGGCGGTCATAAATAAAATCGATATGCCCCGTCAGCTGGCTATTCCGGATTCGATCAGCTTTGAGGCGGCGATTGATATTTCCGCCAAAAACGGCATCGGTAACGAACTGCTCAAACAGACGGTCTGCGAATGCTTTTTCAAGGGCACTTCCATTGACCGCCGAGAGTTGGTGGCCATCTCCCGTTCAAGGCATCGCGATGCCTTGAAAAACGCCGGAAATGTTCTGCGCCGGTTCATGGAAGGGCTCGATCAATGCGGCCTGGAGCTGCTCTCTATCGACCTCAGAGAAGCTCTTGAAGCGGTTGCTTCGGTAACCGGACAAACCACCAACGATGAAGTCCTTGATCAAATCTTCTCTTCCTTCTGCATAGGCAAATGACACTCATGTTTCACGTGAAACATTACTACGAGACAGGCAAAAAATCATGATGACATATGATCTGACTTATGACGTGATAGTTGTGGGCGCCGGGCATGCCGGATGCGAGGCTGCCCTGGCTGCTGCGCGCATGGGGTGTCGCAGCATGCTTTTGACGATCAACCTGGATGCTATTGCGCTGATGTCATGCAATCCCGCGATCGGAGGTCTTGCCAAGGGACATCTCGTAAAGGAGATCGACGCGCTGGGTGGCGAGATGGCCAAAAATATCGATGCCACAGGAATTCAGTTCAGAATCCTCAATACCAGAAAAGGGCCCGCGGTTCGAGCGTCGAGAGCCCAGGCGGACAAGCAGTTGTATCGGCTCAGAATGAAACGAGTACTGGAGCAGCAACCCAATCTTGACCTGAAACAGGGAGAGGTTACGGCTCTGTTCATTGAGGGCGGGGAACTACGTGGAGTGGACACGCGCTCCGGAATTCGTTTTCTGTGCAAGACCGTGGTGGTTACCACCGGAACTTTCATGCGCGGACTGATTCACATAGGTCTTACAAACTACCCCGGTGGCCGTGCCGGCGATCTTCCCTCGGTCGGGCTTTCGGATCAGTTGCGAACCATCGGTTTTGATGTTGGACGGCTCAAAACCGGAACTCCTGCCAGATTGGATGGCCGCACCATCGACTTTTCAAGGCTGGAGACACAGTACGGCGATGATCCTCCGATGCCATTTTCTTTCTCGACCGATCGAATCACCATGCAGCAGGTTCCTTGCCATATTGCATATACTAATCCGCGCTCACATGAAATCATCCGTTCCGGGCTTGATCGGTCGCCACTGTATGCCGGCGTTATCGAGGGTATTGGTCCCCGTTACTGTCCATCGATAGAGGACAAGGTGGTCCGATTTCCCGACAAGGAGCGTCACCAGACATTTATTGAGCCCGAGGGTCTCGAAACGGTCGAGGTTTATCCGAGCGGCATGTCCACCTCTCTTCCGATAGATATTCAGATACCGTTCTACCGTTCGATGGTCGGATTGGAACGCGTCGAGATAATGCGGCCAGCCTATGCGATCGAGTACGATTATGTAGACCCGATCCAACTGCATTCCTCGCTGGAAACCAAGAATATTCGTAACCTCTATCATGCCGGTCAGATCAATGGAACCTCGGGATATGAGGAGGCGGCCGGACAGGGCCTTCTGGCAGGAATCAACGCCGCCTTGCGAGTAAAGGGTGAGGATCCGCTGGTGCTTGACAGAAGCCAGGCTTACATCGGCGTCATGATCGACGATCTGGTTACTCTCGGAACCAAGGAGCCTTACCGGATGTTTACTTCGCGCGCCGAGTATCGCCTGTTGTTACGCGAAGATAACGCAGATTTGAGGTTGAGGGAAATTGGGTATAGCCTAGGCCTTGTTCCCGAGAGTGAATACACCCAGTTTATCAGGAAGCGTGAAATGATCAGCGAGGATCTGCAGCGAATTGCGGCAACCCGCGTTACTCTATCCGATCGTGAAAACAGCGTTCTCACCCGTCTGGGGGTAGAAGATATTCAAAAAGGTACGACTCTGGAGCACTTGCTCAAACGCTCAGACATCACTTATTCCGATCTGGCGGCGATGGATGATGTTTCACGTGAAACATCCGCCGCGGTTCGTGAACAGGTTGAAATTCAGACAAAATACCAGGGATATATCGACAGACAGCTGGAACAGGTTGAACGGTCTAAAAAACTGGAGACTGCCGTGATACCGGGAGGGCTTGATTATGCATCAATCAGGGGGTTGACTACCGAGGTGCGTGAAAAGCTTGAGAAGGGGCGGCCGGATACCCTTGGTCAGGCTGCACGGATTCCAGGGATCACTCCGGCGGCGATATCAATACTCGCTATTGCGCTGAAAGCCAATACTTGGAAGGACATTTCCAGATGACAACAGAACTTCTTGTGCATGAAGCTGTGAAAATGGGGCTGATTCTTTCCGATGAAAACCTGATGTCCTTTAATATATTCGCTACCGAACTTATAAAATGGAATAACAAAGTTAATTTGACATCAATTACCAATGAAAAAGAAATTGCAATTAAACATTTCATCGATTGCCTGCATCTTGCTCCACATGTTTTAAATCAAGACATTATGCTTGATATCGGGTCTGGTGGTGGGTTGCCGGTAATTCCGTTGAAAATCGTCAGGCCGGAAACAACCATGGTGTCGGTTGATGCTGTTGGGAAAAAAATAAATTTTCAGCGTCATGTCATCCGTCTGCTTGGCTTGAAAAATATCGAAGCCCTGCATTCGCGAATAGAAGATCTTGCTAAATCCCACGCAGGGAAATTCAGTCTGATTACCTCACGAGCTTTTACACGCCTTGACCATTTCGTATCACTTGCTTCACCGTTGCTTGCAGCCGATGGCCGCATCATTGCGATGAAGGGCTTGGGAGCGGATGATGAAATAACTGAAAGCAGTGATGTGCTAAGGTCGCTCGGTTTTTCAATAACGTCGCAACAGACCTACAGTCTGCCTAATAATATGGGCACACGGGTGCTGCTGACAATCATGTTCTGCAAACCCGCATAAAAGCTGACTTTGCGGTGCCGTAGTCCAAAAATCGCCTCTAAAGTGTTTTTGTGCCACAGTCCATGCTTTGCCATGCTTTTTGGGTGTTTTTTGTTACCATGGCGTTTTTGTGGCCCTGAGCGTCAAAAAGCATTTTTTAGGCAGACAAGTCAGAGAATGAAGTTGCAGATGATCCGAATCTGCTCTAAAGTGATCTATTATCTTCTGTTTTTGCAAGTGGAGGTGCCACGTGAAAAAATTGATCTGCCTTCTGATGATTGCAACGCATCTTTCTGCTTGTGCAACTTATGAAAACAGGGCGGTGTCATTCAGGCCCCCTCAGGAATATGCCAATTACCAGGATGCCGACGGCTTGATGGTCGGGGCCGAGCCTTATGCGGACAAAGAACTGGCGGAAAATACATTCGGGTTCGATATAAGATCGGCCGGATTGCTGCCGGTCCAGATCGTAATGGATAATCGCAGCGGCCAGGGTGTCGAGGTTGTGTCCGGGCAGACATTCCTGGTGGACGGATCCAACAGGTACTGGAAAATTCTGTCGAATAGCGAGGCGGTAGAAAGGGTTGAAAAAGCCACCGAGGCTGGAGCTATAACGAGTGGAGCCGGCAAGGGCGCTGCATGGGGAGCCGCGGCAGGTGCAATCCTGGGGCTGGCGCTCGGGATCGTGTCCGGCCGGAATGTGGGAGAGTCGGTAGTCAAGGGGGGGGTTCTCGGCGGCGCCGGCGGGGCGGTGATCGGTGGCGCCAGCAGGGCTGGCGATGATCGTCAACGGGAATACAAGATCGCCGATAATATCCGTGACAAGGGCATAGAAGGCAAGGTGATGGCGGCCGACAACCTCGCAAACGGTTTTATCTTTTTTCCTGGAGAAGCAGAAACAGTCAAGGATCTGAGACTGCAGTTAAGGTTCAGAAATAGCGGCATAGTCAAAACCATCAACCTGAGGCTCCGTTAACCGTTGGATAAGCATATATATTACGAAGATTCCGATGCTGCAGAGATTGCTGACCGGCCATGACTCTCGGCGGTGAGTGGGTAACCGGCCTGACATCGCTGGTCATAGGCTGTATCGCTGGACTGGTCATGCACCGTTCCGATTTCTGTATGGCCGGAATGATGCGCGATCTGTTCCTGTTCCGCAGATACACCATGTTGAGGGTGCTGGCGCTCCTGGTGCTGGCAAACATGATTCTGACGGAAGCCTTTCGTCAGTACGGCTGGATACCATTGTTTCCATATCCTGCCTTCGGCCCTCCATCGCTATCCAATCTGCTGGGAGGGGCACTGTTTGGCTTCGGAATGGTTTTGGCTGGTGGCTGTGTCGCCGGTACGCTCTACAAAATGGGCTCCGGAAACGTGATCAGCATGTTTGCATTTGCCGGCCTGTTGGCGGGCAGCGCCCTCTATGCCGAGTTTCATGGTGTCTGGAAGGCTTTTTCCGATGCGACCGTCTTTGCACCCGGAAAAATCACACTGGCCCAGTTAATGGAGATCTCTCAGGGGACAGCGGTTTCAGCAGCGATCTTTATTCTGGGAATTCCGGTCCTGTATTGGTGGAAAAGCGGTGCTTTTGTCAGGCGATCATATGCGGCCGGTTATCTGCAGCCCTGGAAAGCGTCCCTGATAATCGCGCTTTTGGTTGCCATTTCCGTAATAATAATCGGAATTCCACTGGGCATCACGACCAGCTACGCCAAATTCGGCTCCTGGTTCCTGAACCTGGTCCTGCCGGAACATGTACGGGAACTGGCTTATTTTTCAGCAATGCCGTTCCGGTATGCCAACCAATTACTGGGAATTTCCTATGCCGGTGGGCCCGGGCCAGGTTACGACGACATTGCGCTGATTCAGTATCCGTTGATATTTGGACTTGTTGCCGGCGGGCTGATTTCGTCGGCCAGTCTGGGTGAATTCAGGATCTATCTGAAGGTCCCACTGCCGCAGCTGGTATCAGGTCTCCTGGGTGGTGTGCTGATGGGGCTGGCGGCCCGTATGGCGCCGTCATGCAACATCTGGCATCTGCTGGGCGGATTGCCTATCCTGGTGATGCAGAGCATGCTGTTCGGGATCGGGCTGTTGCCCGGCGCTTGGCTGGGTGGAAAATTTTTGTCGGGAATTGTTCTGAAAAACAACTGAATTCAGGTATCAGGTGGATATAAGTGGGTAATATGGATATTAAAGAAATAGACATGCGCGGACAGATCTGCCCTTCAACATTCATTACCGCGTTGCGCGAGATCAATCTTAATAAAAATGAAATCAAGTCAGAAGCACTCAAGCTCGTTTTTATCACCGATAACCGTGACTCGACCGTAACGATTCCGGAAACAGCCGAAAACATGGGCTACGGTACGACGGTTACAAAAGAAGAGCACCATTACCGCATCGAAATATTCTCCGCCAGACAGTGAACAGGGTACTCCGAAGATGAAATCAATCATTCATAAACTGTTCGGCGAATCGGACCTGGAGCGTCTGACATCGGAAAACAGGATGCTGCGGGAAGCTCAGTTCCGGCAGATCGAATATATACGGAAAAAGACAAATCAATTGCTGTTGCTGATGGGAACATTGCCGATCCGCCCGGAAGAGCTGGATGACGATACCTTGATCGGCATCGATCCGATCGGTGTTGTAGCAGAATCATTTGTCCAGATCCTCGGGCACGAGAAAAATCTGAACGAACGTCTGCGTGTCGCCCATGATGAAATCCAGGCCATTCTCGCGTCGGTAGGTATCGGCATCATGGTGCTGGACAGCAATATGAATGTACAGATCTACAACCAGCGCGTGCTGGAGATGTTCGGTCTCGATGAAGGCAGTTTGTCCGGAAAAACCTGCTGCAAGGCGATTTGCGGGAGTGACAGCTATCCACCCAACTGTGCCTTCGAACGCATCATGGAAACGCGCCGCCCGGTGCATCAGACCGACTGGGTCCTGAATGGCAAACATTTCGAGGTGTCGGGAGTGCCGGTAAAAAACCGCTTCGGAGATGTAACGCAGGTGGTTCTGGCATACACGGACATAACCCGGAGGATAGAAACAGAGCGGAATCTGCGGGATCGGGAACAGATGTATCTAGCCGTTTTCGAAAATGCCGGCGACATAGTCCAGTGCGTAGCGCCGGACGGCGGCTTTATATTCGTCAATCGCGCCTGGCGCGAACATTTAGGCTATTCGCCCGACGAAATCGCCGGTTTGAAAATATGGAACATCATCGCTCCCGAAAACAGGACCGCCTGCATCGAACATTTTAACTCTCTTCTGAAAGGAGAGCAGTTATCGGAGGTCGAGACGGTCTTCTTCAGCAAGGATTGCAAAGAGTTGCCGGTGAAAGGGCATGTGACGATCAGCTATTCCAACGGCAAGCCGATGGCCACTTTTGGCATGTTCCGTATCGAACATGGCGATAAGAGCTCCGCTTCAGGCCAGCAATCGTGAGTATGCCGGTAATTCCGAGAATCGACCGCAACGAAGCATTGCAACTGCTTCTGGACGGTGAACTGCTTCAGGTCGGCAGGAGTGCGGACAATATAAGACGCAGGTTGCACCCCGAAGGTCTGGTTACCTTTGTGGTGGACCGCAACGTGAACTATACCAATATCTGTGAATCCAGATGCTCTTTCTGCGCTTTCTATCGCGACAAGCAGGCTGAAGATGCCTACATCCTTTCAAGCGATCAGATTTATCAGAAAATAACCGAACTGGTTGAGCAGGGGGGAACCCAGCTGCTGATGCAGGGCGGACTCAACCCGGCGCTGAAGATAGAATATTTCGAGCAGCTGTTCCGGGAGATAAAGGTGCGTTTCCCCACGGTCCGGAACCACTCGCTTTCTCCGGCCGAAGTAACCTGTATCGCTTCAAATTCAGGACTGGATCTCGATCAGGCCCTGGCCCGTCTTAAAGCGGCCGGCCTGGATTCCATCCCCGGCGGGGGGGCCGAGATTCTGGTCGATGAAGTCAGAAGCAGCATCTCGCCGAAAAAGATCGGCTGGCGCCAGTGGGGTGAAGTGATGCTGAAGGCCGCAGCCATCGGGATGCCTACCACAGCCACGATGATGTTCGGCAGCAACGAGAAGCCGGAAGATATTGTCGAACATCTCTTCCGGGTGCGCGAGCTGCAGGATAGTGGCGGATCGTTCACCGCCTTCATTCCGTGGACATACCAGCCTGGAAATACCGAACTGGGCGGGACTACCGCCACCGGTGTCGATTACCTAAAGGTTCTGGCCCTGTCGCGGATTGTTTTGGATAACATCCCCAACATCCAGGCCAGTTGGGTAACGCAAGGCGCCAAGATGGCCCAGGTGGCGCTTTTTTTCGGAGCCAATGACCTGGGCGGCACCATGCTGGAAGAAAATGTTGTCGCTGCCGCCGGCTGCAGCTTCCGCATGTCACGGGACGAAATGATCAAGCTGATTCAGGGTGCCGGATTCCGGGCAGCCCAGCGCACCACAACCTATTCCATTGTGCAGGAGTTTGCGGTTTGAGTAGCTTACACGGGCAGGCAGTAACCTGCGAAATAATAACCAATGTAGCCAGGCTGGCGGAAGTAGCGGATATTCTCTCGCAACAGTCTGAAATTGCCGTTGATCTGGAAATGGACTCCCTGCACCATTATCAGGAGAAGGTCTGTCTGATCCAGGTGTCAAGCCGGTTGGAAAACTGGCTGATCGATCCGCTGGCATGCCGGGATTTGAGTCCATTGGCGGGGCCGTTTGGCGACCCGTCAATCCTGGTGGTCATGCATGGAGCGGATTACGATATACGCTCGCTTCACCGTGATTTTGGCATCGAGGTGACCAACCTCTTTGATACGATGATTGCGGCGCGTTTTCTGGGCATTCTTGAGTTTGGCCTGGCGGCGCTGCTGAAAGCGCGTTTCGGCATCGAGCTGGACAAGAAATACCAGAAAGCGGACTGGAGCAAGCGCCCGTTAAGCAGGGAGATGAGCGCCTACGCCATGGCCGACACGTCTGACCTTTTGCCGTTGTATGACCAGTTTTCCCATGAGCTGTTGCAGAAGGGGCGGCTTAAGTGGCTGGAAGAGGAATGCCGCCTGGTCTGCCAGGCCAGGGTTGCTGAAAAAGAGGGGCCGCTGTTTCTGTATTGCAAGGGCGCCGGCAAGCTGAAGGGGCGCAGTCTGGCTGTCATGGAGGAGCTGCTGCAGTTGCGGGACAGCCAGTCACGGCAGCTGGATCGGCCGCCGTTCAAGGTAATGTCTGCTGAAACCCTGCAGGAGATTGCCGAGATCAGACCGCGTACCATGGGAGAGCTGGCTGCCATCAAGGGTATGACCGCCGGCCAGCTTGCACGCCATGGCGAGGCTCTGCTGGCGGCCGTTGCCCATGGCATGGAGATTCCTGAATCAAAGTTGCCGGTTTATCCGCGCAGCCGAAAAAATGACGTGGTGGAAGGCGCCAAGGAACGTCTCCGGCAGCTGAAGTCCTGGCGCGATCAAAAAAGTGCCGAATTGGGGTTGGAACCGGGTGTGCTGGCGCCCAACTGGATGCTGGAATCCGTGGCGGATATTGCCGGTGCGACCCGTGCCACGCTGGATGAAATTGCCGGACTGCGAAACTGGCAGAAACAGCTTTTCGGAGAGGAGCTGATTGAAATTGTTGCCGAAGGCTGATATCGAGGGGCATGGCATGGAAAAACCCTATCTGAGCATTGTGATACCGGTCTACAACGAGGAGGCCAACCTTGCTCCCCTGATGGAGCGGCTCTATCCGGCGGTGCAGGGGACGGGGCGTTCATTCGAGATCATTTTCACCAATGACGGCTCACGGGATCGCTCGCTGGAGATACTGCGCCGGATGGCGGAGGATTTCGCCGGGGTCAAGGTTATTGAGTTCAACGGCAACTTCGGCCAGCACATGGCCATCCTGGCCGCGTTCGAGATGTCCGCCGGAGAAATAGTGATCACGCTGGACGCCGACCTGCAGAATCCGCCCGAGGAAATTCCACGCCTGGTGGCCGAGATCGAGAAGGGGCACGATGTGGTCGGCACGATCCGCCAGCAGCGCCAGGATTCGACCTTTCGCAAGCTGGCTTCGCGCATTGTCAACATCACGACCAACAAGATCACCGGCATGCAGATGCGGGATTACGGCTGCATGCTGCGGGCCTACCACCGCTACGTGATCGACAATATCAACCGCTGCCGTGAATCGACCACATTCATTCCGGCCCTGGCGCAGACCTTTGCCTCCAATCCGAGCGAGATCGAGGTCGGCCATGCCGAACGCTCCATGGGGGAGAGCAAGTACTCCTTCTACAGCCTGATCCGGCTCAATTTCGACCTGATGACCGGTTTTTCGGTGGTGCCGCTGCAGCTGTTCGCGCTGTTCGGCATCATTACGTCTGTGCTGTCGGTCGCGTTCGCGATCTTCCTGCTGGTGCGCCGTTTCATCGTTGGGGCCGAGGTGGAAGGGGTCTTCACGCTGTTTGCGATCCTGTTCTTCTTTATCGGCATCATCATTCTGGGGATCGGCATAGTCGGCGAGTATGTGGGCAGGATCTACCAGGAAGTGCGCAAGAGGCCGAGGTTTGTGGTCAGGAGGACCTACGGTTTTGATGAATAACAAACTGGTAGTCTGTGCCTACCATAATGTCGGCTATCGCTGCATCACAGAGCTGCTGCGCCAGGGGGCAGAAATCGCGCTGATCTTTACCCACGAGGACTCCCCTACCGAGGAGATCTGGTTTTCGTCGGTGCGTGAACTGGCCGTACAGCACGGCATCCAGTATATTACCGGAGATATCTCCCTGCCGGAAAATATCGAGCGGGTGCGGCAGATCGCTCCGGACTTCATTTTTTCGTTCTACTACCGCAACATGATCAAAGCGGAAGTGCTGGAAATTCCACGTTTGGGAGCGCTCAACCTGCACGGCTCGTATCTGCCCAGGTATCGCGGGCGGGTGCCGGTGAACTGGGCCGTGATCAACGGCGAAAGCGAGACCGGCGCCACGCTGCACTACATGGTCGAAAAGCCGGATGCCGGCGATATCGTGGATCAGCAGAAGGTTCCGATCGAGTTCAGTGACACGGCCCATGATGTCTTCGGCAAGGTTACCGATGCCGCGGTGCAGGTGATAGCCCGCGCCTGGCCGCTGCTGCGCGATGGCTGCGCGCCCCGCATCCCGATGAATCTGGCGGAGGGCAACTACTGCGGCGGTCGCAAGCCGGCCGATGGCCGCATCGACTGGAGCAGAAGCGCGGTACAGATCCACAACCTGATTCGCGGAGTGACCCACCCCTATCCGGGGGCGTTCACCTTCCTTGCTGACCGGATAGTGATTATCTGGAAGGCCTGGCCGGTGGAGGGAAATGCCGGACCGGGACAGATTGTTTCCAAGGCCCCCCTGCTGGTCGGTACCGGCGATGGTCTGCTGGAGCTGCGCTCACTGCAGGCTGAAGGCGCTGCGGAACAGGGCCCGGAAGAGTTTGCAAGGCAGCATTCAAGCGCTATGACAGTATTCGTATAAAATTCATAAATGAACAGGAGCTGTAATGAAAGTATTGATTCTTGGCGTTAACGGTTTCATCGGCAATGCCCTCACACACCGTATCCTGACCACCACCGACTGGGAAGTTTTCGGCCTGGACATGGCCTGCGACAAGCTGGAGCGCTCGCTGGGCGATCCCCGTTTCCATTTCCTGGAGGGGGACATCACGATCAACAAGGAGTGGATCGAGTACAACATCAAGAAATGCGATGTGATCCTGCCGCTGGTGGCGATCGCCACGCCGGTAACCTACGTCAAGGATCCCCTGAGAGTCTTTGAACTGGATTTCGAGGAGAACCTCAAAATCATCCGCCTCTGCCACAAATACAAGAAAAGGGTCATATTCCCCTCTACCTCCGAGGTTTACGGCATGAGCCCCGATGCCCAGTTCGACGAGGAAAACTCGCCGCTGATGCTGGGCCCGATCAACAAGGAGCGCTGGATCTACTCCTGCGCCAAGCAGATGCTGGATCGGGTGATCTACGCCTACGGCAACCATGAAGGGCTGCAATTCACGCTGTTCCGCCCCTTCAACTGGATTGGCCCCAAGCTGGACAGCATCCACACCGCCAAGGAAGGCAGTTCGCGTGTACTGACCCAGTTCCTCTACAATATCCTGGCCGAGGAACCGATCCTGCTGGTGGACGGCGGCAACCAGCGCCGCTCCTTCACCTTCATCGAGGACGGCATCGACTGCCTGATGAAGATCATCGCCAACGAGAACGGCTGCGCCGACGGCAGGATCTTCAACATCGGCAACCCGGCCAACGATCTCTCCGTCAAGGAACTGGCCGAGAAGCTGCGCGACATGGTGGCCGAATTTCCGCTGTACAAGGATAAAGCCGCCAAGTGCCGGATCGTTGAAACCTCCTCCGATTCCTTTTACGGCAAGGGTTACCAGGACATGCTGACCCGTGTGCCGTCGGTCGAGCGCGCCAGGGAATGCCTGGGGTGGCAGCCGGTGACCAGCGTCGATGATGCGCTGCGCAAGACGCTTGAATTCTACCTGGTGGATGAGCGGGAGAAACTTTCCGAATTCCTATGAGTTTGAGCAGCCGATGCGGATTTACGCTGATAGAAATTGTCGTGGTGATGGTCATCATCGGCATGGTGATGATGCTGGTGATACCGCGGCTGCCCTCCTCTGACAGTGAAAATCTGAAAATATCGGCCCGTACCATGGCGGCTTCACTGCGCTATCTGCAGGAGCGGGCCGCCACCACCGGAGCCGGCTACTATCTTAGTCTGGCGCCTGGCACCGATGAACTCAAAGTGTTTGAAGTCGCCGCTGACGGCAGCGGCCGGGCGCCTTCCGACCCGTTGTTGCAGAAACCGATGCTGAAGGAAGGCATACAGGTAGCCGATGTGGTAGTTCCCAGACTGGGAAAAGTGGTGGACGGCCAGTTGCGTCTGGATGTGGGCATAGCCGGTCTGAGGGACTTTGTAACCATTCACCTGCGTTCACCCGAGGGAAAATTCTGGACCGTGATGGCGTTTCCTGGCGGCGGCAAGGTCAAGTTCTACGAGGGATACCAAGAGGAGCCTCTGTGAGAGGTTTCACGCTGCTGGAAGTGGTGATTGCGCTGGCCATTATGGCCGTGGTTATCCTGACGTTGCTGGGGTCGGTCAACTACCATCTTGGCGTGATCGCCGATGAGCGGGACAGCACGGCCATGACATTGCTGGCGCGGGCCCGCATGGCCGAGATCGAACAGGCGCCGGCTAAAGGGGAGGGCACCTTCGCGCCTTTCCATCCCGAGCTTACATGGAAAGCGGAACTGTTGCCGGCAACGCTGCCCGGACTCCAGAAACTGGTTGTGACCGTTCAGCGCATTGGCGACGGCAGGGAGGTGGCGCTTGTCCGTTACGTCCAGCAATAAAGGTTTTACGCTGCTGGAGATCCTGATTGCGGTAGTGCTGTTGGGGATACTGGCCGGAGCGCTCTATGGCAGTTACTTCGGTGTTGTCCGGGCCCGGGAGCGGGCGGCGGCCGGGATGGAGTCACGGCGTGAGCTGGGCGCCACCCTGGATCTGATCCGTCGTGAAGTTTCTTCCGCCATGTTCAACCGCAACGACAAACGTCTGCGTTTCATAGTGGAAGACCGCGACAGTTTCGGTGCTCCTTCATCCACGCTGGAGCTGACAACCCTGCTGTCGTTGTCGCCGCTGGCAGACCTGTCGCGCGGCGGGTCCGGAATCGTTACGGTAGGCTACCGCATGACTGAGAAGGATAGCAAACGCACCTTGACCCGTCAGGAGCGTGACATGGTCTTTAGCGGGTCGGACGTTACTGCCGCCTTTCCGCAGATGGAGCGGATCAGCTCCTTTCTGGTGGAGTGCTACGATGGCTCCAAGTGGGTCAAGAGCTGGGACAGCGCGATCAACGGCGCTCTGCCCAAAGCGGTGAAGGTTACGGTGCAGGTTGAGGAAGAGGGGCGTCCGGTCGAGTTTTCAATGCTGGCGACCCCGCGGATCAGCGGCTTGTGACGGGCAGACTGAAAGACAGATCAGGTTTTGCACTGGTGCTGACCCTTGTTGTAACGGCGCTGATGGTGGCGGTTGTGGTCGAGATGATCCACCAGGTGTATGTGGATGTGTCGCTCAGCCGCGGATTCAGGGATGGCCAGCAAGCTTCGATCCTGGCCGAATCGGGGGTTACCGGCGGCGCCAGGCTGCTGCAGCGGGCGCTTTCCAACCGGGCCTACACCTCGCTCTCGGACAAATGGGCCGAGCCGATCAAGCTGGATGACGAGGTTGGCACGGTCGTGATTACGATCAGCGAGGATAGCGCCAAGATCAACCTGAATGATCTGGTGTATGAAAACGGACAGTACCAGGATTTTACTCTGGCCGCTCTGAAACGTCTCGGCCGGCGGTTGAAATTGCCGGAGGAACTGTGGGGCTCCCTGGCCGACTGGCTTGACAGTGACGATCTGCCACGTTCCGGCGGAGTTGAAAGTTCCTATTACCGCAGCCTGAAACCGGGCTACGACGCACATGATGGCAAGCTGGCGACAATAACCGAGCTGTCGTTGGTAAGGGGCATTACGCCGGAGTTGTTCGGCAAGCTGCAGCCGTTTGTCACGATCTGGTCGGAACTGCCGCTGGCATCTTCGAAGATCAACATCAATACCGCTCCCAAAGAGGTGCTTGCGGCGCTGGATGACGGCATCGACGATCGCATGGCCGAGAGTATCATGGAGAGAAGGCGGCTGACGCCGTTCAAATCAACGGGCGAGCTTTCACAGGTATCAGGGCTCAACCCGGGCGCGGTTTCGCGCCTGTCCGGTTCCAGCTCGATCAGCGTCAAAGGCAATCTGTTCAGAATCATAGCGGTGGCCCGGGTCAAGGATGCCGCCCGGACGGTTGAGGCGGTTGTAAGGCTGGGCGGCAGTGCGCCGGAATATCTGACGTGGCTGGAATATTGAAGTTGTTGTGATTGCCGGGTTAAGCTGAAGCTGTTGTCTGAACCATAGAGCAGGCGAGGGATTACGAGCCGATGGATTATTTGGTACTGCAGGTTGAAAAAAAACGTGTAACGGTTGCCCGTTTCAGCATCTCGGGGCGTAACAGCGAACTGGCCGGCGCATCGATGCTCGAGCTGGAGGGCGACCTGACGTTGGCTGAGGCTCTTGCCACGGTTGCGGCCGGAGCGCGCGGCAATCCGCGGGTGATACTCTGCCTGCCGCCGGAAATATTTGCGATGCGCACCATTTCACTGCCGCTGGACGACCTGCGCAAGGTGCGAGAAGTGCTGCCGGCGCATCTGCAGGGAGAACTGTCACTGCCGCTGGACGAGCTGGCGTTGGATGTGCTTTCGGCCGGGAATGGCGCCTATCTGGCGCTCTGGGCTAAAAAGAGCGATATCCGCGATGCGATCGAGCTGTGCCGCGCGGCCGGGCTCGAACCCCAGGTCATCACTTCGCTCCCCTTTGCGAACGGCTTTATCGCGGGGGTGCCGCAGGAGTGTGCGCTCTATGATGGAAATGCGCTGACAATCCTCAATTCCGGCCGCTTAAGCTACTTTCGTGCCCTGGATCAGTCCACGGCGGCGGCGACGATTCCGGCCACGCTCTCCGCGCTGGAACTGGCCGGCGCACAGCCGCCGCCACGCTTCTGCCTGATCGGAACAGAAAACGGGGGACTTGCCGATAACTGGAGCCTGCCGCTGACGCTGGAGCAACTGCAGGCGCCCGACGGCACCGGCAATCTGTTCAAGAACGAACAGACCTTTCAGCAGCTGGCCGGATTGCACGCGGTTGCCATGGCCAGCCAGGCCGGTCTGCTGCCGGATTTTCGCCGGGGAGAGCTGGCCTGGACCTCCGGTGACGTCAGGACCCGGAAAAAACTGCTGTTGACCGGCACGTTGGCAGCCTTGTTGATAGTTGCCCTGTTTGCGTCGAAAGGGCTTCAGTACCGGACAGTCAACGCCGACCTGCTCTCGTTGAACAAGTCCATTTCCGACATGTACCGTGAAATCTTTCCCAACCGGGCCAAGGCGGTTGACGAACTGGCGGAAGTCAAGGGGGAGATCAAAAAGCTGGCCGGAGCCGAGAGTTCCAGCGGCTACCTGGACCTGCTCAAGAAACTGGCCGAAGCCAAGGGGAACACGATCAACGGCCTCTATGAAGCTGAAGTCGAGGGACGGAACCTGCGCATAAAAGGGGATGCCCGCTCCGCCCAGGCTGTTAATGAATTCAAGGCGGCGCTGGCGCCGCTTCTGGCGACGGTCGAACTGGGCGAAGTCAAGAGCCGCCCCGATGGAATGGTCACGTTCAGCCTGACCGGAACGCTCAGGGAGGGATCGAAATGAAACTTCCGGAGCAGATTCTTACATTCTGGGGCGATCTGGACCAGCGCACACGCCTGCGGGCCGGGTATGCGCTGATTTTCCTGCTGGTGGCAGCGCTGGGGTGGTCAACCCTGGCCGGCAAGGTCGCCGGGCTGGAGAAAAAACGCAAGGCTCGTGAAGTTGTGCTGAAGGAACTGCTGCCGCTCAAGGTGGCCTACCGCAGCGCCAGACAGTCGTCCGACCTGCTGGCCGGGCGGATGGCATCGCTCAGGCCTGATGACTCTCCTGGCAAAATCATCGAAGAGATCGGCATCAAGGGCAAGGGTGTCAAGATCTCTCCGCTCAAGGGCGAGGAGCGCAACGGTATCAGCGAAGATGCGGCTGACGTGCGTGTCGAGGGTCTGACGTTCAATGAAGCGGTCAACCTGATATACCGCCTGGAGAAGGGGAGCCGGCCGCTTGTGATCAGGAAATGCAACCTGCGGGTCAGGTTTGACGACCCGTCGCGTTGCGATCTCTCAATGATCCTGGCTCTACTCAAACCGGCGCCGGTACAGGCAAGATGATCAACAGGCGTATGCTGCCGCGCGCTGCTGCACTGCTGTTAGCGGCAGTAATACTGTTCAGCGGACTTGTCTACCTGTTCTTTCCGACCGGGCGAATCGACGGCGCCATCGAGCGGTCACTGGAACCCCAGGGGTTGAAACTGGCGCCTGCGGTCCACAAAACACTGCTGCCGGGACTGGGCTGGGATAACATGCAGCTTTCCTCCGCGCAAGGGGTGTTGCTGAAGTGCGACCGGCTGCGGGTCAGGCCGCTTCTGCTCAAGCTTCTGACGGGCCGAGCCGTGATTTCCGGCTCGGCTGTTATCGGCAAAGGCCATCTGGATCTCAGTTACGCTCTGAACGGCAAGCAGGCGCTCGACCTTTCCGGTTCGGATATCAACCTGTCCGAGATACCTTTTTTCAAGACGGTTTTGGGTGCCAGATTTTCCGGCCTGCTCTGGAGCGAAGGGAAACTGTTGCGTGGAAAAGCCGGTCTGAGCGGAGATCTCAAGCTGGAAGTGCGGCAACTGGAGTTTTCAGGGGTCAAATTGGGTTCCTTCCCGCTCCCTGACGCAGGCGGCCTGAAAACCCAGGGAATGATCAGGGTTATGGACAGCCGGGCGCGGCTGGAAAGTTTTACCCTGGAGGGGGATGGCATCTACATGCGCTTGTCCGGTGATCTGCCGACCGGAGCCAACGCAGGGTCGGCTCCACTGAATCTTGTGTTGGAGATCATGCCCAAAGCGGATTTTCTGGAAAATCAGAAACTGGTTTTCATGTTGCTGGCCAAGTTCATGGTGTCGCCAGGCGTATATAAATTACCGATCCGGGGAACGCTGTTGAAACCCGAGATTCTGTAACTGACAGGGGGATTGTCTGTGATGGCGCTAAAACTGGGGGAATTACTGATTAATGAAGGGCTGCTGTCACATGAGCAGCTTGAAGAAGCGCTCAAGTGCCAAGTCATCTTCGGCATAAAGCTTGGCAGCAGCCTGATCGAGCTTGGTTTTATCGACGAAAGCAAACTGGTGAAACTGCTGAGCAAGAAACTTGGTGTGCCGGCCGTGACCCGCAAGGAGCTGATGGAGATTCCTCACAGCATATACAGCCTGCTGCCGACCACGGTTGCCGAGCAGTACCGGGTACTTCCGTTCAGGCTGGAGAACCGGCGGCTGAGCGTGGCCATGTCCGATCCGACCGATTTCAAGGCTATTGACGAACTGTCATTCGTAACCGGCTACATCATCCAGCCATTCATTGCACCGGATATCAACATCTCCTTTGCGCTGGAGAAATATTATCAGGTTAAACGGGACATGCGTTACATACGGGTTTCCGGAGGAGGACTCAATCGGACAGCCCAGCTTAGGCCGGGGCATGTCCCGCAGGACAAAATCGTGTTGCCGCAGGAACCGAGTCATGAACCGATTGCGGTGTCGTACCAGAAAGAGGACGGAAAGCTTCTCAATATCGAGATACCGGCCGAATTCGAAGGATTCGGCTCACTGCCGGACCTGCCTGAGGAACCATGCACTCATACGGACAAGCTTGGACGTTATACCATAGATTCTCTGTCGCTGGACTTTGCCTCTGCCAAGGAACGTGACGATATTGCAGATGTGTTCATAAAATACCTTGGGCAGGAGTTCAACAAGGGCGGCTTGTTCATCATACGCGGCAACACCGCCGTGGGGTGGCGTGCTACCGTCAACGGCGAAAAGGTTAATGAATTCGACAAGACTTCAATAGAGCTCAAGGCCCAGTCGGCTCTGCACAGTGTCATGAATGATTCGCGCTACTTCATGGGGCCGCTGGCGCCTACGCCGGATAATGCCCCGATTATCAGGTCCCTGCAGCTTTCAGGAGGCGATGTCGTGTTGGCGTTGCCGGTGATAATGCTCAAGAAAGTGGTTGCAATCGTGATCGTATCGGCTGAAATGGAGTCGCTGGGCAGGCGCTTGCATGAGCTGCAGAAACTGGTCTACAAGGCTTCGCTGGCCTTTGAGATGCTGATCATCAAGAACAAGATCCTGATGACATGAGAATCGGCCTGATGGGTGGAACCTTCAACCCGGTCCATAATGCCCACCTGCGGATTGCCGGGCAGGCGCGGATCGCCTGCGGCCTCGACCGGGTAATATTCATCCCGGCGGCAGATCCGCCCCATAAAAAACTGGCCGGGGACGTGCCTTTCGCCCTGCGCTGCCGGATGGTGCGCCTGGCAATAAACGGAAATCCGTTTTTCGAGTTGTCGGAGCTGGAAGGGGAACGGAGCGGGAAATCCTATTCCATCGATACGATCCGGATCATCCGCGAACAGATGCCGGGTGACGAACTGTTCTTCATCATCGGCGGTGATTCGTTTTTGGAGCTGGGCCTGTGGCACCGTTATGCCGAAATTTTCAGTTCCTGCAATCTGATCGTTTTTGAGCGCCCCGGCTGTATCATAGAAAATCCGCTCGGCGCCCTGCCGGTTGTCATCCGGGGGGAGTTCGGCTATGACGCCGGATCGCGGCGCCTGCTGCACAACTCCGGTCATGTCGTGCATTTTGTGCCGGATGACCCGATGGATGTCTCATCAACCGAAATCCGCCGGCTTTCCGCCGCCGGGAAGAATATCGACAATCTTGTACCACCCGCAGTAGCAGCATATATCTCGCAGCAAAGGATCTATAACGAATGCCAGTAAAAAAAGCCAAACCGGTCGAAAAAACGACCCTGACCGCCAGCGAACGCGCCCTGAAATGCGCTGAGTTGGCCTTTGACAAAAAAGCCTTTGATATCTGCGTGCGCGACATCTCCAGGGTCTCGTCGATCGCCGACTACATGGTGATCATCTCCGGGTCGTCCGACAAACAGAACCAGGCCATTGCCGACAACATCCGCAGCGGGTTGAAGAAATACGGCAAGATAAACGATATCGAAGGCGCCAGCGACGGTAAGTGGATCGTGATGGACTACAGCGATGTGCTGGTGCACATTTTCCATGACAACCTGCGCCGTTACTATGACTTGGACGGTTTGTGGGGCCTGGCGCCGGAGCTGGAGCTGCCGGCGGAGATCAAGGCGGCCCGCAAGGACACCGATTTTTGAAAATCAAGGTGTTGTGGGTCGGCAAGAGCCGCGACCCGTGGGTCAGGGATGCGATTGACGAATACGCCGGCCGCATCCGGCGCTACTGCCCGCTGGAGCTGGTTGACATCCGCGACGAGAAGGGCGCCGAAGCCGAGGAGATGCGCCGCCGTGAATGCGAACGGCTGGAAAAACAGATTCCGGCCAACGCCACGCTGATCCTGCTGGATGAACGGGGTGAACAGCCGGATTCACCCGGCCTGGCCACGCTGATTGGCAAACAGCGCGACAGCGGCGTTGGTGAGATCGTCTTCGCGATCGGCGGCGCCTATGGCTTTTCCGAGGAGTTCCGCCGCCGGGGCAAGCTGCTGGCGCTTTCGCGCATGACCTTTACCCACCAGATGGTGCGAGCCTTTCTGCTGGAGCAGATCTACCGCGCCTTTACGATTCTGAACAACGAACCGTATCATCATTGATCCGAAAGGACGTACCGATGAAAAAACCACTTCTTCTAATGATCCTTGATGGTTGGGGGATCAACCCCAATCCTGCTCACAATGCCGTCGCACTGGCGAATACCCCCAACCTGAAGCGTTTGCTGGCCGACTACCCCCATGTTCCGATACGCACTTCCGGCATGGCGGTCGGACTGCCCGAGGGGCAGATGGGCAACTCCGAGGTCGGACACCTGAATATCGGCGCCGGCCGGGTGGTGTACCAGGAACTGACCCGGGTCACCAAGGCGATTGATGACGGTGAGTTCTTCAGCAACCCGGTGCTGCTTGATTGTATCGCCAAAGTAAAGGCATCAGGAGGCCGCCTGCACCTTTCCGGCCTGCTTTCCGATGGCGGAGTACACTCCCACAACTCGCACCTTTACGCCTTTCTGGAGCTGGCCAGGCGCGAAGGGCTGAACGATGTCTTTATCCACTGCCTGCTGGATGGCCGCGATACCCCACCACAGAGCGGCAGCGAATATCTGGCGCAGCTTGAAACGGAAATCGCCCGGATCGGCGTCGGAAAAATAGCAACCGTGATGGGGCGCTACTATGCCATGGACCGTGACACTCGCTGGGACCGGGTCGAGAAGGCCTACAACGCGATCGTGCATGGTCTGGGGGAGCTTAGTGTCTCGTCGAAAGACGCGATAGAGCAGAGCTACGACTCGAAGATTTACGATGAATTCGTGGTTCCGACCGTCATCTGTGAACAGGGTGCGCCGGTCGGCCAGTTGCTGGATGGTGACGGTTTCATCTTTTTCAATTTCCGCTCGGACCGGGCCCGTGAAATCACCCGTGCAATAGCGCTGGACGAATTTGACGGTTTCGAGCGCGGCCATCGCCCGGAACTGGCCGGTTATGTCTGCCTGACCGAGTATGACGCTACCTTTGGGTTGCCGATTGCCTTTGCATCCACGGAACTGGTTAACATACTGGGGGGAGTGCTGGCCGATGCCGGACTGAAACAGCTGCGCATTGCCGAAACTGAGAAATACGCCCATGTGACCTTCTTCTTCAACGGCGGCGTCGAAACCCCTTTTCCCGGCGAAGATCGCGCCCTGATTCCGTCACCCAAGGATGTGGCCACCTACGACCTGAAGCCGGAGATGAGCGCCTACCAGGTAACCGACAAACTGCTGAAGCTGCTTGATCAGGATGCCTATGACGTGATCATCCTCAACTTCGCCAACTGCGACATGGTCGGACACACCGGCATCGAAGCGGCGGCGATCAAGGCGGTCGAAACGGTGGATGTTTGCGCCGGGCGGATTATCGACAAGGTCCGGCAAATGGGAGGGGCGGTGCTGATCACCGCCGACCACGGCAACGCCGAGCAGATGTGCGATGAGAATGGAGAGCCGTTCACTGCCCACACCACCAACCCGGTCTGGCTGGTGATGGTGGATGACAGCCGCAAGGGTGTCAAGCTGCGCGAAGGTGGAAGGTTGGCCGACATTGCGCCGACCATGCTGAAGATGCTGGGGCTGGAGCAGCCGGCGGAGATGGCCGGGGAGAGCCTGCTATGACAGTCCGCAAAATTATCTCGACCAATCAAGAATTCACGATCGGCAAGATCGTCTGCCTGGCGCGCAACTATGCCGAGCATGCCCGAGAGCTGGGCAACGAGACTCCCGCCGCTCCGGTGCTGTTCATGAAACCGGCTTCGTCCGTGATCGGTGATGGCGATACGGTACGGATACCGGACTACTCGCAGGAGTGCCATTACGAGGTCGAGCTGGCCGTGCTGATTGGCCGCCAGGCATGCAAAGTGGCGGAGGACAAGGCTCTGGAGCATGTTGCCGGTTACGGCGTGGCCATCGATATGACGCTACGCGATGTGCAGAACCAGCTCAAAGCCAAGGGGCTGCCCTGGGAAATTGCCAAGGGATTCGACACATCCTGCCCGCTTTCGGACTTCGTGCCGGCCGGGCAGGTGCCTGACCCCCAGAACCTGAAGCTGACACTGTCGGTCAATGGAGAGATGCGTCAGGATGGCTGCACTTCCGACATGATTCACCGCGTTACGCGGATTGTCTCGTATATTTCCGGTATTTTTACGCTGGAACCGGGCGATGTGATCCTGACCGGCACTCCCGCCGGCGTCGGACAGGTGTGTGCCGGAGATGTGATGGAAGCGGGCATCGAATCTGTTGGACGCATCACGATACCGGTGCAATAATATTCAAAAAATCATATATTGACAGTCGGGATCAAGCAGCGGTATATTTAATGAAATTACCAATGGAGGATTTCGACATGGAAACTGAAAAAACCTGCCCTGATTGCCAGGGCAAAATGATCCTGATGCCCGGTTGAGGCGGCCTCTTCTGGCGGTGCCAGAAGTGCGGAGTCAGATTTTCCTACGATGGCGGAAAAGCCGATGGCGGCTGCGGCTGTTAGTGGGTGGATTGACGGCGGGGCGGGCCATGCGGTTCGCCCCGTTTTTTTTTGCTATTGTCTGTGAAAGAGGGGCTTTGTGCGCAAGAATCCTTTTAAACAGAAAAAACGCCTCACCAGAATCCTGCGCCTGTTGCGGCGACTTCGTCCCGCCGAGTTGCCGGTCACGCACCGCCATAACCACGTCCAGCTCTTCCCGGAAGGGCCCCTGTTTTTCGAAGCCCTCCTCTCCGCCATACGCTCGGCGCAACATACTCTTCTGCTGGAATACTACACGATTCATGACGACCAGACCGGCCGGGAGCTGGCCGTTGCTCTGACGGCCGCCGTGCGACGTGGCGTCAAAGTCCAGCTGATCTACGACTATATCGGCTGTGTCGATACAACTTACTATTATTTCGACAATCTTGCCATCCAAGGTGTCGATCTGCTCCCCTTCAACAAGCCCTCTTTCAAGCGCGGCCTGTACTGGTTCGACAAGCGCGACCACCGCAAGATGACGATTGTTGACGATCAGCTGGCATTTCTGGGCGGATTCAATATCGGTGACGAGTATTCCGGCCGGGCGGAAGGAAACCGCCGTTTTCGGGATCTGGGGTTCAGCATCAGCGGGGATGCGGTCGGCGAACTGGTTGCCATATTCAATGCAACCAAACAGCTGGAGCATGATGAGCCGGTCAAGCCGCTACTGATTCGCAAGCCGCACCGATACGACAAAGCCGCCGGTCATGCCAGCGTCGTAATTATCAGCGGCGGTCCGCGCCAGCGGCGCTCTTACATCAGGGAGGCGTTCCAGGTCAACATCGCCTCGGCCGCCGAAGAGATCCTGATTGCCACCCCCTATTTCGTTCCGGGCCCCCGCATCATCCGCTCGATGCTGCGCGCAGCCAGGCGTGGTGTGCGGGTGCGCCTGCTGCTGCCAGCCCGCAGCGATGTGAGGCTGGTGCTGCTGCTGGGGCGAAGTTCCTATGGGACCCTGTTGAAGGGCGGGGTCGAGATTTATGAGCTGGATCGTGAAATCCTGCATGCCAAGGTGATGCTGATCGATGCGGAAAGAACCGTGATCGGATCGGCCAACCTGGATCAGCGCAGTTTCCATCGAAATTACGAGATCAACTGCGTGGTGGACAATGTCGAGTTCGGCGGCCAGATCCGGGAGCTTTTGCAGCTGGAGATCGGCGCTGCCCATCGGGTCAGGCTGGATGTGCATGAGCAGCGTGGCCTGCTGACCCGGGCGATGGAGCGGGTGGTCAGCCTGTTCGCCTGGTTCCTCTGAACAGCATCCAGCGTAGCCAGAGACGGACGGCCAGTTGCGCCGTGAATGCGGCCGGGCCGCTTTGAAAGAACCGTTCCAGCCGGTTCTGATAAAAATCGAGCCAGCGCTGCCGCACCTCTGCCGGTGTTTTGCCGGCCCGGAAAGCGCGGCGTACGTCCAGCCAGAAGAAAAGCTGCCAGGCGTTGGAGGCCACATGCCTGCCGGTGCCCTGCCAGAAAGAGCGCCGCCACTCCGCTGAAGCCAGCTCCAGCAGTCCGCCGATGCCTTTAAGTAGCGGAAACAGTAGCAGCCTGCCGCCGGCGGTGTGGCACTGTTCGCGATACAGTCCGGGCAGTGATTCGAAAAATGCGCTCCAGCCCGCCAGGGCGTTGTTGACTATGATGGCATTCAGAATCTGGCGCTCCAGTAGTCCCTCCTGCTCGAACCTTCGGGCGGAGGTGCTGACCGTCGCCGGTAGCAGCCGCCACTCGATCTGCGGAGTTGTGGCTGCTACCAGGCGCAGGTCCTCCAGAAATGGGAGCGACTCGTCGAAACCGCCGGCTTCCGAGAAGGCGTCGCGGTTCAGCAGGAAACCCTGGTCTCCGCGGATGCAGTCCCGGCGCGCCAGACGCGCCTTGGACTCGTAGAAGAAGTAGGCTAGCAAAGGCCGTGCCGGTTGGCTACGCCGGAAATGCAGGCCGAAACGGGCGGCAAAAGTCCTGGGGGCGTCCGCTTGATCGTTGCGGTAATATTCGACCGCCTTCAGCAGTGCAGTGCTATCTTCAAAACGCGAGTCGGCATGCAAAAAGAGCAGCAGTCCGGCCGTTGCTTCGGCAGCGCCGGCATTCATCTGACTGCCCCGGCCGCGTCCGGTCCGGATCAGTCTGACCGGGAAACTGCAACTATCAGCCAGCATCGAGGCGATCTCACACGAGTCGTCGCTGGAACCGCCATCGCAGAGCAGCAGTTCAAGGGTGACGCCTCTCTGGGCGGCCAGCGAGGTGAACAGTTCGGGCAGTTCACCGGCTTCGTTGATGATTGGCACTATGATCGATATGTCGGGTGTGGTTGAATTCATGGGCGGGTGACAGTGTATCCAAAACAGCCATATTTGCAAGAAGATGAGGGCGGCATGATCGACAGCCACTGCCACCTCGACCTGGAACCGCTGGTTTCACGCCTGCCGCGAACCCTGCAAGAGGCCGCGTCAGCGGGTGTCACGCGCTTTGTCGTGCCCGGTGTGCATCCGGACGGCTGGCAGCGCATGTCGGAGCTTGCCGTTCAATATCCGGCGATTCTGCCGGCCTTCGGAATCCACCCGATGCATGCGGCCATGGCGGACCAGCAGACACTGGAACAATTGGCTCAACTTGCGCCGCATGGCGTAGCGATTGGAGAAATCGGCCTCGATCCAGCCTACAGCGTGTCGCTGGAGGTGCAGGAAAGCGCGTTCCGGGCGCAGATTGGAATTGCACTCAGGTTGGGGTTGCCGCTGTTGATCCACTGCCGCAGGCTGTTCCAGAGGACACTGCAACTGCTGCGCGAGGAACATGCCGAACAGGTCGGCGGCATCATGCACGCCTTTTCCGGTTCGCCGGAGATGGCGCGGGAGTTTGTCAGGCTTGGTTTCGCGATATCGATTTCCGGAACCGTCACCTGGACCAACGCGGTCAAGCCGCTGCGGGTGGCCCGTGAGCTGCCGCTGGAAAACCTGGTGATGGAGACCGATGCTCCCGATATGACTCCGCAATCTTATCGCGGCCGTTTCAACCGGCCGGCCTGGATGGCCGAGACAGCCGCCAGGGTGGCGCTGGAGCGGGGAGTGGCGCTGGAAACCGTGATTGTGGTGACAGCCGGCAACACCAGGAGGGTTTTGAGGCTGCCGGATTCCATCGCAAATGGGTGATGAGGGGAGTTGCATTGCTAACGCCGGGTTCATGCCGGGCCAGATAGAATCAGTCTTTCGTGGATCCAAAAGCCGTCTTCAGGTTTACTTCACCCTACGTTGTTCCATGAACCTGTTTGTCTCCGCCACGATAACCCCCGACAGCCCCAGCAGGCCGATCAGGTTGGGGATCGCCATCAGGCCGTTCATCACGTCGGCGAAATTCCAGACCAGATCGAGCTTGACGGTCGCGCCGATGGCAACGCAGACGGAATAGACGAGGCGGTATGGCATTAGCGCCCGCACCCCCATCAGGTATTCCATGCATTTCTCACCGTAATAGGCCCAGCCCAGTATGGTCGAATAGGCGAAGAAAATGATGCCGAAGGAGACGATCATGCCGCCGGAACTGCCGGGAAGTCCGATGTCGAAGGCCGACTTTGTCATTGTTGTTACCGCTGCCCCGGAATGCCAGGCTCCGGTGACGATCAGCACCAACCCGGTCATGCTGCAGACGATGATAGTATCGATGAAGGTGCCGGTCATGGAGACCAGCGCCTGCTCACACGGCTCGTTGGTTTTGGCAGCCGCCGCCGCGATCGGCGCGCTGCCGAGTCCGGACTCGTTGGAGAAGACGCCGCGCGAGACCCCCTTCTGGATGGCCAGCATCACCGTTGCTCCCAGAAAGCCGCCGGTGGCGGCGGTGCCGGTGAAGGCGTCACTGAAGACCAGCTCGATGGCGCCCGGCACCTCGCCGGCAAAACGGGCCAGTATGAACATGCAGCCGCCAACATATACCACGGCCATCACCGGTACCATGACGGCGGAAACGTTGCCGATATTCTTAACGCCACCCAGGATGACCCCCGCGGTGCAGATTGCCAGCACAACTCCGGTGATTGTGGTGCTCATGCCGAGCGATTCATGCAGGTTGCCGGCTACCGCGTTCGCCTGCACCATGTTGCCGATGCCGAAGGAGGCGGCAGCGCCAAAGATCGCGAAAAGTACTCCGAGCCACTTCTGCCCCAGCCCGCGCTCCAGGTAATACATCGGCCCACCGGCCATCTCGCCGTTTTCATCGACCACCCGGTACTTGACCGCCAGCACCCCTTCGGCATACTTGGTCGCCATA
>Ga0209212_1000966_pt1 | contig 51222 bp, 40 predicted proteins | sample RifGroC2_FD_183996 | JGI IMG/M metagenome (GOLD analysis project Ga0209212, IMG submission 183996) | Groundwater microbial communities from Rifle, Colorado, USA - Groundwater C2 (SPAdes) (version 2) | ecosystem: Environmental > Aquatic > Deep subsurface > Groundwater | place: Rifle, Colorado... | reverse complement strand
GCCCCATCACCCTTCCCTCAACAAACACCATAATCGGTGAAGCTCTTCCTCAAAATCCTAAAACCCGCAACTTTCAGGTGGGTCCACTTGAAAATACAAAAGGGTTCACTTTATCTCGGGGGTGGCAGATATTAACATAGTCATAGTTATACGCTACAGATAAACCTTCGACAAATGCTGTTCCAGCAACGCCCAATAAGGTATTCTCTGCAAATTTGCCGATCAAAAATTCAAAATGATCCTGTCCAAAAGAAATATCAGCATCAATATTGCCGATAATATCGTATTCAAGATCCTTGACTTTTGCATATCCTGCATTGAAGGCATGTGCCTTACCAGCAAAATTACGTTCCCTCCGTTCAGGCATCCGCATCAACTCGATCCATTCATGCTCAGAGGCATATCTTCTTACAATATCGTCAGTCCCATCTGTTGAACCGTCACTGACAATCACCCACTTGAGTGGCGTCACAGTTTGCGAGATCATAGACTTTATAGTCAACTCGATGAATGCCGCCTCGTTCCGGGCAGGGGTAATGAGAACGTATGTCAGTTTCCACCCTCGTCCGTTTTCAGGACTTGCCAACATCTCTGCCATTAAGTCGGTTCTCACGTTCTTGCTTCACTGAGTGCCAGCCTGCTTACAATGCTCCAGAAAGGTCGAGAATGCGAGGAGCATCCATGCTTGCGACCAGCGCATATATGGTAGTCTATTCGTGTAAAATCGTTTTTTTTGATAATAAAAATAACCGGTTTTGCTCTGCATATTTTGTATTGCCCAGATGCAAATACGCTTGGCAAGCTCAATATTGGCATCGTCGAGATCCTTAAACTCTGTCAACGTAATGATACTTTGTGCTATAGCATGGATATCTATTGGATATAATTGATCATGATAATATTTTGTGAGGCCGTCTGGAGTAAACAGATTCTCTTTATAAAATTTAAACCCTTTCCTTATGTTTCCGTCTATATCGGCAATCTTAGTGCATTCGGAAAATCTCTTCAGCGCCACAAGATTATAACCGGTATGAAAGTTGTCGATCCACTTTTGCGTTTTATCTTCCCCATAGGGCCAAGACCCGTCTTCATTTTGTCTGTGAATCGAATATCGGACGGCGCTGAGTGCTTGCTCTATGTATTCATTCTCACCTGTGATACGATATAGCCTTGATAAAAAGGCAGCACCCAAAAGGTTTGCATTATGAACCTGGCCCCAATCTTGCGGTGTATAGCTGAAGCACATTTCACCATCACCCTTAGTGATGTTCAACCCTTTCAGGAGAAAATTGCCTGCACTGATCGCCATATCCAAATATTTGATATCTTTAAATCTATCGTAGGCATCAACCAGTGCATTTCCTGCAAACGTTGTGCATATGATATTCGGGACGAATTTGGAGTGAAAAGAAAGTCTGCTTTGCCAGTCAAAATCATATCCCCAACAAAAAAAAGGACTGTTTTGGCTTTTAAGATCAATCAAGCGGCTTAGCAGGTGAAGAATTTGATCATCTTTATTGACTAACCCTGTTTCGGAAAGGATGAATAAAGCTGAACTGAAAACAGCCAATCCTTTTGGATTCTCGCCTTTTGGTACAAGAAATATGTGGCGAAAATTAATAGGCGATCGTTTCATCGCCTGAATAAATATAAGCCTCCCGATTCGATTTTGAACAAGAGGTAGTGCTCCTATGACTCGACTGTTCAACCCGTCAAATGGATCAAATCCGGACCAATTGTTTCGTTGGCAATAATTTAGCAACCTTGTAATGGATTGCCGAATTAATTGTTTCGCTTCAGATTCGACTTCCAATGAAATCTCCGATGAAATGATTAATCTCGCTGACTAACTCACGCAATCTGTCAGGACTTTTAGAATTCTCTCGCTCGTCAGGCCATCCCAGAGTTCTGGAATTCTTCCATTTAGCCGATTTCTTTCCAAAATTTGGCTTATATCATCTTTGAGGCATTGAAGAGAAGTCAGCTTGTTAGTGCCTACGATAATCGTTATCGGCCTCTCCGTGTTGGGTCTTAAGGTTAAACAGGGGACCTTCAGGTAAGTGGTCTCCTCTTGCAATCCGCCGGAATCCGTCAATACCAATCTGGCTTTGTCGGCGAGTCCGATACTTTCGAAATAACCTATTGGTTTCAATAGTTTAAGATTTTGGTACTGATTTAATGCAGTCAGGATACTATAGTCAATCAAATTCTTTTCTGTACGCGGGTGCATGGGAAAAATGACCGGCAGTTTTTGGGACAACTCAATCAGATTTTGCATAATGCGTCCAAGTGATTCTTTATTATCGACATTAGATGGTCGGTGCAACGTAACGAAAACATAATTCTTTTCTTCCAGTCCGTACTGTTTATACGTCGAAAGGGCTCTCGCTTTTTCCAGATTGATCATCAACGTATCAATCATGATGTTTCCAACACGTTTAATTTTATCTTCCGGAACCCCCTCCCGCAGAAGATTCTGATCTGCGTCTTCAGAGGGTGTGAAAAGAAGATCGGCCAATGCATCGGTGACCAATCTGTTGATTTCTTCCGGCATCGATCGGTCATAACTTCTTAACCCGGCTTCAATATGGGCTATTTTAATTAATAATTTAGCCGCAACCAGTGTGCAGGCCATCGTTGAATTCACATCCCCCACGACAATAAGCCAATCGGGTTTTTCTCGAAGGCATATTTTTTCAAACCGCATCATTATTTTTGCCGTCTGTACGGCATGAGAACCGGAACCAACTTCCAGATTAACATCCGGCTCGGGGATGTTCAAATCCCTAAAAAAAGTGTCGGACATTCGTACATCGTAATGCTGTCCTGTATGAACCAACAGATAATCAAAAATGGTGCTTTTGTCTTCTTGCAGGCTATTGTACCTCCGGATTGCATGCATCAGCGGGGCTACTTTCATGAAGTTCGGCCGGGCACCAACGACTACAATAAGTTTTTTGTGTTTCATCAAGCCTCTTTTATAATTCTTTCGATATGTTCTACGATTTTACCAAGGGCCCCACGGTTTGAGCTTTCAAACTGATTGGCGCGATGTCGCTTTTTCAGCATAATCTTTGTCCAAACATCTTCAACAGTTTCCAATAGTGTAAGCCTTCCATTGTCTGAGAGGTATCGATCCACAGCGCCAATTTTACCTCTGAAGATGCTATAGACAGGAACACCCAATGCGGCAGCTTCCCGGTTCATCGTTCCACCACCGCTGATCACCAAATCAGAATGCCATATGAGATTGAGGCCATCCACAACGTGTTCCGGGAAGATAATCTTCCGGGAATCACACCATTCTGACCAGTTGCTCTTCACCCATGCCGTCTCTTTTTTTTCGTTCCTGGGCAGGATGACCATGCGGATATTTTCCTGCTTTCCCAAAAAGTTAATTACTGCTTCAAAAAGCAATTCGCTTTCAGGATTATGATAATGCGCCTCTATAGCTGGCGGGCGGATAGTCACGATCAACTCTCTCTCGCTGATGTCCAATTCTTTATAGATGGATGGATCCGGCTTAAAGTTGGGCACGTAAACATCTTCTTTGATTCCTGGATACTTGAAGATGAATTTGGAATGCTCTTTTACGGCATTGTCGGAGATCATTTCCGGAACAATAACATAGGTAGGACGGCTGGCTACCGCCTGGGCGAATTCATAGTCCGTAATGATCACGGTAGGAATGTTTAAGATCGATGCGATAAGTATCTGAGCCCTTGAACCGTGCGACACCGCAAGATCAGGTTTTTCTTCTATTACGGTAGGTATCAATTGCAGGATTCTGATCAATAACCCTGCAACCTTCATAAGAATATTCTTACCGTAATGACGGCCTATTCTCTTGTATTTCAAATGAAATAGATCGGCAAGACCGCATACCTGAAAGCAATCCCGCGCAGTCAATAATGTACTATATCCATGTTTGTGGAGTTCATCCAGGATGGGTTTGAAAAAGGGGATATGAGGAGAATTCTCCAGGTCAATCCATATTTTCTTCTTTTTGCCGGTCGGCGAATCACTTACTTTCATACCGGGTCTCCCATACTTGCCGGCCCAAAAACGAGCCACATCTCGTGGCAGTGCATGCCAGTATTGCCCTTCGTATTTGGATTTAATGTATTTAAGGAATTCTTCATAGTATTTTACCGGGCACTTTTCATAGTGCGATTTTTTATCGAAATTGATATAGTCCGGATGGACATTAAGTAAGGCCATGCCACCCTGATCAACGATCCAGTCTAGTTTCTTTTTCCAGATACCGATGTTTTTCTCCCCCATAAGAACAAACAGCAGGAAATCTTGCGGAAGTGTGTAGGGGAGTTCCACGTACCCCTTTTGGCCGTCCCGGTCGGAAACCCAAAACGGAAAGATGGTGCCTACACCGTCCGGCTGAGGCTCGAAGGGGTCTGTGTCGAAGGTGGAGGCATCGTATTCGATCTCGAGATAATGCAGCATTTCGAGGTCATGATACATGCTGGGGCTGCGGAAGCCCACCACACCCCATTCTTTCAAGATGCGGTTGATTTCAACGGATTGCTTCCGGAAAACAGATTCGCATCGAAACGGATTGCCGTTATGGTGCAGGCCATGGATGCCGATTTCGAAGCCGCGGTCCGTCAGATGTTGGCGCAATGTGACAGGAACGGGGTAATCATCCGCAACAAAATTGAAGGAGGAACGGAAACCGAGATGCTCTTCTATTTCCGCCAATTGATCACATTTATCGAGACCTGTGGCTTTTTCAACATCATGGGTCAAGACAAGAGCAAATTTCTTTCTCCCCGGCCAACCGGACCATCCTTCTGGTTGCTTGAAGGCATTCTTATCGATGGGCCAGATATCTGAGCATTTAATCCGCTTCTGCTGGATAAAATATCTCCGCAGTTGAATTTGTAGCGGCCTGGGGATGAGGAACTTGACCGTATAGTAGGCTTTATTGAGTAGCATTAGCTGTTCCTCACCCCGTCCTTGATTCTTTTCACATGACCGCGGCCAAGACCCTTCACTTCGCAGCCGAGTTCGAAATAGCGCTGGATCTGTCCGTCGTTCAGGATGCCGAAGCAGTCGATGATGGCTACGGGGTGACCGGTCATCTTGACGACTTTTTCGGGATCGAGTTTCAGATAGGCATGGTGGCGGACGGCGAGAACCACCGCATCTGCTCCTTTCAGGGCGTCCTTGATGTGGGGCTGAATCCGTATTTCGGTGAGCTTGTCCTGATTCCGGAAGAAGCGCGCCCAGGAGTGGCCCGGGGCGGGGTAGGTCTCTTGTTTCTCCAGTTCCCACCAGTGTTTCACGTAAGGGTCGTGAACGCCGATTTCGGCCCCCATTTCAGAAAGCTTCCGGACCAGTGCCTCGGATCCGCTGTAACGTGTGTCGCCCACATCTTCCCTGTAGGAGGCCCCCAAGACGACAACTTTAGAGGCAGCAACTATTTTTCCCATATTACGGAGGGCATCCCGAACAAGCTCGGCCGCATGGAGGGAACGTGTGTCGTTAATATCGATCGCCAGAGGCGTGATCTTGAAGATGTCGTCGTCGAAACCCATCAGGGTCTGATAGGACCAGACTCCCAGCCCCCCATCTTTGGGGAGGCAGTAGCCGCCGATACCCGGGCCAGGGAAAATCATGTTGCTGTGCGTCGGGCGAACCTTGATCGCTTTGATCACCTTGATCAGGTCCACGCCGTTCCGCTCGGCAAAGAGACTCCACTCGTTCAGGAAGGCGAGGATCGTCGCCCGGTACGAGTTCTCCACGATCTTGCAGGTCTCGCTCTCGATAGGCCGGTCAAGGACAGTCAGAGGGAATTTCTCTACGTTGAGAATCTCGATGAGAAAGGTTCTGACCCGCTCTCTTGCAGTGTCATTGATCCCGCTGCAGACCCGCCAAAAGTCGCGTATGGAGGCCACATACTCGCGTCCCGGCATAACACGCTCATAGGAATGGGAGAGGAGCGGATCGGACTTGATGCCGCGCATTTCAAAGACCTTTTTCATGATCGGGTAGGCGACATATTCGGTCGTTCCCGGCGGTACGGTCGTCTCGATGAGGACCAGGCAGTTGGGTTGTATCTTCTCCCCTATGATCTTCAGACTCTCTTCCAGGGCGGCAATCTCCGCATGACCCTGGCGGCAATTACCTAGAGCCTCCTTGAAATAGTCGCACTGAACGTCTACGACAACCACATCGGCCAAGCAGAGGGCGTCGTAAGTGAAGGTCGCGACCAAGGTCTTTTTGTCGTTCACGCACCGGGCGATGAGGGGGGCCACTTCGGGATCTTCCGACTCCACGGGAGCGACCCCGCGATTGAGATAAGGAATCTTCCAGAAGGAGCGGGGAGAGGGTCGCTGCATTCCGATGACGAATTTATTCGATTTGCCCGTCTTCTTGTCCACCGAATCGGCGACAACCCCGGCCATAACCGCCCCGACGAAACCGACACCCATGACAACGACGATCTCACGTTTTTTCTTGCGCTGGGCGGCGACCAGGGTCTTTAAGCGGGCGAGCTCTTTTTCATAGTCTTCGGGTTTGGGGAGGGGAAAGGTTTCGCCATTCGGGGCGATGGAAAAAGCAGAGTTTTGTGTATCGTTTTTCGAATTCCGATTTGTCTTTTTCATAGCTTCGTGTTTTGCAACCTCCTCAAAGCATATTGTCCTTGACGGTTTGAACAGCTCCGCCCTCTCGGTTACAGACAGGGGGAACAATCACCGATGAAAAACACATTTTTACTCACTTCAACCAGCGTATCCACCATTGGTAGCGGATTATAGAAGCAATGCCAAATAATTTGCAAGATAAAAGACGGAAAAAGCGAGAGATTTACCCCATATGACGGTAGAGGACAGTGCCAATGAAGTCCAATACTCGAATGGGGAGTTTCTTGAACGCCTTCTTGTATAAAGGGTGAATGATTGTAAGAGCTTTAATGAAGTCGTCTTTCTTGAGGTTATACCGGTAATATGTGATGACCTGTTCCCTTACGCCCCATCCTGTTTTGAATTGCCTTAGCCCTGTATTTTCGGGTTCCGTCCGGCCAAAGCAAAGGGTCTTATAACCGCGATCACAGCCCCACTTGATTGCCTCCCGCATGACAAGGTTGTTCGCCCTGAGATGCCAATAGACCCTGTCCGAGGCGCCGTATTTATAGAGGATCTGATCTCCAAAGTTGCAATAGACGTTGGCGGCGATGGCCGTTCCCCGGAGAGAGGCCAGAACGATAAACCCCATGCCCTGTGACAGGATATGGTCGTACAGACATTGGAAGAAACGGAGCGGCTGGGGCGGCAGACCATGGTCTTTCCGTGTCAGCGCGTTCAGACGGCAAAATGCCTTCACGGCATCCGGTGCGGTGGAAATGGTCACGTCGATCTTCTCTTTTTCGGCCTTTTTGATATTCCTCCCTGTGGAATCCCGCAAATTGGAGAATATCTTCTGGGTCCCCGCCGTCAGATCGAGGGTGTGACCGTAATACCATTCGGAGGGTTCCTGTCCTTGCATAAAGGTTTCCCCTCCCCTGAACTCCAGGGTTTTCCAGTTCTGCTTCTTGCCGAAGGCGATCGCCGCAGCGAGCATCTCCGGAAATAGCGCGGCATCGGAAACGAGAGGTTCGCAATAATCGGTGAACGGGAGAGACACGCCTCTTCTGCCGGTAAGAAAGCTGTTGATGTCCATGCAGGGGAGCAGGGCCGACAGGACGTCGCCCTCCCACATTGTAAAATAAACAGGCTTGTAGCCATAGGATCTATGGAGGACTTCAGCCCAGGATGACGTGTGGAAAAACGAATGACCGGGCAGCGAACGGAGCGATTCGTTCCAGTGGGGAAAGTCAAGCGGATTGACGATTAAAAGGGGCAAGGTTCACAGTCCAGGGTCGAGGTTCTAGGGTTAAGGGTCCAGGGTCGAGGTGAGGGTATCTGCAACATAGGCAATCGCTTCGGTCGTCAGTTCCGGGAACATGGGAAGCGAGAGCAATTCGTCGGCGCACTTCTCCGCCACAGGGAAGCTTCCCACTTTGAGACCGAGACAGCGATAGGCATCCTGGAGGTGAATGGGCACGGGGTAATGGATTCCGCAGGAGATCCCCTTCTCGGCAAGGCGGGCCATGAGGCGGTCCCGCTGTTTGGTTCTGATGGCATAGATATGATAGATGTGCTTGGCATAAGTCGCTTCGTGGGGCAAGAGGATACCCTCCGCCGGGGAAAGGAGCCGGGTGTACTCCCGGGCGTTAGCCCGCCGCGATTCGTTCCAGCCCGCCAGATACTTTAGTTTGACATTCAGAATCGCCCCCTGAATGCCGTCCATCCGCGCATTCCAGCCGATGACGCCGTGATAATATTTCCTCGACTGGCCGTGGTCCCGAAACATCCTCATCTTTTCCGCGGCGGCATCATCGTTCGTTACCACAGCGCCGGCCTCGCCATAGGCGCCCAGGTTCTTTCCCGGATAGAAGCTGAAGCAGCCGGTGACACCCATGGTGCCGGCCTTTCGTCCCTTGTACTCCGCTCCGTGGGCCTGGCAGGCGTCTTCGAACACATTGAGCGCATGCGTCTTGGCGATGGCCAGAATGGGGTCCATGTCCGCGGTCTGCCCGAAAAGGTGGACGGGGATGACCGCCTTTGTCCTGGGCGTGATGGCCGCCTCGAGCAGGGCGGGATTCATGTTGAAGGTCTCCTCTTCGACATCGACAAAGACCGGCGTTGCCCCGCAGTAGGTGACCGCCTCCGCGGTCGCAATAAACGTGTTCGGCACGGTGATGACCTCATCACCCGGGCCGATGCCGAGGGCAAGGAGGCTCAGCCAGAGGGCGTCCGTGCCGTTTCCCACCCCGATCGCGTGTTTGCAGCCGCAAAATTTGGCAAACCCCTTTTCAAACGCGGCGACGTAAGGTCCTCCGGCAAAGGCGGTGTTCCCGATCACCTCATTGATGGCTGCGTGGATTTCATCTTTGATGGCGGCGTATTGGGCTTTGAGGTCGAGAAACGGAACGTTCATCGATCACCCTCCTTATAATTTTTGCCGGATTGCCGGCGACGATGCTCCCCGCTGGCACGTCCCTCGTGACGACGCTTCCGGCGCCGATAATGGCTTTTTCTCCGATGGTGACATTGGCCAAGATCGTAGATCCGGAGCCGATCGAGGCCCCTTTTTTCACCAGGCTGGGTTCCACAGTCCAATCGGCCTCGGTCTGAAGCCCGCCGTCCCCGGCGGTGGCCCTTGGGTAGCTGTCATTGATAAAAGTCACGCTGTGCCCGATAAAGACATCGTCTTCGATCGTCACACCCTCGCAAATGAAGGTATGGCTGGAGATCTTGCAGTTTTTGCCGACAGCGGCATTTTTCTGGATCTCTACAAAGGCGCCGATCTTGGTGTTGTCGCCGATCGCGCAGCCGTAAAGATTGATAAACTTCGAAAGCTTTACATCCTTTCCGAGCTTGACGTCTTCCGATATGCAGAGAGTGTTCACAGATATACCATTTTACCTTTGCTGTTCATCGATTTGCTGGCTGCCGTCAGCATTTTGACTATCTTCAACCCGGCAATCCCGTCATTCACGACGGCGACACCGTTCTCGATGTAATCAACGAAACTCTCCGCCATCAGTTTGAGGGCTTCGGTCTGTTCAACCTTAGGCGCCCACATATCCCCCGAGCGGTAATCGACAAGAAGGTTGTATTTCCCCTCCTTCGTCCTGACCTGGACGCCTTTGTCATAGATTTTCAGTTTTTCATCCGGCTCCAGATCGTTCCAGACCAGCATCTTTTTTTGCCCGCCGATGAGCGTGGTTCGCACCTTCACCGGAGAGAGCCAGTTGACGTTGATATGGGCAATGACATTATGCTGATAGTAATATGTCAGATAGGCGATATCTTCCAACCCCCGTCCAAAATGCCCCGCTCCCGAGGCCACCACCGCCAGAGGTTTTTCTTCCAAAACGTAATCCATGATGGAGATATCGTGGGGGGCGAGGTCCCAGACGACATTCACGTCGTGCTGAAAGAGCCCCAGATTCACCCGCATAGAGTCAAAGTAAAAGAGATTGCCAAGGACATTGTCTTCGACCAGTTGTTTGATCTTCTTCACGGCCCCGGTATAGAGGAACGTGTGATCCACCATGATTTTCAGTTTCTTTTTCTCCGCCAGCCTTATGAGTTCCTCTCCCTGGGCATTCGTGTAAGTGAATGGTTTTTCGACAAAAACGCTTTTCCCCTCCGCCAGAGCCATTTTGGCAAATTCATAGTGGGTAAATACCGGCGTGGCGATGGCAACGGCATCGACCTTCGGATCTTTAATCAGTTCACCGCAGTCCATTGTGACCCTTACCTGGGGATATGCCTTCTTCACCTTCTTGAGGGACTGCTGGTTCGTGTCGCAGACCATGGTGACCTGCGATCCGTTGGCCATACTGAAATTCCTCACGACGTTAGGACCCCAATAGCCGTAACCGATCACACCGATGCGAAGCATAAAGCCTCCTGAAACCTTATTGCTTTATCCTGCTCCCGCCAAAAACTATTTTCTTATCCTGGTCCGGGATGCAGATTGACGACTGCTGCTGGGCTCCGACTGCTTTGCGGAGTAACGATAATCGCTGTATCGATCGGTGCCGAAGTATCTCCGGATGAGGGCCTCCGTCTTGAATTCCACTTGATTGAGCACCACACCGATGATACATTTCTTGTCGATCAATTTAAGGGCCTGCTGGACCGATTCCCGCGGCGTGTCGGCCGACTTGATGACGAAGAGTATTCCATCGGCCATATCGCTGAGAACCCGGGGCTCCGTCGTCGCCAGGAGCGGGGAAGAATCCAGGATGATATACCGGTCATCATACCGCATCTTCAGATCCGCAACGAGGGACTTCATCTTTTTCGATCCGATCAGTTCAACCGGGTTGTCCCGAACAGTGCCGCCCGGGAGGATGGTCAGTTTATCCACCGAGGTCTTGACCAGGAGTTCCGGCAGTTGAGCCTCTCCAAGAAGGTAATTGGACAGCCCCCTTTGTTCTCGGAAACCGAACCATCGGGAGAGCGAAGGATTGCGGAGATCGCAGTCGACAATCAGCGCATTGCTGTTGAGATCGACGGCAATAGTAATCGCCAGGTTGATGGCGATCATGCTCTTGCCCTCTCCTTCCATGGTGCTCGTGACAAGAATCGTTTTGGGCGAATTTTCCGTCCCGGGTTTGATGACATAGGTTCTGAGTCTTTTGAACTGTTCCGCCACCATCGAGGACGGATCGAAGTAAGAAACCAATCTATCGTCCAAAGCAATGTCTTTAGGAGCGGGTTTGGAGGGTTGCACCTTCTGCTTGTCGAAAATATTGTCTTTCGGGGCATCTTTATAGGTCGCCCTTTCCGATTCCTGATATTGTTCCGGTTGCGCTTCCTGCCTGTCGAAAACATTGTCCTTCGGGACACCTTTGTAGGAAACCCTTTCCGACTCCCGATATCTTTCCTTCTCCGCCTTCTGCAGCGCGTCGAACATCTTGCCCATAGCCGGTTATCTCCAAAGATTGAATATCGGTTCGTCAAAAAGGACCGCAAGTATGAAATGGGTAATGAGACCCAGAAGAATCAGAATAAAGATCAACCATAACCACCTTCTTTTGCCTTTTCTTTTTCCCGAACCCTCCAGCTCCCCGATGACATCCCGAATGATGGATTTGGTGATCCGCCTCTCCTCCAACGAAAATCCCGCGAGCAGGGCATTGTCGCAGACGATATTGATCAGGCGCGGGATGCCGGATGAATAGCGGTATATTTCCTTGATGGCGCCGCCGTCAAATATGGATAGATTTTTCGCACCGGCGCGCTTCAGCCGGTAGAGAATATATGCTTTGGTCTCCTTCAGTTTGAGCGGCTGCATTCGATAGCGGACGTTTATCCTCTGCTTCAAAGGGCGAAGGCGGGGCTGATTCAGGATCTGGTCCAGCTCAAGTTGACCCAGGAGAATGACGTGAAGAAGCTTGTGTCTTGCCGTTTCGAGATTTGTCAGCAGCCGTACCTCCTGGAGAAGGGCGGATGCCAGACTCTGGGCTTCGTCGATGATGAGAAAGACTTTTTCTTTTCGGGCGAAACAGTCGAGAAGGAAGTTGTTCAGGGCCGTGAGGCTCTGCCCCCGCGACTTCATGCCCGCCGATTTGATTCCCAGATCATCGCAGATATAATTCAGGAAGTCCGCTCGGTCCAGCATGGGATTGAAAATATAAGAAGTTCGGATGTTGCCTTCCAGTTTTCTCAGAAGCATGTGGACGAGGGTGGTCTTTCCCGTACCTGCGTCTCCGGTAATGACGCTGAAGCCTTTACCCTCCCGCATGGCGTATCTCAGATGCGCCAGCGCCTCCTTATGATTCTCGCTGAGATAAACGAACCTCGGATCCGGCGTGATTTCAAAGGGCCTTTCTCTGAATCCATAGAAGTTCGTGTACATCGTTATTTTTTTTCCTCAATCCTGGGAATCGCCGCCAGAACCTTGAGCCCCAGGGTAATTTCCACATCTCCCGGTTCGCGGAAAGACCGGTCCATCTGTTCCCGTAAAAATGCCAACCCGAAACCGCCGCCGATGCCGGCGAACAGGCCGATCAGTAGGATTTTGGGAATATCCGGAGAGAAGGGCTTTTCGGGGACCCGGGCCGGATCGATGATCCGGAACTGCTCACCCTTCTGACGCTTTTCCAGATTTTCCGCCTGCTGGGCGCTTTGACTCTTCTGCAAAAGCCTTTCGTAGTTTTCTTTCGTGCTCTGGTGCTCTCGCATCAGCGACGCCATATCCTGTTCCCGGGCCGGCGTCTGCTCGATCCTTGTCCGGTATTTGTCGATCTGACGGACCACCTCACGCTCGCTCTCCCTGAGTCTCGCAATCTCCTGATCGGTAAAGTCCAGTTGATTTTTCAATTCCCTGTACCGGGGATCCCGTTTCACATCGCTTGCACCTTTTTTGTCTTTTGCCGCGTTTTCATCTTTTTTCGCTTCAAGATCGGCCAGGTTCTTTTTAACGGTGATGACGTCGGGGTGATTGTCGGTGTATCTCGCCTGAAGTCCATCGAGGATTCGGGTTAAAGACTCCCGCTGGGATTCATAGGACCCCTTCTTCTCTCCGACCGTTTCCATGGCTGTATCAGGGGTTGGCGATAAAGACGACATCTCTTTTTGCAGGGAAGAGGGTTTCCCCGCGGATAAACGCCCCTCTTTTTCATATCCGGCAACCCCCTGCGAACCGATGGGATGTTCCATATCGGTCAGCTGTTTTTGAAGGAAGAGCTTTCGGTCCTGGGCTGCCCTCAAGCTTTCCCCGACCCTCTGATACTGATTTTGAAGCTGCTCCAGGATCTTTATATTCGATTCCCTCTGTTCGGGAAGCTCACCCATGAATCGCCTCTTATACTGCGCGACCGCCGCTTCGACATGATCCAGTTTTTCCTTTACCGCAGTCAGTTCGTTCGCTAAAAACTCCGACGTCCCCGCAGCCTGCATCTCTCTGATCTTCAGATTCTCTTCGATGAATTGTGAACCCAGCCGGTTGGCCACCGTGGTGACGACATTCGGATCACGACCGATGTAGCTGATCGTGAAATAGCCCTTTTCATCCCGCTTCGTGGGGAGTTCGACCTTGATGTCTTTCTGCATAAGCTCAACGACCTCTTCCCGGGAGAGTGTATTTTTCTCCTTTTGGTAGAGTTTTAACTCGCTGATGATCTGTTCCAGGCGGGTTCGGCTCAACACCTCCTGGGCTATTGATTGCAGGCGCTCTTCAACCTTCGAGGTGACGGTGGCCGGTATAAATGCCTCCGGAATCTTCTGTGGGCTCACAAGGATCAGTGTGCTCGCCTTGTATTGTCGAGGGGCAAAAAACGCATACCCACAAGCCCCCGCGACAATCAGGAGAAAAGGGATGATGATGTACCAGATCCTGCGGTACAGGATTTCGATGTACTCATCGATCGTGTATGTTTTTGCCGGGTTGATCATAATCCATAATCTCTAGTACATGACGGTGACCCTGAACATGCCTCTGTTTTCCGCATACGCGGCGGTATCGACATTCGACTGGTTTTCCCTGTGCGAGGCCTCCAGGGCAAACGTCAGCCAGCTCAGAGGCATGTAAGAGGCCCTTCCGGCAACCCCCCAGATCGTGTCGCGGCGGTCGGAGGACTCATACTCCGCGTACTCTATGCTCCCAAAGCAGCCGAGCGATATCTGTTTGTCCAGCATGTGATTCAGGAAGCCCGTCAGGCGGTGATACCGCATGAAGCCTAGATTTTGTGAGGTAAAAAGATCTTCGGTGTAGCCACCCTGCAGGTTCAATCCATACGTGGTGCGCGGATCGGTATTCGCCAGTTCGCCCTTGTAGGAGACACTCTCTTCCCCCGGACCGGCCTTTGGTCTTGCCCAGAAGTAACCCACCTGAACAGATGCCGTCAAAGTGGTGCCGATCATAAATTTCATGCCGATGCTCGGTTCATGGATGTCATATTCGGTGCTGAACGAAGCTTCGGAAGGTTCGGAAGAATCAAAGGTCCGCTTTGAATAGGTGTATTCCGTAAAGATGGAGTACCGGGGGCTGAACCGGTATGTGTAACGGGCATTTGCCCGGTGGCCGGTCAAGTCCGGACTCCTGTCGAACTCCCCGTAGGTGAGGCCGTACTCGAGAGAGATTCCGTTTCGTTTGTCAAACCAGTATGAAAAGGAGGGGTTGATGTAGTGCTCCTGGCTGTTCTGGCCGCTCGTGCTGTCGGTTCGATAAACGTTATTCCGGTAGGTGAGCCCAAGGCGGCTTTCCGGTCCGAATTGATATTCGACCGTCGGAGCCACGACATTGCGCCAGTAAACCGCCCTCTCGGTGGTTGTTGCCAGGGCATAGCGATTGGCTGCCGGTGTGGTGAAATATTCCTGTTCCCGGGGTTCATCGGACTGGATGAATGATTCCTTGAGATAAAAGTTGATATGCGATGCCGTCATGTATTTCACATCCAATGAGGCATTGTGGCTGATATAATTCAGATTGGTCTTTTTACCGTAGAAAACCGCTCCGAGGGTATAATCCAGTTCTACCCCCGCCTTATCGCCCATATTTGAAAACCTGATCCCGGGCTGAACCGTGGTGATGTAATCTTCATTCTTGTTTGTTTTTGTCAGGTTCAGGTTGTCGCTGTATTCCCCTTTGACACTGACAATAGGATGAAATCGGGAAATCAGCCCTGCCCCGTAAACATAAGGGGTTGCACTTATGAACAGAAACGATAGAAGGGTAAAAACAATCCGTTGCAGTCGCATAGCTGGTCCTTATTTTTACCGGACGATGACAGTGTCCCCCCGCTTGATCAGAATATCGGGTTCTTCTCCATCGAGGATTTTCTGGTAGTTGGCGGTGATACGTTTCTCCACGCCCTTTTCCTTCGTGATGATCAGGATCTTTTTCTGATTGGCCCATTCCGTGAAGCCGCCGGCCAGGATAATCAGATTGACCAGCGTCATCTCGCTGCGGATACGTTGAACGCCCGGCAGCTTCACTTCGCCGGAGACATACACCTTGAAACTGTTTGCCTCCATAACGGTCACCGTCACATGCGGATTTTCAACGAATGCCTTTAGTTTATTCACCAAAGCCTCTTTGAGTTGAAGAGGGGTGAGGCCTGCGGCCTGAATATCGTCAAGAAGGGGCAGCGAAATCTTTCCGTCGATCCGCACCGGCAGGGTCTTGGTGAAGGCTTCCTCCCTCCATACATAGATCAAAAGAACATCTTCCGGCCCGATGATATACTGATTATTGTCGGCAGCGACCGCGCCTTGCACTTTATTGACAGGATCAACCGCGTTGCGCTGCTGGGCATGAACGATGGAAGACGCCATTATGAAAAGGGCCAATGTCAGCAGAAAAACAGCCGTCAATGCTTTTTTCATAAACCCGTGCTCCTGAGCGATGGGATGATATTTATATGTGGAATTTACATTGGTTCTGGTATATTATCAAGAAGAATTCCATCAAAGGAGATTACCCGATGGCTTATGAAGGAAAGCGATTGAGATTGCTTATTTGTCCCCTACTTTTCTCCGCGACCCTCCTTGTCGTGTTGTCGACTACATCCGGGTGTTCCAAGGAAGCGAAACTGGAGAGGCACTGGAAGAAAGGGGAGCAGTATCTTTCCGAAAACAAGCCGAGGGAGGCTGCCTTAGAATATAAGAATGTCCTCCAGTTGGAACCAAATCACGCCAAGGCCCATTACAAATTAGGCCTGACCTACCTGCGAATGGGGATGATCAGGGACGCCTACGCGGAAATATCCAAAACCGTCGAAATCGATCCCGGGATGATAGACGCCCGGAACCACCTGGGGCAGTTGTATCTCCTGTCCGGGGATAAAAAAAGGGCCAGAGAACAGGCGGAGACCGTCCTGGCAAAGGATACCGGGAACTCTTCCGCCTATCTTTTGATCAGCAACGTGTCGCTTGCCGAGAAGAATCTCGATCAGGCCATCGCGGATGGCAAAAAGGCCGTCGAAGGAGAAATGAAACTGGAGGCCTATCTTCATCTGGCCAACCTCTACCTCTTGAAAAAGGATTTACCCCAGGCGGAAGAAATGTTGAAGGCGGCCGTCAAGGTCGATGAAAAATCCCTAAAAGCGCGATTTTCCCTGGCTGAATTCTACCTGCGGTCGGGCAGGAAGGATCTGGCGGAACAGGAATACATCGAGGCGACCAGGATAGCGCCGAAGGATGCAGACGCTTTCATGACACTGGGGAATTACCATACCGTGGTCAACAAGATGGAAGAAGCGGAAAAACAGTTTTTCAAGGGTATTGAACTGGCGCCGAAAAATCCGTCTTTAAGGATTCATTTGGGGAACTTTTATCTGGCCTGGGGTAAGAAAGACAAAGCCGAAGCCTCCTTCAAAGAGGCCGTGGACATGGATTCGAAGAATATCCAGGCGCTGGCGAGACTGGCCGATTTCTATTTGAGCGAGAAACGCTATGACGACGGCCTGAAAGCGACGGTAGCCATTTTGAAGATCAACCCCAAAAGCCAGGAAGGGCTGCTCCTGAAAGGGAGGATCTTTTTAAGCCGGAACGAACTGGATGAGGCACTGAACCTGTTTCAATCCTATGCAAAGGATAATCCCAAGGACGCGATAGTCCACTACTTGATGTCCCTGGCCCATTCGGGAAAACGGAACATGCAGCAGGCAAAGGCCGCACTGGCGGAGGCGGTGAAGCTGAATCCCAAGTGGGAGGAACCGCGACTTCATCTGGCGGAAATGAATCTCAGGGAAGGAGACGCCGCCCAGGTTATCGACGAGCTTAAGTCCTTGTTGAAGGACAACCCGCAGAGCATCCAGGCACATATTCTCCTAGGGAACGCCTATCTCCTGAAGCGTAACATCCCGGAGGCGGCAAAAATCGTCGAAAATCTGATTACGATCGCTCCGAATCATCCTGTGGGCTACACCCAGATGGGTAGGATCATGATGATCCGGAAGAAGGAAAAAGAGGGCCTGGAACGATTCGAAAAAGCCCTGTCGTTACAGCCCAATGACATAACCCCCCTTCGGTTCATCGTGGCTTTCCACATGAGTAAGAGGGAAACGAAGAAAGCCCTGGACAGGGTGGAGGGGCAGGTCAAGGTCACCCCGCAAAACCCCCTTCTTTACAATATGCTGGGAAGTGTTCAAGAGGCCAACAAAGATCTTACGAACGCCGAAGGCAGCCTGAAAAAGGCGATTGAGCTGGCCCCCAACCTGCCGTCACTACAGATTTCCCTCGCAAACTTCTATATGCGGCAGAAGATGTTAGACAAGGCAAAGAATCAATACACAACAACCCTGGAGAAGACGCCGAACGACCTTGCCGCCCATATGGCCCTAGGTATGATTTATGAAAATGAAAAGGATTTCGTAAAAGCACAGGCGTCCTACGAAAAGGCCCTGCAGATCAACCCCAACTTCGCACCCGCCGCAAACAACCTTGCCTATCTCTATTCGGAAAGGGGCGGGAATATCGATGTCGCCCTGAACCTGGCACAGAAGGCGAAAGAACAGGTTCCGGATGACCCCCATGTCTCGGATACGCTTGGCTGGATCTATTACAAAAAGAACATTCCAAACCGAGCGGTTGTGTATCTAAAGGAAGCAGCGGAAAAGCTCCCCAATCAGCCGCTGATCCGCTATCATCTGGGCATGGCCTATTACAAAAACGGGAATCGGGACTTGGCAAAAAGGGAGTTGACCGAGGCGCTGAAGATCGATCCCAAATTTCAGGGCGCCGATGAAGCCAGGGCGACCCTGAATGCATTGAAATAAAACTCAGGTTTTTAAACAGCTCCGCTCTCTGAATTACAGGGAATCTTCACGAAAAAACAATCAACCAACCGTAGATAACCAGGCTGTATCCTTCCTTCACTTCATCTTCCCCCGAAGGGCGGCGCGGATAAAGTGGCTGAAGAGCGGATGGGGGGACGTGGGCCGGGACTTGAACTCCGGGTGGAACTGACAGCCCAAAAACCAGGGATGTTCCCCTATCTCTACGATTTCAGCGAGACGACCGTCGGGGGATGTCCCGGTGATCCGGAGCCCCTTTCCCATGAGCCTGTCCTTGAACTCGTTGTTGAACTCGTAGCGGTGCCGGTGCCTTTCACTGATCTCCTTCTCTCCGTAAGCCGCACAGGCAAAAGAGTCCTCCGCAAGGACGCAGGGATAGGCCCCGAGCCGCATCGACGCCCCCTTTTCGACGACACCCTTCTGTTCGGGAAGGAGGTCGATCACCGGATAGGGTCCGGAATCGTCGAACTCGGCGCTATTCGCCCGGTCGAGCCCGCAGACATGCCGCGCAAACTCCACGACGGCCATTTGCATCCCGAGGCAGATCCCGAAATAAGGAATCTTCTTCGTTCTTGCATGTTCGACGGCGGTGATCATCCCCTCGATTCCCCGGTTGCCAAATCCTCCCGGGACAAGTATCCCATCGACGCCGTCCAGTTTCCCCGCCAGGCCTTCCTTTTCAATCTTCTCCGAATCGACGAAGCAAAGATGAACCCGACAGTTGTTGGCGATACCGCCATGGTGGAGGGCCTCGTTGAGACTCTTGTATGAGTCGGTCAGGTTGACGTACTTCCCCACGATGGCGATCGTGACTTCATACACAGGGCAAACGGACTTGTTGACGACGTCCTCCCATCCCTCGAGATGGGGCTTCCCTGTCCAGATATTGAGGAGTTCGACGATCCGCTGATCCACCCCCTCCTTATGATAGATGAGAGGCACCTCATAGATGCAGGCCACATCCTTGGCGGCGAAGACAGCCTTCACTTCAACGTTGCAGAAGAGGGAGATTTTGGCCTTGATCTCATCGGAGAGGAAATTTTCTGTTCGGCACAGCAGGATGTCGGGCTGGATGCCGATCTCCCGGAGGGCCTTGACGCTGTGTTGTGTGGGCTTGGTCTTCACCTCCCCCGCAGTCTTTATAAAAGGAACCCACGTCAGGTGGATGAAGATCGCATTCTCCCGACCCACTTCGTTCCGGAACTGACGTATCGCTTCGAGAAAAGGGAGGCTTTCGATGTCGCCCACCGTACCGCCGATCTCCACAATCGCCACATCAAAGCCATCGGCGGTTTTCTTGATATATTCCTTGATCTCATTGGTGATATGGGGAATGACCTGCACGGTCTTCCCCAGGTAATCGCCCCGCCGCTCTTTCGAGATCACCGAAAAGTAGACTTGACCGGTCGTAAGGTTGTTCCCTTTCCCCATCCTCGTGCCGGTGAACCGCTCGTAATGGCCCAGATCGAGATCGGTCTCGGCGCCATCATCGGTGACGAAAACCTCGCCATGCTGGAAAGGGCTCATTGTCCCCGGATCAACGTTAATATAGGGATCGAGTTTCTGGTTGGTCACCCGAAGCCCTCGGCATTCGAGGATCGCCGCGATCGAGGCAGCCGCCAGCCCCTTGCCGAGGGAGGAGAGCACGCCGCCCGTGATGAATATGAATTTTGTCTTCATGATAACTCCCTGAAATAGGGGGACGGAGCCCCTATTTTTCCCTAAAAAATAGGGGCTCCGTCCCCCTATTTCCTATATTCGCTCTGATCGCTCCGGCAATCACCTCCACCGGTTCGCCGAGGAGAGTCGCGACCGCAATCTTCCCGAGCTCCCGGTCATCCCAGGGCAGGTTGTATTCCTGGATGAGATTGCGGATATCGTTCACCCGCTCGCCCATGATCTCCTTTCGCTCGTCGACCGAAAGCGCTTCGTTGAAGCTCACGTGGATCAGCAGGAGGTGTCGGACAAGATCATCCCCGCCCAAAAGCGGTATGATCATCAGCGGGGCGCTGTCCGATTTTCCCTGACCCACATAGATACGGCCGGAGGCGACAATGCCCTTTTTCGTCCCCATCAGGCGCCCCGACGTCTCGGCGCGCGAGCGCATCCCCGCGGAAACGCCTCCCCGGCTTACGATAACGACCGTGGCGTCTTCCCCCGGCTTTCCCTCGGCGTCCAGATGGTTGATCGCATAGAGGGTATAGCCTCTTATGGCAGCCACCGCCCGCTGGATCCGGCCGATGTCCAGGATGTTCGTGCTCAGAAGCGACTCGGCGGAGAAATCGAGCTGAGCAAGCAGATCGAAGACCAGTCCTTTGAGCGGCGTCTCCTTTCGGCTGGTCCCCACCGTGACCGTCTTGGCCTGATGACGGATGGCATCGATCGGACGGGAAAGCTCATCCACGGCATGACCGAGCGTCGCATCGAGAAGGTCGATCGGCGAGCCCGCCCCCTCTGCTGCGGGGAAGTCATGCCGGAAATCGTCCAGCGGGAGTTTTCCGGCTGCGTACTTCAGCAGCAGGACCAAGTCGGAAATCGTGCGGGTGCCGGTCAGGGTAAATGCCCCTTGGTTTTTCCGGTGGTGGAAGCGGTCCGCGAAATCACCCACCAGCCGGCGGAGCCGACCGTCGGCGACACTCTCGTAAAGGTTCATGTTCATTCTGGCATGCTCCACCATGACCAGATTGAGGCGACCCTTGAACTCCCGCAGAAACATCGCCTCCTCATCGATACTGCAGGCGGCGTAATATCCGAAGAGGTGGCCGGCCACGGTATTGAGGATCACAGGGAGGGGCATCGACGCCTTCGGGATGGGGATCACCGCGTCGGCGATCGTATCGAAACGCCGCTCCCCTTCATCGGCGAAGACGACCACACAGGACTTGTGGGCCTTGAAGATCGCTGCGTCCTTGAGGACATCCCCCGTCACCGCCTCAGGGTTTCCCGAGGCGCACACAATGATGAGAGGTTCGGCGGACAGGTCGATGTGCTTCTTATTCTCGATGAGATCCGAGGAGATCGTCTTGTAGCACAACTCGCTCAGCTTGATCCGGATCTCGTCCGCCGCCACCTTGTTCGGCCCGCTCCCCACGACGGCCCAGTATCGTTTGTGCTTTATGGTCTTCTCGACGGCAAGGCGGATCTCCTCCTTCCTGCCGAGAACCCTCTGCATCAGCGCCGGCGTCGCTTCAAGCCGTCGGAGTTCCATTGCGATCCGCTCACCCGAGAGGGTCTTGAGTATAAGGGCAAAATAGAGGGCGAGGATGCGGCCGGCCACGATCTGGGAGTAGAAGGCCTTCGTCGAGGCGACAGCCATCTCGACGTCCCGGCCGTCGGATGTGTAAAATACGCCATCTGCCTTGGCGGTGATATCGGACTGGCGCCGGTTCACGATGGCAATCACACCGGCGCCCCGTTCGGCCGCCATCGCAACGGCGCGGTTTGTATCGGTGGTCGTCCCCGATTGAGTGATCGGAATGACCAGGGTGTCGTGCAGGTCTTTCTCCAGAGCGAAGCCGCTCAGCTCGGAAGCGACCTTGGCTTCCACGCGGATCCCGCTTCCCTTGAGGCGGCTCTCTATCGCATCGGCCACGGCGCTTCCGGCAACGGCGGCCGTCCCGTGTCCGATGACCACGATTCGCCTGATTGTCCCGCCGGTCAAGGCCTCCCTGATCCTTTCGGGGACGATGTCCTCTCCAAGGTTGAAGACGACATTTTCCCCCCCCCGATCCCTCTCGATACGGTACTTGCCGCGCAGTGTCTTTCGGACGGAGTGGACCGCCTCGGTGATCTCCTTGAGAAAGTAGTGGGGATAGTCGCCCCGGTCGATATCACGCGTCGTGATCTCCGCCTTCCGGACCTCGCTCTCGCCCAGCCGAAGCGGGGTCCCGTCATAGAATAGCGCCTTGATGCCCCCGACGCCTCCGGGGGCACCCTGATCGAGGATGAAGATCTGGCCGGTCGCTTCCGGCTGGTCGGGATGGGAGGATTTTTCGCCGTCCATCTTCACAAAGAAACGGGTCTCTTCCACCAGACCATAGAGTTCCGAAGAAAAGAGATATCGATCGGGTGTGATCCCGATGTAAATCGACTGGCCGCTCCCCCTCAGGGCCAGGAATGCCTTTCCGGGTTCGGCGCTGCACACCATCGCGATGGCGTGAGACCCCTCGAAGCCGCCGACGGCGCGCCTGAACGCTTCGGTGAGGTCGCAACCGCGAAGGAGGTATTTTTCGATCTGGAGGGGGATGATCTTCGTATCGGTCGTCACCTCCGGCGCAACCAGCTCCTCGTCGGCCTCGATCGCCTCCCGGAGGATTTGATAGTTGTCGATATCTCCGTTGAGCGCGACATGGATGGTCCAGGGGCCCGTCCCGTAGGCAGGGTAGTGTTTACCCTGAAGGGCGTCAGAAGGCGCAGCCGTTGGGAGGGTGAAATTGCTGAGCGGATGGCAGTTCTCTTCGGTAATCGATCCCACCGAGGCCCAGCGGGTGTGGGCAAAAGCGGTCTCGAAGGCGACCGGCAGTCGGGCGAAGGCCTGGAAGAGGCGGTCCCGCGCGATCCTACTTCTCAACTCCCGAACATTCCGCCCCAGCTCGCCGATGATGGAGGCGGTCTTGTAGGTAAAGGTAAGGTTGAATCCCGGGGAGCAGGTGAGCGAACCGTTGACAAGGTCACCCTCTCCCGTCCGCAGGCGAAGCTCGGCTTCAAATCCGCCCGCCCGAAGACCGGCAAGGGTTTCCGCAGCAGCTTCGGCATCGACAGGGACGAACGAAATTTGTATTCCCGCCGAATCCCTCCCCCGGACCTCCAGTCGGTCCAGGCAGTTTAGAAGGGAGTTGAGTTTCCGGTATTTCGGAAGGGCTTCCGGGTCGATATCTGCGACGCCGTCGGCCCCGGCCAACGCGACGATCCTCTGTACATTGTCCAGGATATCGTGGTCCAGCCCCCAGAGAAGGTCCCGGATCAGGACCAAACCGCTGTTCACCGTCTCGAGGTCCGTTGTGGAAAGGCAACCGGCCTTCTGGTCCAAAAGAATTTCTTCAGCCGTGAGAAATGCGCTCATTCGCGCCGAAAGATCCTTCAGGCGCTGCGCCTCTTCCTCTGTGAAAAAAATCCTCCGGAAGACCTCCTCACCCTTCAGGTCAAGTAATTCTCTCTCCATCTCCTCCAGGGACGACTTCCCGCCCAGATACTCTGTGGCGGCAATCTTACCTTCCAGGAGCGAAGCGAGGTCCTTCCCGATTGCCCTCCCGAATGATTCGTATAAATCGCCCCCCGGTTGAACCGGTTTCACCTTTTTACGGATAGCCAGGATGCCCGCCAGACCGCAGAAAAGGGTCGCGGGAATAAGGGGAAACACGATCAGCGCCGGTCCCGACACACACTGCGGGTCTCGCCCCACATAGATTTGCCAGTTTCGCAGAAAAAAGACGGCCTTCCGGCAGAACTCGATCAGCATCATTTCTATTACAGGCGCTCTCCCGTCATTCCTCATGGTTATCGATGCCGAGCTTGACCATCTTGTTCTGGAAAGTGTTCCGGTTGATCCCCAGATAGGCGGCTGCGGCGCTCTTGACGTGATTCGACCGCCTGAGAGCGAGGCGATAGAGGATCCTATCCACCATGACCAAAACCTCGTCATAGAGCCGACTCTTTCCGCTTTCGGTCGCCGATAAGATGGTCGCGATATCCTCGAGCATCTTTTCCAGGACCTCCTCGGCTACAGCAGCCGGCGACGTCCGCGCCTCTTGCACCACGCCATTCACATTAGAATGCCTGCGCTTCATGAATCAACGGGTTCCTTTCTTCTACGGTGATTATACAACAACGGGGAGTAACTTCATAAGGATCATCACCATCATCAATACGGCGGCAACCCACGCTGCAACGATATTGGCGATCCCTATCATGGAACGCCCCGCCTGCAAGCGGACATCCTGCTCAACCCTGTCCGGTTCGACACGGGCGACGAGATCCTCTACAAGCCTGGGAAATCCTTCAAAGGCATTGGAAATAACGAAAAACCCTTTGACTGTCGTGAGCAGGAGATACACTTTCTTGTGGAGGACGAGGTAGCCGACACGGGTGATTTCATCCCACAAGAGCGTCTTTTTACGCCCCAATTTCCTGATCACGAGACCCTCTTCAACCACAGTGACCCGCCGGAAGAGACATTCGAGGAAGAGAACAAGGGCGGGCAGAAAAAATAGCACAAGGATAAGCTTTTCCATCGCATCCCCTTTCATGAGCAGGGAGACCAGGAAGAGACAGAAAAGGAGAAAGGCATCCAGACCAAGAACAATCAGGAAAGCCCTTCTTATCGTATAGTGACGCTGAGCCATCTCTGCTCCCGCCGGTAACGGTACTTTGTTCAAACCGTTGACCCCGGCCTGATAAAGACGCCGCTCTTGCCGCCCCGCTTGCTCATCAGCCGGATATCCGTGAGGACCATCTCCCGGTCGACCGCCTTGCACATATCATAAATCGTCAGCGCCGCCACGCCGACGGCCGTCATGGCTTCCATCTCGACCCCCGTCCTTCCCACTGTCCTGACCTGCGATTCAATCACGACCTCGCCCACTGCCGCATCGCACGTGAACCGGATTTCCACCCCTGTCAGTTCGAGGGGATGACACATAGGGATGAGCTCCCCGGTCTTCTTGGCCGCCATGATCGCCGCTATCCTTGCCGTGGCAAACACATCCCCTTTGGGGATTCCGCCCTGCTCGATAAGGGCGACCGTTTCCGGACGCATCCGGACACACCCCTGGGCAACAGCCTCACGGAGCGCAGGCGCCTTGGCCGTCACATCGACCATTCGCGCCTGTCCTTTCTCGTCGAGATGGGATAGTTGGTTCATGACCCTGCCGTGTCGGAATGAAGTGGTATTGAATGTTCGGGGGAAACTTAACACAGCATCTCCCCTCAGTCAAGAAGGTTAAAACAAAACGAAACGACAAAGGGGTTAATACTTCAGACTGCGAATTTTCAGAGAGCCGTGCGAGGGCGTAATAACGGTTCTCCCCGGATAATATCCGCTCGGTACCGACACCCCCGAATAAACTATGGAGGAGGGACCCATCAGGGTGCCGGGCGAAGTCACCGAATTGCACCCGGTTTCGGTATGATCACCCAATATTGCCCCCAGCTTGCGACGTCCCGTATCATACCGTTTCTTTTCAACGGTCACCGTAATCGACCCGGGTATCATCTTCAGGTTGGCTAGCTTCGTTCCCGCACCGAGGTTCACGTCTCCACCTAGAATGCTGTCGCCTATGTAGGCAAAGTGGCCCGCCTTCGCACCATCCAGAAGGATAGATCCCTTCATCTCCGTCGTGTGTCCGACAACACACCGGTTGCCCACGATGCAGCCCCCCCGGATGTAAGCACCTTGGCGAATTTCAGAGTCATTTCCAATGATCGCCGGCCCCTTGATGAATGCCCCTGGCTCAACGACGGTTCCCGGACCGATGATGATCTTTTCATTGAAAAGGTATGCTCCGGGTAAAATCACAGCCACATTTTCCAATAACTCTCCTTTCAGGAAGACCTGTATCGAATCGTTGGGATCCGAAGTTTTTACTTCAAGATCATCTCGGACTTCATCATTATAGATCACAAGCGCTTTTCCAATCTGGCCCGTTGTCTTGGACAGCGGCCACGACTTCTGGAAGAAGGTCGCCAGATAGTCCTTCAGATGATCAAGGGCTGTCCAGGCCGCTTCGTTTTCCGAGAAAATCCCCCGATGATCAAAATCCTTCAAGTCAAAAAAATTGTCTGGCGTCATCATGAGAGTAACCCCTTTAGTCCTCTTCCATGGTGGAGGTATCTCCCAAGGGGAGTCCGAGCTCCTTTGCCTTCAGCAGACGCCGCATGATCTTTCCGCTCCTCGTTTTGGGCAGTGTGGAGATGAATTCTATTTCGCGTGGAGCCGCGGCACTGGAGAGCCGCTTCATGACAAATTTCTGAATGTCATGACGTAATTCCTCCGATGGGGCGTAGTCATCCTTCAGCGAGACAAAGGCTTTGACCACCTCCATGGCGATCGGGTCCGGCTTGCCGATCACCCCCGCCTCCGCCACAGCGGGATGCTCGATAAGGACGGATTCCACCTCGAATGGACCCACCAGGTGACCCGCCGTGTTGATTACATCGTCGGTGCGACCCACAAACCAATAGTAGCCCTCTTCATCCCTCTTTGCCCGATCGCCTGTGATGTACCATCCCTTCCTGAACCGGGATTGATAGAGATCATCCTTTTTCCAGTAGGTGCGAAACATCGACGGCCATCCGGGCTTTAGCGCCAGGTTTCCTTCGTTTCCGTGGGAGAGCTCATTGAAGTCGTCGTCTACAATTCCCGCCTCGATCCCCGGAAAAGGTCTTCCCATGGAGCCGGGTTTGATATCCTGAATCGGGTAATTGGCGATCATAATCGAACCGGTTTCGGTCTGCCACCAGTTATCATGGAATGCATTTCCAAAGATCTCCTTTCCCCAGACGACCGCCTCGGGATTGAGAGGCTCCCCCACACTGCACAAGTGACGCAAAGGGTCGAACGAATGCTGACGCGGGAGTTCGTTTCCGGCCTTCATCAGCATCCGGATGGCGGTAGGGGCCGTATACCAGACGGTGACCTTTTTCCGTTCCAGGAAGCTATACCAGTGTTTCGCGCTGAATCCCCCCTCGTAAACCACCTGAGTAGCCCCATTCGACCAGGGGCCAAACATCCCGTATGAAGTCCCTGTCACCCAACCGGGATCAGCCGTGCACCAATAGACATCTCCCTCATGAAGGTCCAGGACATATTTGGCAGTGGCGTAATGGCCAACCACGGCCTCATGGACATGCACAGCCCCTTTCGGTTTTCCCGTGGTGCCCGAGGTGTAGTGCATAATGGCGTGGTCTTCCTTGTGTGTTTTCACGATGTCAAAGGATTCGGAGGCATTGGCCATCAACTCATCATAGTATGGATCGTCAAGATTCGCTTTCCCTTCGCCCCGGTTCACCAGGATGATATGCTTAAGGGCGGGGAGTTCAGGAATAACCTCAACGATTTTCTTCTTGAGCGAGGGACTGGTGATTAAAACCTTTGCTTCGCTGTCTCCCACGCGGTCTTTGACGGCATCGGGTCCGAAGGCGGAAAAGAGCGGACCGATCACGCCGCCTGCTTTGAGCGTTCCAAGAATGGCGATATATATCTCCGGGACCCTCTCCAGGAAAAAGAAGACCCGGTCCCCTTTCTGGACACCCATCTCGTTCACGAGGGCATTGGCGAATTTGTTGCTTAGTCGAGATAGCTCTAGGAAGGTATACTCTTCCCCTTCGCCTTTTTTACTTTCCCATATCAGGGCCTTCTTGTTTCGCCGGTTTGTTTTCAAATGAGCGTCGATGGCCACATGGGCGATGTTGAGATGATCCTTGTCAAACCAGTCTAACTCCCAAGAAACCTGATCCCAACTCCATTCTTTAATCGCCTCGGGGTAATCTTTAAGATTGGGTTTGACTGCGTGTTGTTCGAGGGGCTTCTTGGTTATTTTTTGATATTCCATGCGACTCCCTCCAAAAAATGTGGGTCAAGACTGAGCAGCCATTTTTAATTCGATCAACTTCACAAGTTCACCCACATTGGGGATATCCACGAGATCATCGCCCTGCAGTTGTATTCCGTATCTTGAACTAATTGCTTCTGCTAAATTCAGAAGTCCCAGTGAGTCGGCATCAAGATCATCTTGCAGATGGGCTTCATGCACAACGACGTTTTCATCCACGGCCAATTCAGATATGATTAATGTTTTTATTTCGTCGTAGAGAGCCATCGCGTCCCCTTTCTTGTTTAGTGGTCAATGCAATTTTGAAGGAACATCGAACAATTCAATCTCAAAAACCTCGGCGTATCTGGCTGAACCATCCACAGTGGATAAGCGCTCTCGAAGGAGTCTATAACGTAAATGATTCATATTGAGAATCCGTTCATCAAATCCGATGCCGCGACTGTGAATATTTCTTTGTTGTTGTGAAGCGTGAGCCCTCAACAACGCCCTTTTCCAGTCTCCGCTTTCTTCGCCAAAAAGAACAAACAGGTCATGACGCATCTCGATCGTTTTCGGATCTTCGTTGTATAGAGCGATAACGGGTTTTTCTTTCTTGGTTGTGATGTTTTGGACACATTTCCGAAAAACCTGATGCACCCACACATGGGTTTGGTTTGAATCATTGCCCGCGGGCAGGATAACCATGTCCGGTGCGACAGATTCTAAATGCTCCTTCATTCTGGTCAGGTTTTCAATAGAATTGAGCCCTTCAGCCTCCTCTATGCCAAGGAAAGTCAACCTCTCCCGGGCCAAACCAAACATCTGGGCTGCCGAAGTTTGCTCCAGTCGCCGGATTTCAATCTTTCTTTCCTCCAAAGAAATGGAACTGTCATGTCCCCATTCTATGGCATACCGGTCCTCTACACCGGAAGGGCTCATACTGACGGCGGTATACCATAGATCGCAGCCGAAATGCATCAAGAGTCTGCAGGTCATTGCCGCACACTCGGGGTCATCGGGATGGGGACCCAATACCAACACCTTACCCTCCGTAGGGAAACGGACCTTCTTCGCAGAACCGTCTTGCAGCTCGCTCCAGATGAAGGGTCGTTCCCTCCAGTACTGCTTTAGGTCGGCGATAAATGTCTTCACTATACAGAGGCCCTGAATTCTTGCTTCTGACCGCTTTGATAAAATGACCGAAGAGAGCTTTCTTTTTTGCAATGGCAATATATGAAGAAGGATTTTGTGTGTCAAGAGAATTACGCCGAATCCCGTAAATCCGCTTGCGCAAATGATCTTTCTCGTTTAGTATGCCGGACGGAAGCGCATCAGAACCATCCGGGAACGACGACCTTGTAAAAAAAGTCAAAAAATGGAACGGCTTCATAAAAAGGCCGCAGGCAAGGCGCGCGAATCCTGAGGAATGAGGCGTACTGTTATGTACGCCGCAATGACGAAGGATGAAGCGCAACGCAGCATCCGGCCTTTTTACGAAGCCGTCAGGGGGTGCTCCCTTTGATCGTCAAGGCCATCAGCTCCACCATCATCGGCATCGATTCTTATCCCGTTACGGTCGAGGTCGATCTTGCCGCAGGTCTTCCGCTGTTTTCGACCGTCGGTCTTCCCGATGTGGCCGTCCGGGAGAGCAAGGACAGGATCAAAGCCGCCGTAAAAAATTCCGGCTACCCCTTCCCCGGCCATCATGTCACCGTGAATCTCGCTCCCGCCGACATCAAAAAGGAGGGCACCGCCTTCGACCTCCCCATCGCTGTGGCGATCCTGACCGCCCAGGAACTGATGCCCGCAGCACCGCTAGCCGATTATCTACTCCTCGGTGAGCTCTCGCTGGATGGCGGTGTGAAGGGGATCCACGGCGCCCTTTCCGCGGCCTTCCGGACAAAGACAATGGGTATTCGCGGGATGATTCTCCCTAGGGAAAACGCCGCCGAGGCGGCTCTAGTAGCAGGGATTGAGGTCATTGCAGTAGATCACCTCTCCGAAGTCGTGGAGTTTCTAGGCGGCCGGAAAGAGATCGAGCCGGTCCGGGTCGATGTTGGGGAGCTCTTCCGGCAAAATCGCGACTATCCTTTCGATTTTTGCGAGATCCGGGGACAGCAGCAGGCCAAGCGCGCCCTGGAGGTCGCCGCAGCCGGTGGGCACAATCTCCTGATGATCGGCCCCCCGGGGGCCGGGAAAACGATGCTCGCCCAGCGTCTCGTGACGATTCTTCCCGACCTTTCCCTGCCGGAAGCCATTGAAACGACAAAGATCTTCTCCGTCGCTGGCCTCATGGACCGGAACGAGGGACTCCTGGGGACCCGCCCCTTCAGGGCGCCGCACCACACGATCTCCGACGTGGGGCTGGTAGGAGGAGGGCACGTCCCGCGACCGGGGGAGATCAGTCTCGCCCACAACGGGGTGCTTTTCCTCGACGAACTGCCCGAATTCAGAAAAAACGCCCTCGAGGCGCTGCGCCAGCCTCTCGAAGACGGACGGATGACGATCACCCGTTCTTCATATACGGCAACCTACCCGGCCCGCTTTATGCTCATCGCTGCGATGAACCCCTGTCCCTGCGGCTATTTCGGTGAAAGAAACCGCCCCTGCCGATGCACGCCGCAGCAGATCCGCCAGTATCAGGGCAAGATCTCGGGCCCGCTTCTCGATCGGATCGACATCCACGTCGAGGTCCCCTCGGTCCGCTACCGCGACCTGGCGGCGCGGGAGGTGGGCGAACCCTCCGCCGCGGTCAAGGACCGGATAGAAAGGGCTCGAGGGATACAGAAAAGCCGTTTTCCCGACGATGAAACCCTTTTCAACGCCCGCCTGTCCGACCGCCAAATCCAGGACTTATGCCACATCGACGAAGATTCGCGGCAACTGATCGAGATGGCCGTCGACCGGCTGGGGCTCTCCGCCCGCGCCCATACCCGGATACTGAAGGTCGCCCGGACGATTGCGGATCTCGAAGGCGGTCCCGAGATTCGACCCTCGCATGTTGCGGAAGCCATTCAATACAGAAGCCTTGATTGCCGGTTGATTTAGTGATAAGGATTTATATATTGCACACCTTTTGAGGGTGGTTGTTTAAGGAGATGACAATGGAAATCAGAGTGATTCAAGCCTCTCCCGATAAGAGGAAGAGGAAGCCTACCGATGAGTCGAAGCTGGGCTTCGGAAAGATCTTCAGTGATCATTTTTTCACCATGTCCTACCATGCCGGTCGGGGCTGGCATGACCCCCTGATCGAACCTTACCGGCCGCTCCAACTCGATCCTACCGCGATGTGCCTCCACTATGCCCAGGAGATCTTCGAGGGGATGAAGGCCTACCGGGGAAAAGGCGGCGACATCTTTCTCTTCCGGCCGCTGGAGAATATCCGTCGGATGAATGTCTCGGCAGAACGTCTCTGCATGCCGCAGCTCGATGAAGCGCTCTTTATGGAGGCACTGAAGAAACTGATCCTGATCGACAAGGAGTGGATCCCCCGCGGAAGCGGCACCTCCCTTTACATCCGGCCGACGATGATCGCTTCTGAATCCGCGCTTGGCGTCCACCCCGCAAACGAATACCTCTTTTTCATCATTGTGGGACCGGTGGGGGCCTATTACCCCGAGGGGTTCGGCCCGACGAAAATCTTCGTCACAGAGGAATACTGCCGGTCGGTCCCCGGGGGAACCGGCTACTGCAAGGCCGGAGGCAATTACGCGGCCAGTCTTTATGCCGGCGAGATCGCAAAAAAATTGGGTTATACCCAAGTCCTGTGGCTCGACGCCATCGAGAGGAAATACGTCGAAGAGGTGGGAACGAGCAACATGTTCTTCGTCATCGGCGATGAACTGATCACCGCCCCCTTGACAGGCACAATCCTCCCCGGTGTCACCCGCGATTCGGTGATCCGACTGGCCAAAAGCTGGGGGGTTAAGGTCGCAGAAAGACGTCTTTCCATGGACGAAATCATGAGTGCAATCGCAAGCGGGATCCTCAAGGAGGCCTTCGCTTCGGGAACGGCCGCTATAGTTTCGCCGGTCGGTCAGCTCAGTTACCGGGGAAAGGAATACCCCATCAGCGAAGGAAAAACAGGTAACCTAACGGAAAGATTATATAATGAAATTTTACAGATTCAGTACGGCCAGAAGGATGACCCCTTCGGCTGGCGGATCAAAATTACCGACTGATCGGGAAGTCCATCGGATATTTCCATTGATCCGGGGAGCTTGGAACGGGAATCCACAGGTGTGTGGAGAAGGTTGTGGATAAACCTGTGGATAGCTCGCGTAACTCTTCGTATGTCACGATTTTCTACCGGTTTGCATAAGGTTTGGGCGGTAAATATGTTATGTAATAACAGCTACTTAGAATCGAACAGCGCTATCTCGGCCACTTACGGGACCTTTTTGCCGGGAGATAAACCCCGCGGGAGAAATGTGCCGTTTTCGCACTTCCCAAAGAGCGGTTTCCCCGTCAACCGGGATCGAATCCCCACCCTGCGTCAAACGGTGATGGCTATCCTCTCGTTTGTATTCCTTTTGCTTCCCACTACCGTAATTTGTGCCCAGCCTCTCTCTTTGGAGCAGTTGACCGCGAAGACCCAGGAGATGTACGATAAAACCATCGACCTGAAGGCAACCTTCATCCAGGAAGTCACCATCAAATCCATGAAGAAGACCGAACGGGAAGAGGGTACGGTCTACTTCAAGAATCCAAAGATGATGCTGTGGGACTATACCAAGCCGAAGTTCAAGAAGCTGGTCATCAACGCCCAGAAGGCATGGCTTTACGTCCCCGAAGACCGCATGGTTTACGTCCAGAACGCCGAAGACGTTTACCGATCGCGAATGGCCGTCAAATTCCTCTCCGGCATCGGCAGGCTCTCGGAGGATTTTCAGATCCGTTTTTCAAAAGATACCCCTTTCGACGGTGACGGGAACTACCGCCTAGTACTGACGGCCAAAGAATCGGGGAGCGGCGTCGACCGCCTCCATATCATTGTCGATGGGAAGATCTTCCAAATCCTCCAGTGCCGATTCAATGACTCTTTTGGAAATACCACACGGCTCCGTTTTAGCGACTTCAGCCTGAATACAGGGGTCCCCGACAAGTTTTTCACCTTCAAGGCGCCGGAGGGCGTCGAGGTCGTTCAGATGCCCCAATAAGAGACACTCTATGATCCGTATTGACTGCAACGAATCGGATCCTCAGGAAATCGACAGGGAGTGGCTGGAGTCCGACGGTCAAGGGGGATACGCTTCGAGCACCCTTGAAAATTGCCATACGAGGCGTTACCACGGCTTGATGGTGGCCAATCTTCAGGCGCCGGAGGGTCGGTATGTCCTCTTTTCCAAGCTGGAGGACTCTTTACTTGTCAATGGAGACGAATATTTCTTCACTTCCCACCGGTATCCCGGCGTTCTTTTTCCGCCGGCGCCCCCTATTCTGAATGAGTTTCTTTTTGACATTTGCCCCCGGTTTATCTACCGCGCAGGTGAATCGAGTCTGCAGAAAAGTGTCCTGCTGGTCCCGGAAAGAGGCATCCTTCTTATCCGCTATGACCTGGCCGGATCCCCCAAGGCGGGTCTTTTGCGTCTGAAACCGTTTCTGGCCTACCGGGGGTACCACAGCCTTGCACACGCGAACCCCTATCTCCATAGCCAAACAGAGGAAATCGCAAACGGATTCAGTATCGAGCCTTACACGGGCATGCCCCCTCTTTTCATTCGAACCTCGACGTCATCGCGTTTCGTCGCTTCGCCTCTCTGGTATAAGCGCTTCGAGTACAGTCAGGAGCGGGAGCGGGGATTCGAATGGGAGGAGGACCTCTTTCTCCCGGGGATCATGGAGGTTCCCGTCGAAAAGGATAGCACGGTAATCCTTGCCGTCTCCTGCGAGTCATCGGAAGAGGATCCGGAAGTTCTCTGGGAGATCGAAATTCTTCGACGGCGGAAAGAGTTTTCGGATGATGAAAAACTGGCCGATGGATTCACTGGAGAGGACCGGGAACTCTTTCTCGCCCTGCTCCGCGCGGGACGACAGTTTCTCATTAAGACGCCGTCGGGGAGACCGGCCATCATCGCCGGTTACCCCTGGTTCGCGAGCTGGAGCCGGGACACACTCATCTCCCTCCCCGGCCTCGCCTTTAGCGCAGGCCGGATCGGGGAAGGGGTCGAGATCCTGACCGAAATCGGCCGGCACGAGCAGGAATGTCTCCTCCCCAACTTCTTCTCCGCGTGCGGCGCCCCCGAAGCCTACAACACCGTCGACAGTTCGCTCCTCTATTTCCGGGCAGTCCAGGAGCTCTTCCGGGTGACGGACGATATCGGCCTGATTCACAATCGCTTCTGGCCCGTCATGAAACGGATCATCACCCGTTTCCTGGCCGGAACGCGGTTCGGTATCGGCATCGACGAGCGGGGCCTCCTCCATGCCGGCGAAGGGGGCAACGCCCTCACCTGGATGGACGCAACCGTAGAGGGGGTGCCGGTCACTCCCCGTCACGGTTATGCGGTGGAGATCAATGCACTGTGGTACAATGCCCTCGCTTTCGCAACCGACCTCGCCGGGCGATTTGACGACCGGGAAGGATCTTTCGCCGGCAGCCTTCCCGCCATCCGCCGGTCATTCCGGGAGACCTTCTGGATCCCTGAGCTGGGCTGCCTTGGAGATGTTTTTCACAATGGCGTACTCGACCGCTCGATCCGACCGAATCAGATATTTGCCGTCTCCCTCCCCTTCTCACCGCTCGACCCCCAGGAGCAGACCGGCGTCGTCCGGACCGTGCGGGATCAGCTTCTCACCCCCTGCGGCATCCGGACCCTCTCGCCCTCCGATCCGAGGTACCGGGGCTGTTACCGGGGTAATGCCCAGGAGCGGGATTCCTCCTATCACCAAGGCACCGTCTGGCCCTGGTTGCTCGGCCCTTTCGGCGAAGCCGCCCTTCGCATCGCCGAAAACCAAGAACAGGAAAAGGAATCACTCAGGCGGCACATTCGGTTTTTCCTGAAAAACCATCTACGCGAGGCAGGGATCGGCAGCGTCTCGGAGGTCTTCGACGGGGATCCGCCCCACCGACCGGGGGGATGTATCGCACAGGCCTGGAGCGTCGCGGAACTGATCCGGCTGTACCTACTCATCCGGAAATAAATGGAAAGGGGTTGCAAGTCATGCAAATTCTCATGTTCGGGTGGGAGTTCCCGCCGAGAATGAGCGGCGGTCTGGGCACAGCCTGTTTTGGCATGACTAAAGGACTGGCCGGTCTTGGCCATCGGATCACCTTCATCCTGCCGCAGGCCGATCAGACATCTGCTCCCTTTTTGAATCTCGTCGCTGCGTACGGTATCCCCGTTTCCAGCGCCGCCCTGGAAGACAGGGGGGCGGGGGTCCTCCATCGGCTCACGGTCCACCCGATTTCTGCCCTGCTCACCCCCTACCTCAACGAGGACCGTTACAGGGAGCTCACCCTTTACGGAAGAAGCGGCTTTCGGAATTCCGCCGTCGTCTACGGCCACGATCTGATCGCCGAGGTTATCCGTTACGGACGGGCCGCCGGCGCCGTCGCGCGCCGCTTCTCCTTCGACATCATTCACGCCCACGACTGGATGACCGTCCCCGCAGCCCTTCTCGCCCACCGGATCAGCGGGAAACCCCTCGTCCTGCATATCCACTCCTTAGAATACGATCGAAGCGGCGATAACGTCAACGGGGAAATCCTCGCTATAGAACGGGACGGGCTCGAGCAGGCCGATCGCGTCATCGCGGTGAGCCACCGGACAAAAAGAATGATCGTGGAGCGTTACCAAATACCGCCGAAGAAGGTCTCCGTGATCTACAACGCTGTCTCCCGGAATGAGGCGCAGCGGATCTATCGCACCGAACGGACGGGGAGGCAGAAGACGGTTCTTTTTCTCGGCCGTATCACCTTCCAGAAGGGACCGGACTACTTCGTCGAGGCGGCGGCCAGGGTCCTTAAGGTCCTTCCCGACGTCACCTTCGTCATGGCGGGCGCCGGCAGCATGATGCGGCAGTTGGTCGAACGGGTCGGCGAATTGAAGATCGGCGACCGTTTTCATTTCACAGGATTCCTCCAGGGGGAGGAGATCGAACGGATCTTCTCACTGAGCGACCTCTACGTCATGCCGAGCGTTTCCGAACCGTTCGGCATTTCTCCCCTGGAAGCGATGCTGTACGACGTCCCCGTGATCCTTTCCCGCCAATCCGGCGTCGCGGAGATCCTTAAACATGCCCTGAAGGTCGATTTCTGGGACATCCGGGAGCTGTCCGCCAAGATCATCGCCGTCCTGAAACATCCCGCCTTGATGGGTGTGATGGCTGAGAAAGCAAAGGAGGAGCTCCGGACGATCCGCTGGGACACCGCCGCAGAGCGAATCAGCGAGCTCTACCGGGAGACGGTTTAAGTCTATTTTGAAAGCGATACGTATGCCGAGCGTCTGTCTCTATTTTCAGGTCCATCAACCCTACCGTCTCCGAAGATACTCCTTCTTCGACGTGGGTCACATCCACAATTACGAGGACGAGACGGAAAACCGCCGGATACTTGACCGGGTCGCCCAGAAATGTTATCTTCCAGCCAATATGCTTCTGCTCAAGCTGATTGAGGAACAACAAGGGAAGTTTCGGATCGCCTTTTCCCTCTCCGGCACAGTCCTTGACCAGATCGAGCGGGGCCGGCCGGATGTCCTGGAGAGCTTTCAGCGGCTGGCCGCGACGGGATGCGTCGAATTCCTTAATGAGACCGATAGCCATTCCCTCGTCTTCCTCTTCTCACCGAGGGAGTTCAAGGCGCAGGTCCTTCGGCACAGAGAGAGGGTCCGCACCCTCTTTGATCAGGACAGCCGGACATTCCGTCATACGGAGCTGACCTACAGCAACGATCTGGCGATTGCCGTCGAGAAGCTCGGTTATGCCGTCATTCTCGCCGAAGGGACCGAGAAAATCCTGGGCCGGAGAAGCCCGAACCTTCTCTACCGTCCGGCGGGCTGCGCAAAGCTGAAGCTTCTCCTCAGGAATTACCGCCTATCGGATGACGTGGCCTTCCGCTTCTCCGACCGAAACTGGGCCGAATTTCCGCTCACGGCGGCCAAATACGCCCATTGGCTTCACCGGATCCGAAGTGAAGGATCGATCGTCAACCTGTTCATGGATTATGAAACTTTTGGCGAACATCAATGGGAAGAGACGGGAATCTTTAAATTTCTTTCAGCCCTTCCCGGGGAGATCCTCCGCCATCCGGAGTTCCGGTTCCAGACGCCCGCCGAGGCGGCCGACGGCAATCGCCCGGCCGGAGAGATCGATTGCCCGGAATTCATCTCCTGGGCCGACGAGGAGCGGGATATATCGGCCTGGCTGGGAAACGCCATGCAGCAGGATGCGGTCCACACGCTATATAAAATGGAATCCGCCATTCGCAGACGGAAGAACGAAGGCCTGCTCAAGACCTGGCGGATGCTCCAGACATCCGACCATTTTTACTACATGTGCACGAAATGGTTTTCCGACGGGGATGTCCACCGATACTTCAACCCTTATGAATCACCCTACGAGGCCTACATCAACTACATGAACATTCTCGACGATCTGTCGCAATCCATCAAGAACAGTAAAGGAGAATCACGATGACGGAAACACGCCATCTCTGCCTCTTCGAGGTGAGCTGGGAGGTCTGCAACAAAGTCGGAGGAATCTACACGGTCATCACGAGCAAAATCCCCGAAGCAACGAAAAGATACGGGGGAAATTACATCCTCCTCGGCCCGGACCTCAAGACCAACCCCGATTTCGAGGAGACGGACGAGGAGTGCTGGAATCGTATCCGCGAAGGCGTGGCCATCAAGGAGATCCCCTGCCGTTTCGGACGTTGGAAGGTCCCCGGTGAGCCCAAGGCAATTCTCGTCAGCCATGGCAAGAAATACAACCAGGACCAGCTCCTCTTCCGGATCTGGGAAGATTTCGGGGTCGATTCGATCGCCGGGGGGTGGGATTATGTTGAACCGGTGATGTTCAGCTATGCGGCAAGCGAGGTGATCGAGACGATCTACAATGTCTATGTGAAACCCCGGGGGATGCAGGCCGTCGCGCAATTCCATGAATGGATGACCGGAGCGGGGCTTCTGGGATTGAAAAAACGGGTCCCCGAGATCGGCACCGTCTTCACGACGCACGCAACGATCCTCGGAAGAACGCTCGCCGGTTCCGGCATGGACATCTACACGGCGATGGACCACATCTCGCCCCAGCGGGAGGCGAGCGCCCATAACATCACGGCAAAATGCTCGCTGGAGACAGCGTCGGCCCGCGAGGCGGACTGCTTCACGACGGTGAGCGATATCACCGCCCGGGAGGCGAAAAACTTTCTCGGCAGGGCGCCGGACCTGATCACCCCGAACGGTCTGGACATCGAAATCATCCCCGACCTCGCGGCGGACCGGGGGCTCGCCCTCAGATCTCGGAATGAGCTCCTCGCAGCCGCCGGTCGCTTGGTCTATCGAGACCTACCCGACGACACCCGGATTATGGTCATCTCGGGGCGGGGCGAATTCCACAATAAGGGAATCGACCTCTTCCTCGAAGCCCTTGCCCGCCTGAACGCGGATAAGGGGTCAAACCAGACCGTTATCGCCTTTCTTTTTGTCCTGAGCGGCTTCACCGACCTGATCCCCTGTCTGAAGACCGACGCCAAGCCCGACCCGGCGAATCCGCCTATCTCTACCCACCGGTTGCAGTACGAGGCCTCCGATCCCATCATCCGGGCCTGCGAACGCCTCGGTCTCAAGAATTTCCCCCAGAACAGGGTCCAGGTGATCTTCGTCCCCGCCTATCTCAACGGTCATGACGGCTTTATCAACATGCCCTATTACGAGGCCCTTGCCGGGTGCGACCTGGCTGTCTTCCCCTCCTATTACGAGCCTTGGGGGTACACGCCGCTGGAAAGCGCGGCGTACGCCGTACCGACGATCACAACCGATCAGGCCGGCTTCGGCCTCTGGGCGCAACAGAAGGCTGTGGCCAGCGATTGCAGCGGAATCATCCTCCTCAAGCACCTGGGACAGCCCGAGGCCGTGATGACAGAAAACCTCTACGCAATTTTCCAAAATTATCTCAGTCTGAGCGAGGATGCCCGGCAGTGCATGAGAGCCAACGCTCGGGCTATCGCCAGCCAGGCCAACTGGAAAGATTTCTTTCGTTACTATGAGGAGGCCTATGACCGCGCCATCGCAGTCGCAGGTGTGCGGGCCGAGAAGCTCGCAGCGGGCGATATCAAGGCAGAGATGAGGCATACCTACGCCGGCATGGTTTCGGTCCAGCCACATTTCCGAACCTTCACGGCAGTGGCCAACCTCCCCGAAAAGATTTCCCGCCTTCGGGAACTCGCCCACAACCTGTGGTGGGCCTGGAATCCCGACGCCCGCGAACTGTTCTCCGCACTCGACCCCAAACTCTGGGAGCGGATGGGCAACAATCCCGTCCGGATGCTGGAGACCGTTTCCGCAGAGCGCCTCCGAGAGGCTTCGGAAAACGCAAGTTATACGAACCGCTACAGCCAGATCTTCCGGCATTTCGACGACTATATGAACGAAAGGACGCCTTCGCCGTCGATCGGACCGCCCAACGGGATCAAATGGTCGCAGCCGGTCGCCTACTTCTCGACCGAATATGGACTCCATGACTGCCTGCCCATCTATTCCGGGGGTCTTGGAACCCTCTCCGGGGACCACCTGAAGACCGCAAGCGACCTGAACATCCCCCTCGTAGGTATCGGCCTTCTCTACAAGAACGGGTTTTTCAGACAGGTGATCGATAAAAACGGCGCTCAACTCGCGGAGTATCCGGAAAACGACTTCTCAAGAATGCCTCTGCAGATCGTCCAGGACGACCGGGGAGATGCCGTGCAGATCTCCCTGGATCTCCCCGGGAGAACGCTATTCGCCAATATCTGGGAGGTTAGGGTGGGGCGCGTCTCGCTTTACCTTCTGGATACCGACGTCCCTCGGAACACCCCCCAGGACCGTAAAATCACCGAGCGCCTCTACTGCTCCGAACCGCGGACGAGGATCGAGCAGGAGATCCTCCTGGGGATGGGAGGCGTCCGGGTCCTGAAAAAGCTGGGAATCCGTCCCCGCGTCTACCACATAAACGAAGGCCACTCGGCTTTCCTCCTGTTCGAACGGATCGACGAGCTGATGACGGAAGAGGGGCTCTCCTTCGACGAGGCGAGCGAGATCGTCCGCGGCAGCACCGTCTTTACGACACACACCCCGGTGGAGGCCGGGAACGAAAGATTCAGCAAGGAGCTGATCGAGCATTACTTTACGAATTTCGTGAAACGGACGGGGATCTCCTGGTCCCAGTTCTGGGAACTGGGTCGCAAGGAAAGCGGTGAAGGGAAGCCCTTCTTCATGACAATTCTTGCCCTCAAGATGGCCTACCGAAGCAACGCCGTGAGCCGCCTCCACGGCGAGGTTTCCCGCCGGATGTGGCGGGACGTCTGGAAAGGATTTGACGAATCGGATATCCCCATCGGTCATGTCACAAACGGCGCCCATGTGCTCTCCTACATCGCCCCCCGGATGAAGGCCCTCCTTGATACCTATCTCGGCATGGACTGGGACCGCCATATCTCCGATCGCGAGCGGTGGGAACGGGTCAAGGACATCCCCGACACCGTTTTGTGGCGGACGCGATATGAACTTAGGCAGAAGCTGACCGACTTCCTCCGCGAGGACCTCTCCCGGAATTGGATGAAATACGGCTACTCGAAAAACTGGCAGGAGGAGCTCTTCACGAAAATCAACCCGGCAGCCCTGATCATCGGTTTCGCACGGCGCTTCGCCCCTTACAAACGGGCGGATTTGATCCTTTCCGACCTCGACCGTCTGGATCGGATCCTCAACCACCCCACCCGGCCGGCCCACATCGTCTTTGCCGGCAAGTCCCATCCGAGCGATGAAATGGGGAAGGATCTGCTCAAAAAGGTCATCACGGTCTGCAGGGATGAACGATTCCGGGGCAAGATCTTCTTCGTGGAGGGGTACGACATCCGAATCGCCCGCCACCTTGTCCAGGGGGTCGACGTCTGGTTGAACAACCCGCGCCGCCCGCTGGAAGCAAGCGGCACCAGCGGCGAAAAGGTCGTCGCCAACGGCGTTCTCAACCTCAGCATCTCAGACGGGTGGTGGGTCGAAGGGTTCGACGGAACGAACGGCTGGACGATCGGCCCCGTCGTCCAGAGATACGTAGAAGAAACGGGAAATCCCGACGAGGAGGACGGTCAATCGCTCTACGCACTCCTGGAAAACAGCGTCATCCCTCTCTTCTACGATCACGAGATGTCCGGCCTCCCGGAGAAGTGGATAGCCATGATCAAGAGGTCGATGCAGACCCTCGTTCCCCGTTTCAACACGGAGCGGATGCTGGTCGAATACTATCGCGACATCTACCTCCCGACGGCGCGGCGGGAGCACGAACTCTACTCAAACTCCTTCCGGATGGCCCGGGAGCTGGCGGACTGGAAGCGGAAGCTCCCCATGCGCTTCTCCTCGCTGCGGCTTCTGGACGTCAGCATCGAGGGAATACGCGGCGACACGATCCTCGTGGAGAGGCCGCTCACCGTTACCGTCCGGATCGATCCCGGAAAACTGGAACCGGAGGAGGTGCTTGCGGAACTGGTGATCGGGAGGAAGGGGAGTTCGGGCTTCGTTGATCCGCCGGAGTGTATCCCTCTGCGGATCACCGGTCGGGAGGCAAACGGGGTCCTTACTTTTTCCGTCTCCTATACGGTCCAGCAAAATGGCGCTTACGCATACGGCATCCGGGCGCTCCCCTACCACCCGCATCTTGCCGCCAAGCAGGAGACCGGGCTGGTCTCCTGGGGATAAGAGCTCTTCTCTTAAGATTTCTTTTTGAGAACCCTGCCGGCGGTTTTCACCCGGATCGGTGGCCGGGTCCGTTTTTTGCTTTTCTGCACGGAAAAACCGAAACGACCCAGGCAGCGCCCCAACGCAAAATATTGGCCGTGGGCGAACGCCAGCAAACCGCCCTTCTCCAGGACAAGCCTTCCGCTCGCATCTATAAGCGCCGAAGAGACCTGCACGGCTACCACCTCCGCCACAAACATCGTATGCGAACCCAGCTTCAGGGATTCCCGCACACGGCATTCGATGTTGAGCGGACACTCCAGAACGATCGGACACTGCACCTTCAGGGCCGCGGCAGGAGTCAGCCCCGCTCCGGCAAACTTGTCCTCGCTGCGCCCGGAGACCACCCCGCACCAGTCGACCGCCTTCGCCTGCCCGAGAGAAGGTACATTGACAACAAATTCCCGCGTCGTTTCGATAATGTCATAGGAGTACCGCTCCGGGCGGACCGAAATCGACAGCAGCGGCGGATCGCTGCACACGTTTCCGGTCCACGCGATGGTGATCAGGTTCGGTTTCCACCCCCGCGTCCCGCCGCAGCTCACAAGAACCACCGGAACCGGCGACAGGATATTTCCAGGCTTCCAGGACTGTTTTTTGATGTCTGTTCGCTTTGGCATTCAAAACCCTCCTCGACGGCTTTGTAAAAAGGCCGGATGCTGCGTTGCGCGTCGTCCTTCGTCTACTTCCTGTTGATGAACCAGAGGACCAGGGTGAGGATCACACTGATCAAGATACTCGTCGTCAAGGGGAAATAGAAAGAGAAATTCGTCCCCCGAAAGTGGAAATCGCCGGGGAGTTTCCCAAGAAAGGGGATCTTTCCCGCGAGGACCATAATGAGACCCACCCCCGCGACGACCAAACCGATCACGATCAGGATCCGGCCCATGCCGTTGAAGTCGGGCATCATTTTTCTACCCCCTGCTCGTCCCAGTCGAACGGGCACTCTTTCTCGAAGTCCGGCGTGAGCTCCCGGTCGTCGACCTCCTGGGTATAGAGCTCCTCGAATCCCAGATCGACGGCGGCATTCACCACCCGCTCATACTCCTGACGGCTGATCCGCCGGCCGAGGAGGGGATGCTTCCTTACGGCCCGAATCGGCGTGTACTGGGCCATGAGGCTCAGCGGAACAAAACGGGAGATATTCTCCCGGATCGCCTTGAGAACCGCGAGGCTGTTGTCCATCTCCCCCGGCAGGACAAGGTGACGAACCAGGACTCCCCGTTTCGCCACTCCGTCCTCGACATCGAGCGCGTCGCCGACCTGACGGACCATCTCCCGAAGCGAGGCTAGCGCGTGAAGAGGATAGTCCGGCACCCCGGAGTAGCACCGGCCTGCTTCAGCGATTCCGTATTTGAAATCGGGGAGATAGATATCCACCATCCCATCGAGGAGGCGGACGATCTTCTCCCGTTCATATCCGCCGCAGTTGAAGACAAAGGGGAGTCGGAGCCCCCGCCCCCGGGCGATAAGAAAGGCCGCCATGATCCCCGGCAGATGGGGGGTCGGCGTTACCGGCTCGATGTTGTGACAGCCGAGCTTCTCCAGTTCCAGCATAATACCGGCGAGCGCCTCCTCCGATACCGTCCGCCCGGCCTGGGAGTGGCTGATCTGGACATTCTGGCAGTAAATGCATCTGAGATTGCAGGAGGAAAGGAAGATCGTCCCTGCGCCGCGCCTCCCCGAGAGGGGCGGCTCCTCGCCGTGATGGGGGAGCGCCGAACTCATGACTATCCCCGCACCGAGACGGCAGAATCCCCTCCCGTCGGCCGTCCGGTCCGCCCGGCACATGTGCGGGCAGAGGACGCACCGTTTCAGGCATCGCTTCAGACATTCGACCCGGATCGCCGCATCGATCATAGGATTATCAATATTTTTGCCAGATCGTCAAAGTTTTTCGACGACATCCTTAAGGCGATTGCTCTCAATAAGTTCCAGGAACTCTTCGCCGAGCGGGGCCGCCAGTTCTACTGCCCGCCGCCAGTTCGCAATCCGCGTGGCCTGGTCGTCGACAAAGGTCTTAAAATCGCCGCGATCCGGGATCCGGCCGCCGGGAAGCCCCGCAATGAACGTCTCCGACGGATAGACCATGACAACCGAGTCGAGAGCCGTCTCCGGAGGGCGACGTCGTTTGAGCCGCTTGTCCATCCATCCGGGAATGATCCTCTCCTGATGATGGAAAAAGAGGGTCAGTTCGTCGCTTCGCGTCGTATAATCCTGATTGATGTGGTAGTCGAGAAACCCCCCGTCGCGGTAGACGCCGTCCGGGGCGCCGAAGATGTCTTTCACGCCGGCGACGGCTATCGGGATCGCACCGGAAGCGATCACGGCGGATTTGAAATTGACCTCGGAAAGCGGGATGAAATGACCACGGAACCCCTTCCGCAAGCAGAAATCGGGCGGCTTGGCGCCGTAAAAAAAGACGACCCGCTCGGCAAAGCGATAGTTCAGCGAGGGATGGAGGGCGTTTGCCAGGAAGCTGAGGATGAATCCCACCTTTTGCGCCAGCATCCCCTCGGAGGCCGCAAGGTGCTTCATCCGGCAGGTCATTACCGCCAGGCGGTACTGCTTGTTGGCCAGCGCAAAGGGAAGCGCGTCATCCTCGATATAACTGTTGATGATTGCCGCCACGGATTGGAGAATCGTCTCGGGGGTGTCCTTTTTCTCGTAAGTCGTCGAGATGTAAGCTTCCATCAAGCGGTGGTAGCTTTTGACCGCCTCCGGCTGCAACCATGCCGCAAAACGCCAGGCCCCCGCCGAGGCGCCGACCAGCCAGATCGGACGGGCTCTTCCCAGCAGGCCTCCCTCTAAAAGCGTGAGATCGAAACCGCTGGCAACGAGCCACCGAGGGCCCCCCGCCGGGCCTACATAGGTCCCGATGCAATCCAGAGCGAAGCCGCCGGCCCGGATTTGTTCATAGGCGCGCCTGCCTGCCCTGACGCGGATATTTTCCATGCTCATGTCCCTTATGGCGGCAAATCCCGCCGCTCTTCACCGACAGGCGGAAGGCGCCCCCTTAAGGAATCTGCCAAATGCCTCAATCGGTCTTGACACATCCCGCCCGGTCCTGTACATTATTTCCGCCTTTCATAAATAAAGCGACGGGCGGGTTTTATACGAACATCATTGGGATTTGTCAACGGCTAAAATCGTTCTGAACGGAAAGCCCGATCATGACATCGGACTCATAAGGTAAATCGAGGATTGGCGGAGTGACGGAGATAGGGATACAGATGGCCGAGATGGGTCGGCAGGCAAGGCAGGCTTCCACCATCCTCGCCAGGATCTCTACGGATGCCAAAAACCGGGCGCTTGTCGCGATGGCGGATGCCCTCTTGACAAACCGGGAGTTTCTGATCAGGGAAAACTCCCTGGATGTGGAGCGCGCCCGGCAGGACGGCCTTTCCGGCGCGATGATCGACCGCCTTACGCTATCGGAGACGACCATCAGAGGAATCGCACGGGGCATCACCGAGGTGGCTGCCCTGCCTGACCCTGTGGGAAATATCGCATCCCTGTGGCGGCGACCGAACGGTCTGACCGTCGGCCGGATGAGGATCCCCCTCGGGGTCATCGGCATCATTTACGAATCCCGTCCAAACGTCACCGCCGACGCGGCTGCCCTTTGTCTGAAGTCGGGCAACGCCGTCATCCTCCGCGGGGGCTCGGAGGCAATCCACTCCAACCTTGCCATCTGCCTTATTATCCGGAGTGTCCTCCGCGATTTGTCGCTCCCCGAAGATGCAATTCAGGTCGTCCCCGTCACCGATCGGGAAGCCGTCTACGAACTGCTTCAGCTTGTGGAGTCTATCGATGTGATCATCCCCCGCGGAGGGGAGGAACTGATCCGCGCTGTCGTCAGGGACTCGAAAATCCCCGTCATCAAGCATTACAAAGGGGTCTGTCACATCTTTGTTGACGAAAGCGCCAACCTCGACATGGCCGTCCGGATATGCGTGAATGCAAAAACCCAGCGGCCCGGGGTCTGTAACGCGATGGAGTCGCTCCTTGTCCACGAGGCCATTGCCCCCTTATTTCTTCCGGCGGCGGCAGGTCCGCTCCGGAAGGCAGGTGTGACCATCAGGGGCTGTCAGAGAACACGGGCGATTCTGCCGGATGCAGAGGAAGCGATAGAAGCGGACTGGTATCGGGAATACCTCGAACTGATCCTCTCGGTGCGTGTGGTCTCCAACCTAGACGAGGCGATTGCCCACATCGAAAAGTACGGCTCCCTCCACACCGAAGCGATCGTCACCGAGAGCTACGAACGGGCGCAGCGATTCCTCCGTGAGGTCAATTCCTCGACAGTCCTTGTCAACGCCTCCACGCGCTTCAGCGACGGCTTTGAGCTTGGGCTTGGGGCAGAGATCGGCATCAGCACAACCAAGCTCCACGCCTTCGGGCCGATGGGTTTGGAAGAGTTGACGACGACAAAATTCATTGTTTACGGAAACGGACAGGTGAGAACATGACGGCTTCGGAAAAAGCCCGGATGCCGCGTTGCGCTTCATCCCTCGTCACTGCGGCGTACGAAAAAGTACGCCTCATTCCTCGGGATTCGCGCGCCTTGCCTGCAGGCTTTTTACGAAGCCGTCCCATTTGTGGGGGTGTGAGAACATGAAATGGGGATTGTTCGGCGGCACGTTTGATCCGATTCACATAGGCCATCTGCGGTGTGCAGAGGAAATGATAGAGATCTTCGATCTGAACCGGATCATCTTCGTTCCGGCATCGCGACCGCCGCATAAGCTCAACGGGGCCATCACGCCTTTCTACCACCGGGAGCAGATGGTCAGACTCGCGATCGAAGGGAACCCGGCATTCACCTTCTCCGATGTGGAGGACCGGAGGGCGGGAATCTCGTACTCAGTGGAGACAGTGGAGTACATCCTGGACAAGTACCGTCTGGAAAATCTGGATCTGTATCTCCTCCTCGGTCAGGACGCTTTCCATGCGATCCGGACATGGAAAGATTGGGAAAGACTCATTCTTTTATGCCATTTCGCCGTTATGACCCGGCCGGGTTATGTGAACCAGGGTCTGGAAGCGATCCTTACCAAGGATTTCGCTTCCCGGTTCGTCTATGATGAGGGTGCGCAGGGATTCCGCGGACCCACGGGGCGCGTGATCTCATTTCGCGAGGTCACCTTCCTCGATATCGCTTCAAGCAATATCCGCAGACGGGCCAAGGAGGGGAAGACCATCAATTACCTCGTCCCCGAGGAGGTCCGCCGTTACATCATTAAAAACTCCCTCTACTGGGATCTGTAACAGGAAGCGGATTGTTGGTTATCATGCCCGTCAGGGCGGCATAGAGCTCTTCGTGGAGAGGCATCGGAACGCCGAGGGAGTGTCCCGCCCGGACGGCAAAGCCGATGAAGAGCTCCAGCTCGGTCTTACCCCCCCTTTCATAATCGAGCTGCATGGACGACTTCGTCTCCGGAGGAAAGTGCTCGATCCTTGCGATCGCGCTCTCCATGCTGCCTGCCGGAAGCGCGACCCCCTTTGCCCCGGCCAGATGTGCAATCTCCGCCATCAATCCATGGACCATCGCCCTCCCCTTTTCATCCGCCATGACATCGCCAAAGCACAGTCCCATCAGCGATGTTACGCCGGCCATCGGACTCACGAAAAGGTACTTGCTCCAAAGGGGAACAGCAATATCGGCGGATAACTCCGCCTTGATCCCGGCCTGCTTGAGGAGGGTCTCCAGCGGTTGATACGTGTCGGCCCGTCCTTCATCCGGTCCGAAAACAAGCTGACAGGTCCCGCCCACCTGGCGGACAACCCCGGGGGCCTCGATAAACGAGGAGATATAAACGCAACCGCTCAGAACTGACCCCCGGGGAACGATCGACCGGAGTCGGGCGGCGATGTCGACCCCGTTGAGTACCGGGAGAATAACCGTATTGGCGTGCAAAAGCGGATCCAGTCCCGCCGCTGCCGCTTCCAGGTCATACTCCTTCACGGAGAAGAGGACCAGGTCACACGACCCCGCCTCGGCCGGATGGTCCGTCGCTAGGTCGGGTATCACCCGGCAGACGCCCTCCACTGCCTTGAGAAGCAGTCCCTCTCTGCGGATCGCCGCAAGGTGCTCTCCCCGGGCGATAAAGATCACCGTATGTTCCGGCGAATCGGCGTATTTTCCGGCAAGCTTCCCTCCGAAATAACCGCCTACCCCCCCGAGACCGACGACTGCTATCTTCATCAACAATCTCCTCTCTCCAAGACATCTTTGTAGTAGAAATGCGTCGAGGCATGGTCCTCATTTCGTACCGTATTTCCTTATAAAAGCAAGTTCTTTCTTAAACGAACCCCTTTAGGAACCTTTATTTCGTTGACATACGAGGCTGTTTTACATATATTGCCCCTCGCCTAAGCCGGTTCATATGATATCTCGGTTCTCCCAATGCTTGAATCCATGGTGACGATATGCGGATGGTGAGGTTCCATACATGATGCAACGGGCGAAATGGGCAAGCGCCAGGATTGTTTTTCTGATGATGGCATTTGCCGGTACGGCCTCGGGAGGGGTGCTGGCCTACCTTTTGGGACCGGTCTATTCCTGGTATTTCTTCAACGACACCAATTTTTTAAAGCACCACCGGCTTATTTTGCCTCTTGCCATCTCCCACCTGAAACTCATCAGCGAATGGGTCCGGGACCCGGATTACCGAAAGATGTTTGCCATTCCCCTGACAGCCCCACCCATGAGGGGCCCGGACATGTCGCGGGTGCGTACCAAAGCCTCATGGCCCGACAGTGCGTCCGCCTGCAACGGGTGCGCGCAATGCTGCATCAAGAGATCCTGTTCCTTTCTCGACCCGGAAACGAATCAATGTACATGCTACGGTTCGTTCTTCTGGCGCTATTTCAACTGCGGACGTTATCCGGAGAATGTAAAGCAGATCGAATATTACAATTGCCCGAAATGGGAAGTGATCGGTTAGGCCGGCGGCCATTTGACACGGCGTGGTTTTTACATGCCAAAATGAAATAAAATTCCCCCTCAAAAAATGTTCCGGGAACTTTTCTCTCCTTCCTCCTGTCTAAGGTTACAACGACAACTTACAAGGAGGAACGGAGCATGAAAACTATCGCAATCGTCATTCTGGCAATCGTGGTGTGCACAACAAGTGTCTGGGCGGGGGGTGTCGGGGAGACCGTGGAGGTGCGGATCGTGACCGATGACGGCCGAACGTTGCCGACCTACCCGGTAAAACTGTACCACGGAGTACGCAAGGTGTACGCCGAGGCGATCAAGGGGGATCATTACCGCATCGAGGTGAAGAACCGCCTCGACCGGAGGGTCGGGCTGGTCATCGCAGTCGATGGACGCAACATCGTCAGCGGTTTGAAATCCTGGCTGAAGAACAACGAACGCATGTACATCATCGAGCCATACGGTTCGGGAGAATTCGCGGGTTGGCGGACGGCCCAGGACCGCATCAACCGCTTCTACTTCACCGACGTACCCGACTCTTACGCCGCGGCATTCGGCGACGAGAGCGCCATGGGGGTGATCACAGTGGCGGTCTATCCCGAAGTGCGGCGCTTCGAGACGCCGATGCCTCTGTCACGGAGAACCCCATCCGCGCCAGGCGGTTATGAGGGCAAGGCTGCAGGTTCGGCCGACAAAGCGGATTCAGCCCCTGCCGCGCGGGAAGACTCCGGCAAGCGGATGAAGGAAAAAGACGCCAGGTCGGAACAGGCGTTCGAGAGCGCCGGCACCGGCTATGGCCGGGGCGAGTATTCCCCCTCGCAGATCGTGGCCTTTGAACCGGAGAAGCGGGCGGTGGAGACCATCACCTTCAAGTACGAGTGGCGGTCGACCCTCTGTAAACTGGGTGTGGTCGGATGCGCCAAACAGCCCCGCCGCTTACCCAACCGCCTCTGGGACGACGGCGGTTACGCCCCTCCGCCCCCGCTGAGCATGCGGCCCTGACAGGCCGGAGGGTGGAAACCACGCGTTTTCCATCATTGCGCGGAGCAAGGCAACGTGTTACTCTTTCTGCATCGTGTTGATTCACACGATTAGCCGCTCCATACGCAATGACGGGAGGCAACACCTTGCCGGATAACCTCGATCCAGGGGATGCGCAGAACCGGACCATCGCGGACGATGACGCCGGTTTTGTCACACGCTGCCGGCGGGGCGAAACCGAGGCCTTCTCGGTCCTGGTCAGGAGGCACCAGAAAAAGATGCTCAACATCGCCTACAGGATGATCGGCGACTACGACGAATCCTGCGACGTGGTGCAGGAGGCCTTCCTATCCGCCTACCGGGCCATCGGAAAATTCCGGGGGGACGCCCGGTTCTCCACCTGGCTTATCGGCATTGTCCTGAATCATTCGAGAAGTCATATGGCTAAAAAGGTTGCCCGTTCCCGACATGAGGCAGGGTCGCTCGATGACCACGTGAAACCGGAAACCGGAAGTTCCCTGAATGAGCCCCGTTCCCAGGCGGGATCGATCCTCGAGCAGATCGAGAGACGGGAGCTGGAGGCGAAGGTCCAGGAATGCATCGGCCTGCTCGACGGCGAAGCGAGGGACGTCCTGGTCCTCCGGGACATCCAGGGTTTCTCTTACGAAGAGATCGGTGTCATGCTGAAACTGCCCGAGGGAACCGTCAAATCGCGGCTTTTCCGGGCCAGAAACGCCCTGAAAGACAGCCTGTCCCGGGTACTCGGTGATCTGATATGACGTGCAACGAGATCGAAAACCTGCTTCCGGCCTATCGGGAGGACCTCCTCTCCCCGGAAGAGAGGAAAATCATCACCGGGCATCTCGCCTCCTGTCCCCGCTGCAGCCGGGCCTTTGCGGACCTGAAGAAAGCGGAAGCGCTCGTGCGCAGCCTCAGGGAGGTGGAACCGCCGCCTTTTTTCGAGCAGCGGATCATGTCCCGGGTCAGGGAAGAGGCCGGGAAGAAACGGGGAATCCTCCGGTGCCTCTTCTATCCGCTCCATATCAAGGTCCCCATTCAGGCCCTGGCCACGCTTCTGGTTGCCGTCCTTACCTTCTACGTCTACCAGAGCGGCGATCCGGAAATGAAGCGGATGGCGCCGCTTCCCATACCCCTGACCGAACTTGGAAAGGGGAAGGACACGGTTGAAGCCCCCATGACCCTTCCATCCCCTTCTGCCGGAACATCGGTCAAGCGGGCACCCGCCGGGGGGGGGGACCTTCCCGAAGCGAGCCGGGAACGGTTTGTCACTCCCCCGATCGCAGAGCGCGGGAAAGAGGAAAGTGTGGCCGATACAAGGGCGGCGATAAGGAAAGAGCATCCCTCGGCCATGAAACCCTCGGACCCGCTTGTGGCGGCAAGCGAAAAGGAGCCCCCGCCGGCCGGCGATGCGGCGTCGAACAGGAAAATGGACACTGCCGGAAAGCAGGACGCCGACAAGGCATTGGAAACTCACCCGCCGCTGCAGAAACGGGAAGC
>Ga0209212_1000963_pt1 | contig 51284 bp, 50 predicted proteins | sample RifGroC2_FD_183996 | JGI IMG/M metagenome (GOLD analysis project Ga0209212, IMG submission 183996) | Groundwater microbial communities from Rifle, Colorado, USA - Groundwater C2 (SPAdes) (version 2) | ecosystem: Environmental > Aquatic > Deep subsurface > Groundwater | place: Rifle, Colorado... | reverse complement strand
ATGTTATAATTAAGCCAAATAAAAAACAAATGGAGAATTGTATGCGATGTGTGAAATGTAAGGCAGTGATTAAGGATAATGTCAATGGTTGTCCTGAATGTGGTTATAAAGAGTTAGACGATTTATCAAGTATAAATTTGGGTGGTATTTCTAGTCTAAAAAAGGAAAATGAACAAATTTTGCCTAATGGATACCCACGTCATTATTATCATCATGAAGGTAAAAGAGGAGTATTTGCAATTTTAGCATTATACAAAAATATAGTGAAATTTACTGGAGTATCAGATTGGATAGAATATTGGACTCAATCATTATTTATGATCGCGATAACCATATTTGCTTTTGAAATTCGTGAAAGAATGATTCTTGCACAATTGAATCCTTCCTTAACTCTTAGAAATCTCTATTTTTTTACGTTAGTATTATTTATGGTAACAATACTTGCATATTCTACTGCTAAAATAAGAAGACTGCGTGATGCTGGATTCTCCCCTTGGTTTTTTCTATTGGGTGGCATTAGTGATATATTAACATTGTTCAAGTATACGAGAAATGAGCATAACAGAGCATATGAAAAAATGCCTACTATTAAAGTAAATTATGAAGAAAAGATTTCATAAAGATAATGATTAGGGAGAAGGATTTTTTAGAATCTGAGAACAATCCATTGAAAAGATGTGTATAAAGTGGAAAGTTCAAGCCATGCGATTCAGTGGATTGATGCTAAATGAGTTTTGGATTCCTATCATACATATTTCTCAAGAACAAAAACTGTATATTTTAGAGTATATGAGCAAAAAAAGAAGAATTGAAAAGTTGCTGTGCATTCAGTTTAAAAAAATAATTGTTGGAAAAAATGAAGCTATTGACATAGTCAGTGGTTTTTATTTATGTAAAAAAAAGGAAGTCGATTTGACTTCCTGCTTCATACGTTCGTTTCAAGCATCCTTTAAAACTAATGTTTGAGCTTGTACAGTTTTCTTTTGATGTTTTTAATCTGAAAACCAAATTTTTCTCCCATCTTTTTTTTAAGTGATTTGAGAAAATCGTAAAGAAGAATCCATATCACATAAAAAAGAAGCAGAAAATGAATAACCCTGACTGACATGCCTAAAACTTCATCAAAAATTGGGCTTTTAAATAGGTAAAGTGCCACCATCGCCAATATTGCGATTGTTCCGACGTTTTTCATAAGAACAAGAACCCCAGAAGACCGAATATGAATAGATAATAAAAATTCGCGATGACAGTCTTCTTAACCTTAACCTGAAATTCCTTCGGTAGCGTCAACCCAGCATATTTTTTGATGGTTAGCACTACAAACCAGATGATGTTGACGATAATCCAGAAAATGGTCAATCCAATGAAAATGTTAGCGATCATGCGGAACCACCTCCAAAGATCATTCTATACAAACGGACTAAATAAGCATATGCATTCTCGAAAAAATCGATGATTTGATCATAATGGATGAATGCCTTGATGATATTGAGTTTTTCTTCAAAATTAATCAGTATGACCAAATCACTTAACTGATGAATTTGGTTTAGATTGACGTAATAGATCAACGCAATAATCAATAAAGAAACGATGGAATAGTTGAATATCATATTGGCATTGAGCATATAATGTACGAGACCTTTTTTATACTCAAGAATGAATTTTCTGACAGTTTTATGCTCGCTTTGATCAGGTAGAGCGCAATATGGACATTTGGTAATGCTCACATGATAATAATGAAACTCGGAAGTTTTGCATTTCTTGCTTTCGAAGATCATGCGTTTGATGATTTTTCTCCATTCAGAAGGAGAAGTGCGATTGATTTTGAGCGGATATTGAACGTATAACGCTTTTTTCATGGCGTTTTGATAGTATTTGGGGAATAATTCAATAAGTTTAGTTTGATCACTGATATCTGCGTTTGGAGTAAATTCCTTATGGAGATAACTGTTTTTTTCCACGAAATAGGAGATTGGTTTTTCACTATGGGAAACAGTTCCTTTAAAGGGATGTCCCTCATGTAAAATCGTATGAATGATGACAGCGAGAGCGAACCTGATGGTTTGTCTCTTTCTTGGATTATAAGATTCAAACTTCAAGGGAATGACTGGGCCTTGCACTTTATGTTCCATTTCTGAGATGGAACCAAGTGATTTTTCAAAAACAAAGTCCTCTTCCTTCATTACGCTAGGACTGATTTCAATTTTTGCTTCTTTTTCCTTTTCTTTCACCTTGACAGGCTTTGGATCGAATGGGGAACGGATAAGCTCTAAATCTTTTCTTCTTTGTTCTTCAACTTCTTTTCTCTTGATTTCTCTTTCTTTCTCGAGTACAGCTTCGATGTCGTCCAGATATTTCTTGTATTTTAAGTAATAGTAATATTCCTGAGGCAGATATTCCTCTCTTTGAAAGACCATCTGTTTGATGGTATCATCAAAGGAACTCATGAAAGATAAATCCGGAATCATTGGATTCAGGTTCTTATCGATATAGATTTGATTGATTTCGACGTAAAGATTATGTTTTTCTAAAATGGAATACATTTTCGCTATTTTTTCAGCGACAACCATCTTCACTTTATCAGTGATTTTAAGCTTGCCAAGCCGATTATTCTTTAAGAAGTTCTGCAATCTGTATAAAACTGGCATTTCATTGGTTGTGTAACCGATTGTCTTTCCCTGTTCGACGATCAAATCGATTGGAGCGGAGAAGTAACGTGGAATTTTTGGATAATAATTTTCTTTCCTGATGTATTCGATTCTAGTATCCAGCCGGTATTTATCAAGCATTTTCGGATTGAAAAAAACAGCTAATTTTTTACTGCCTTTCAACGCATAGACCTTGCTGCCTATGGTTTCGTTATAGACATGATTTTCATCGACGATGATGGGTTTATCACTGGTTTCATATTTAACATATTTTCTTGAAATGCTCTTGAAGTATTCAAGCAGATAGTCGTAATCCTTTGAAGCTTCCCTTGCGCAAATTGGACATTTTTGAAAGTGTGCTGGATAAAAATGTGTTTTATCTTTTTTACACTTCTTGATATTGTCCTTAATGGTTCTGAGTCCGGTCACCCATTCTTCAGCGGTTGGTCTTGTATGGTTTTCACTATTCTTCTCAAATGCTCTTGTAAATAAGTCCTGGATGTTCTTCGGGAAGAATGAAAAAGGCATTGCGTTCTTTGGAGGAATAATGTTGTTATTTCCTGTCGAATAGGGAAAAATCTCATGCTCCATATTATAGTTGATGGCATTCCCATCGAATCCCATCACACCTTTAATGCGTGCAGAGAAGGGGTGAACCCCCATCATCAAAACTTGGAAAACTAGAATTGCCAATCCATAATTGTCATGATTGGGTATTCTCTTTACCTCAATGGAAGAACGTTTCTTTTCTTCAATGACTTCAGGTGGTGTGTAGTCAGGTGTGAACACGACACATTTATAAAGTCTGTTTTGTGCTGTGAATTGAAAACTATCTGTATCCACCACACCGATTTCAAATCCAGGATAGACAAAGAAGTCGCTGGTATTGATATCACCGACAACTGTATCATTTTTATGGATATAACTCATAACCTTTGCTAAATTGATTGAAATGACCAAGCGATCGTACCAAGTCAAGTTTGGAAACTTATTTTTTTGCAGTCCAGGTGTGATAACGTGAGACAATTGGTTTTTTGCTTGGACTCGTTTCATCAGATAACCGACAAACTTTTTATGATCGTCATATACCACATAAGATGGCCATGCGATGATGGTTAAACCATTGTAATCTAAAAGACCTGGTTTCTTGGATACCATCGCTTTAATCTTGTGTTCAATCTCCGGCATTCTTTCCAGTGCGCGATCCGTATAGATCTTTACAAGGATGTTTGGGTTTTTGGCGAGTTTAAAAACACTGCCCTCGCCACCGCTTCCGAGAGGTTTTTCATCATCGATGAGTATTTTTGATCCGTCTTCTAGATAGTACTTTTTCATTCATCACTCACTTGGATAAAGAGTAGTGTTTTATCATCATCTGTTTTTTTATTGATACGCTCAGACTGTAAAAAACGTTCCAGAGATTTTTGAACCTCTGCCTGATTATAGTTTTGATGGGAAAAGACCTTGAAAAATGGGTCAAAGAAGAGTGAACTGACTGTTGAGTCCTTGGCAGATACACTAATCGATTCAACACCATCGCTCATTAATGCGACCATTGGATAAAACCCATCACATTTCTCATATAGTCCATTTTCAATGCTTTCCATATTGCAGATGCTGAATGTCGCATTCGCATATTCTCCTCGTTGCTGGGGAACAAGCACTTTATAGGTGTCACCAGATTTGCCGATTGCCGTACAATCTCCGACCTGTCCGAAGAATTGACGATCTTTTATGGAGATATAAACGAGAAGCGTCGCATTTAAATCCCTGACGTTCAGTTCATGTAGTTCAGCTGTTTCTTCTAATAGATGATTGACTTGAACATATCCTTCCTTGATCAGAAGGATGACTTCATCATCAGTTAATCCAGGATGCAGTTTTTCTTTTAGAAAGTCAACGATAAAAAGCGAAGCTGTCGAACTTCCTAGTTCAGCATTTGATGCGCTTCCCATTCCATCTGACACACAAGCGACATATCCCAAATCATCAGAAAGAATCCGGTATGCATGCGCGTCATGACATGGTGTTTCAGTTGTAAGATGCGAGGTGCCAATCACAGAAGCACCATATAATTTTATCAAGATCAAACCTCGAATTCAAAGACATCGTCGCTTGGTTTTTCAAGTTTCAATGTATCACCGACACGGCTGGAGGAAACACTGGATAGTGAAGAAGAAACCCATTGGAACAGTTCCTTGAAGTTTAAGCCGTTCAATTTGAATACACGTTCTTTAGATCCTGATATTTGTCTTAGTCTTTCAATATTGGCATTTTCTACACCGATACCGAAGAAGATAACCTTTTTGCCACTGATTGCACTTTGAAGCATACCACTCGCTTCCAATACATTATCAGTCGGTTCGCCATCTGTGATGACAAACAACCAAGGCCGGTAGTATGAAATACCTGCATTTCTATATTCTGCTTTTCTGTTTTCGATATTTTTAAGTGCGGTAACAATCGCTTCACCCATCGGTGTCATGCCATTGACCTTTAGTTCGGGTGCCTGGCTTTCTGATACGGTAGCGAAGTTTTGGATGGTGGATACAGTTTGCCCGAATGTGATGACGCTTAAATCAACACGCACACTGGCAAGATCATCATCACGAAGTGCAGCATACAATGCATGAACGCCTTCGTTGAGCTGGTTGATAGGATTTCCTGACATGGAGTAAGATGTATCAAGCAAGAGTACAACGGGACAGCGCGGTTCTGGATTATCCAGCAATGCTTCATCGACAACTTCCTTCTCAAATTCAAATTCATTCTTTAAATCGTTCATCTTAATAACCTCTTTTCTCAATCTATATTTTTATAGGATAAATAAAATAATCAAGGATAGGAACAGCGCCTTCAAACTAAACTTGGTTCGAATATATACAAGGAAGGCAAAGATGATATAAAGTGCGCCGAATCCCAGTTGAATCCAGTTGAAGCCATCAGGGGTCGCACCCAATGATAAACCAAACAAATACAAGATGACACCTATTCTGACGAGCATTGAAAATGATAAGTCCAAATTCATTTTTTTGATTTGATAAACATAAACCAGGATACCTGTAATATAGATAGACATTAAAATGGTTGAAACTGAGTAGAGTATATATATCCAATTGGAGGGGCTTTCAAACATTTGAGCTATATTGGCATTTCCGGATAAATAACCGATTAGACCAAAATGAAATGGCAGATCGAAGTAGATGAGGATGGATTGAACGATGAGAACAAGTAAACTCGAAAAGATGACAACCTTGAAGAATTGATCAATGCCGAATAAACTATATTTTTTCCCAATCGTGTAGTGAAATAGGTTGAATGATAAGAAAAAGAAGAAAACTATCTGGATCACATAGAGAAAAACATAACTGTAACTGTTTTGAAAAAGTTGTCCAAACAGGGAAGAAGACCATGTTGACTCGTTAAAGAAAACCTGAATATAAAAGACACCCCAAATGAGCGATCCGATAAATATTTTATTGAGATTGCTGTTTACAGGATTCTGAGTCATATATCCCCCTCAACATGAAATACTTGTCATCATTATAGCATGTATCATTTGATAGTAGGGATAGAGATGGTGAAATTTCATCGAAATGCTTTGCAATAAATATGGGTTTACCTTCGATTTGTATCTGCAATTTCGATGAATAACTTCTAGTTTGTAGTTTTTTAAACGAATAGAGATTGCTTATTTTATTGCTGAGTATCGTGAATGCTTTATATAAAAAGTAGAGATTATGCCATTTTTTAGGTCAAATTTAAAGACATCATGTATAATCTAAACCATAGAGCGCTTGCTTTAATTAGAGCAAGCCCAATCAATACTTCTAGATTCAATAGATGAAAATATTATAGAAATATAGGGAGGTTTTATCTATGGAGCTTGTTACACAAAGACTGTTGTTAGTTCCTATTTCCATGAAATTCAAAGTTGATGTTTTCAATAATTTCAATCATGAAGTGACTCGTTATATGATGCCGAAACCAGCAAAGGATATTTCAGAAACTGAGGCTTGGATTAAAAGCACTATCAAAAAATATGAAAACAAAGAAGAAATCGTATTTGCTGTATTGCTCAAGGATTCTCATGAGTTCATCGGATGCATGGGTCTTCATCATATGGATACGGATACGCCTGAGCTTGGCTTATGGACGAAGATGTCCGCGCACGGACATGGTTACGGCATAGAAGGGATGAAAAGTATTGTTGAATATGCCCAAACCCACTTGAATATCAAATATCTGATATACCCAGTGGACAGAAAAAACTTTGCGAGCAGGAACATACCCGAAACACTTGGGGGCATCGTCAAAAAAGCTTATAAGCAAATCAATCAGTCAGGTATAGAACTTGATACGATTGAATACTGGATTTATTCAGAGGATCAAATAGATACGCCTTACCCAATCATGTTGTTTCAAGGCGACAGTGTCACAGATTGCAACAGAAATAGAAGAAGCCTCTATGATCTTGGAAACGGGTACGTCAAGAAATTATTAGGAATGGCGAACAATATCCTATTGGTCAATCGAGGAATCAGTGGGAATAGAACCAATGATTTGCTTGCTAGATGGAAGGAAGACACCATTCAAGTTGCTCCAGATTTTATATCTATCCTGATTGGAATCAATGAGGTTTGGCATCATTATAAATTTGGTAATGTGCTCACCCCTCAGCAATACAAGGAAAACTATATCAAGTTACTCGAAGAAGTCAAGAAAAAGCTTCCAGAAACAAAGATTCTCTTAATCGAGCCCTTTGCATATCCAATTGGAGAGTATGAACCCATCTGGCAAAATGATTTAGATGAAGAAATTCAGATGGTGAGGGAGCTTGCCAAGACATATGCTGATTATTTCATACCGATGCAAGATGTCTTGAATGATTATAAAAAGAATTACGCCATGGAATCCATACTTGCAGATGGAGTGCACCCAACTGATTTAGGACATCAGCTGATTGCAAAAGAAGTTGCCAAGGTTATTAAAGAATTTCTAATCGATTATCAGCTTAAGCATTCTAAAGTTGATATATCATAAAAAAACACATAGGAGGGATTGAAAATTATGTTTAATCGAAAAAGACTCATTATTGGTTTGATCATGGGAGCATTGCTTGGAGTTTTTTGCATTGTTGGTGCACAACTTAGATCCGGCTTTGAAAGAGAAACGCTCTATTTGTTTGCTTTTTGGTACAATAGAGTGCTCATTGGATTTGCGATTGGAATCGCTTCACGCAATCCCAATCTTAAAATCACATTGCTAAGAGGTGCTTTGATTGGCCTTCTTGTATCATTTGCATTTTACAGTGCGACTGGATTCGATGATGTAGTCGGCTTTATCGCTGGAATAGTCTATGGAGTAATCATTGAATTTGTTGCTTACAAGGTGATTAAATAGTATCTTCATTTTGTATTATTATAAAAGTCTGACTTTGTTGGACTTTTTTTATTAAAGCTATCCATCATATGACTTTTATCGTTCTTTCATGTCCAAATTCATTTATTTTTGATACAATATGATGGAAGAGCATGTTTATTTACATCAGATGTATCCATTGAAAGAAGGTATTCTATGAATAAAAATCTATTTACAAAAGAAAAGCTGATGCAATATCTTTTAATTGTGTCCATTATTTCCATATCATTTATAGGATTATACTACCTTCAGCTCCTCACCTCACCTGTATTAATCAATATATTCAATGCGATAAAGGCAGTTTTAATTCCCTTCCTGATTGCTTTCTTTTTAAGTTTTCTGATTGGACCATTCTCATTGTGGATACAAAAAACTTTCAAACTGCCAAAAGGAATTTCCATCATTATTGCTATTTTATTTGGAATCCTTTTCATTTTTGGCATTTTGATTTTAACTGTCGGGTTTATTCTTTCTCAACTCGGTGGCATCTTCTCAAGCTTGCTAACGATGATTGACAATGTCGCGTTTGAACAAATCATCACCGATATCATTGCTGCAATCACAGAGTATTTGAATGCTACAGGCATCAACGATATCATTACTGAAATTTCTGAAAATGGTGCTTCCATTGAACGATTATTCGCATTCCTTGGTTCAGTTTTACTTATCTTAACCGGCATTGGCAGCAGCATCCTCAATGCAATTGTCATTTTAGCGTTGACACCAGTGTTTATGTTCTACTTGATTAAAGAAAAAACACTCATTTTCGGCTCGTTGTCAAAAGTCGCGCCTAAGAGTATCAGACATCATGTCGTTGAACTTGGTATCAGAAGCGATGTCGTCATAAAAAATTACTTCAAAGGTCAAGGTTTGATGATTTTGATTGTCACAATGATCTTCGTCTTTTCTTTAGGAACTCTTTCTTTATTTATCCCGAATTTTTCCTTTCAACATGCCATCATCTTCGGTATCATCATGGGTATGGTGAATATCATTCCCTATGTTGGAGCGTGGATTGGCATATCGGTACCGGTCATTTTCCTGCTCTCCTTGCACCTGCAAAGTCAGCAATTATCACCCCAAACCAATATTTATCTAATCGCAATTATCGCTGTGCTTGCAATCAACATGATTGAACAGGCAATTGAAAGCAGCATTATTCAGCCGAATATTTTAGGTAAACAGGTTCATATTCACCCACTTGCTATTCTTTCAAGCTTTATCTTCTTCGGTGGAGTTTTCGGATTCTCTGGCTTTCTTTTAGCGGTTCCAATCGCTGGTACGATTAGAGCTGCTTTACAGTACTACAATGAGCAAAGCGTTTTGTATGAAACTTCCGAGGCAGTTATCGTTGAACCGGAAATAACACCGGTTGAACCTCTAAAAAAATCCAGAAGTGCGAGATCAAAGAAAAAAGCTACTAAATAAGCCAGGAAAATCCAAAAAAACAGTGACTGACAACATTAAGGATAAACATGACAACAAAACTGAAGAATTTGATGAACAATAAAATTTATTTTTCAATATTCTTAGCGATTCTTGCAGCGTTGCTCTATGGATTTTCAACGCCTATTTCAAAGTTGCTCTTGGTTGAACTCTCCCCGTTTCTGCTTGCTGCGCTTTTATATCTAGGTGCTGGTTTTGGAATGCTGATTGTCAATCTTGTGCAAGTGCTATCTAGAAGAAAAAAAGTAGAAGCCAAATTGACTAAAAAAGAACTACCTTTTGTATTAGGTATGATATTTCTAGACATACTTGCACCAGTCCTCTTGATGTTCGGACTTGGAATGACAACTTCAGCCAATGCTTCATTGCTCAATAACTTTGAAATTGTTGCAACTTCCATGATTGCCCTTGTTATCTTCAAAGAAGTGATTGGTCGAAAGATGTGGATTGCAATTGGTCTAGTATTTATTGCGAGTGTATTATTATCCTTTGAGGATTTATCCGCTTTCTCCTTTTCACTGGGTTCACTCCTTGTATTAGGTGCCAGTATTTCCTGGGGACTTGAGAATAATTTTACGAGAAAACTGTCAATCAAGGATCCTCTGCTGATCGTTGTCATCAAAGGATTAGGCTCAGGAGTTGGTTCCTTATCGATCGCTTACTTCATGAATATGCTTGGCGGTAGTTTTCAATTCATCATTTATGCGTTGATTCTAGGATTCTTTGCATATGGCATGAGCATCTATTTTTACATCACAGCCCAAAGAACACTGGGAGCAGCGAGAACGTCAGCCTACTATGCTACAGCACCGTTCATCGGTGTGATTCTCTCCTGGGTATTTTTAGGAGAACAAATCACGTTGATCTTTGGAATTGCGCTGATTATCATGGTTATTGGAGCTTACTTGGCGTTTCATGAAAATAGAGATTCTCAAAAAAATAAATCATTATAAAAAAATTTATTAGATAGGGGAAAAAATACTCTCCTTTTTCTTTATTTGGAAATATAACAATTTACTTCATATTTAATTCATAAAATTTGATTTCTTAATAAAAACGTAAGATACTAAAAAATAATAATTGGTATAATAAGAACGTAAGTCATGATTTATGAAAAGGATGGAAGACAATGTGGTTTTTTAATGGCGCACAAACCTTCACAGATTTGGCACAAAATGCAATCCTCCTTTTTGCATTGGTTTTTGTTTATGCAACAACTAATTTTAATGCTAAAACAAATATTTACCGTAAAATTCTGCTAGGTATGCTCATTGGTGGATTTACGGTTTTAATTATGCTGAATCCATGGAAAATTGAAGAGGGACTCTTCTTTGATACAAGAAGTGTTCTCCTCAGTGTAAGCGGAGTCTTCTATGGTGGTATTCCTACCCTTATAGCTGGTGTGATCGCAGCTATATATCGGATTTGGGTTGGAGGTTCTGGAGTTTATGCAGGTGTATTAACCATTGTTGTTACCGTCACCTTGGGTTTAACTTGGAAATACATTAGGGGATATCTACCCAGAATGAGCAAGTATCTTGAATTTTATCTTTTAGGATTAGGTGCGCATATATTAACCTGGTTATGTTTCTTTGCCATCCCATGGCCGAGAGCTTTTGAAGTTTTGCAAAAAACAGCTGTTCCTTATTTATTGGTGTTCCCGTTTATCACGATGATTCTCGCTCTTGCTCTTGATAATCAGAAATCACGATTAGAAACAGAATTAAGTTTGCAAAAACAAAGGATTTTACTACAAGCTTCCATCGATTCCAATACGACTATGGAAATATTCGCTGTGGATAAAGAATATAGGTATTTGACATTTAATTCATTCCATCAACAAAACATGAAATTATTCTATAAAGCAGATATTCATGAAGGCCAGAATTATCTGGATTATATCGAGAACTATAAAATGCGTGATCGAATCAAGACTCTCTTAGATCAAGCATTATCAGGGAAAACTGTAAAGAGGACATTGGAAATTGAAGTTGTCAAAGAGAAATATCTTGATGAAAGCTATACGCCGATCAAAAATAGCGATGATGAAATTACCGGAGTAACTATTTTTTCCCAAGATGTGACAGAAAGAACGAAGCACGAACAATCGATAATGTATTTAAGTTACAGAGATCCACTCACGAACCTTCACAATAGAAGGTATTATTCAGAAGAACTGGATCGACTTGATACCATCAAATACATGCCTTTATCTATCATTATCGCTGATATCAACGGCTTAAAGATAACCAATGATGCATTTGGTCATGAAATAGGTGATCAATTGCTGATTACAGTTGCAACCAATCTGGTCGAAGTGTTTACCAAAGAAAATCGAATCGCACGCATAGGCGGAGATGAATTCACTATTTTCTTACCAAACACCAGTAAAGAACGCGCGCTTCAATATATGGAAACTGCAAAGAAACGCATTGAAAACAATACCATCAGAGGAATGGGAATTTCTGTTTCCTTTGGGGTCGCTACCAAACTTTCAACTGAACCGATACAAGAAGTCATTAAGATGGCTGAAGATGATATGTATACCCACAAACTGTTTGAAATTGCATCACATAGAAATGAAACTATAAAAACGATCGTTTCTACACTTCATGAAAAGAATCCTCGTGAAGAGGCACATTCTAAACGTGTATCTGAAATATGTATTTCCATTGGAACTAAGCTTGGCATGAAAAGCGATGAAATCGCACTCCTCAAGGCAATCAGCAATCTGCATGACATTGGAAAGATTGCTATTGATGATTCCATATTGAACAAAAAAGGTCCGTTGGATGAGAAGGAATGGGAACAGATCAAGAAACATCCTGAAATCGGCTATAGAATTTTGTCCTCCTCACCTGAATATGCAGATATCGCTCAAGATATTCTATCTCATCATGAGCGTTACGATGGAAAGGGTTACCCAAGAGGATTGAGCGGTGGGGATATCCCAATCAGAGCCAGAATTATCACGATTGCCGATTCCTATGATGCAATGATTTCCGAAAGACCATATCGCAGACCGCTGACCCATCAAGAAGCGCTTGAAGAGATCAGAAAAAATGCAGGAACTCAATTCGATCCAGCTTTAGCAGAATTATTCATTAAACTCTATACATAAAAAATGCACTTCACCCGAAGTGCATTTTTCATAACATCTATCTGTTCAATCCCAGTTTATACAGTCGTTGGATTTTCAGTCTTCACATACTTATCAATCAAAGTCTTCACCATATTTTCTTTAATATAAGTGAACCATATCAGACCCAAAAGGATAAATTCTAATAGAAAACCGACTCCGAGTTTTCCTCCAGTATCACCAATCTGCACAACAAAAACACCCCAGAATAAAATCATTGATGAAATGATAGCTTGTAATAAGAATAATGATTTTGCGTTCTTTTCTGATGAAGCCAGAACTGTATATGTATAAAGCAAAAGCATCACAAAGTACACTAAAACAACCATGGTACGCAGGTTAACAAACATAAAAGCAAGAGATACATGACCATTGATAATTGTTTCTCCAACAAGAAATGGCAAAAACATTCCAATCCAAAATAAGAATGCAAGCCCTAAATGAACAATAACAAGAACGAATCTTTTTTTGTTCTTAAACAGGTTTTCAAAGGACGCTTTAAGATTATTCATTGAACCAAACCTCGTTTCAGTATTATTTTTTAGTTTTATTGTAGCATATTGGTTTTTATTAGTCATAATCCTCTTTAATTTTTATAAAGAACATATGTAATCGTTTTACTCGACTTCCAGAATATAGAAATATGAAAAGAAATAAGGTATAATGAACTTGATAGTCATTAGGAGGAACATATGAAAAGAAAAACCAAAATTATATGCACAGTTGGACCAGCTATAGACAACGAGGAAATGATTGAAAAGATGATTGATGCCGGAATGAATGTCGCCAGACTCAATTATTCTCATGCCGATCATGAAGAGCATGGTAGAAGAATTGAAATGATTCGCAGAGTCGCTAAAAAGCTAAATCGGTTTATTGGAATCATGGCAGATACCAAAGGACCTGAAATTAGAACCGGGAAGTTCGAAAATGACATCGCAACTTTCAAAAAGGGTGATATTGTCAAGGTTCACAAAGAACCTCTTTTAGGGAATAGGGAAAGATTCCACATTGATTGCAAAGAACTTTATGATGACATCAAAGTTGGAGATTATTTCTTGATTGATGATGGCAAGATGAGATTGAACGTCATAGAATACACTCCTGACATATTGACATGCCAGGTTATGAATTCCGGCAGCATCAAGACTAAAAAAGGCGTCAACGTACCAAACGTCAAACTTTCTATGCCATTCGTTTCTGCAAAAGACTTAGATGATATTATCTGGTCTGCTGAAATGGGTGTTGATATGATTGCTCTCTCCTTCGTGAGAAGAAAAGAGGATGTTCTTGAAATCAGAGAAATACTTAAAAAAGCAGGAAAACCAAAAATTGAATTGATTGCTAAAATAGAAAATCAAGAAGGTGTCGATAATCTTGACTCCATCTTAGACGTCGTTGATGGTGTGATGGTTGCACGCGGAGACCTAGGTGTTGAAGTTTCAACCTCTCTAGTTCCGATTTACCAAAAAAAGATTATTCAGATGGCGAATTCAAAAGGCAAGCCAGTCATCACTGCGACACACATGTTGGAATCGATGATGTATTCTCCAAGACCAACAAGAGCGGAAGCATCAGACGTCGCCAATGCGATTCTGGATGGTTCCGATGCAATCATGCTATCTGGAGAATCTGCAGCAGGCGAATACCCTGTTGAAGCAGTACTCGTTATGGATACCATTGCTAAAGCCATTGAAGAAACCATTCCTTATGATGAAAGACTCACAAAAGCGATTAAAACCAGTTCACAAACCATCAATGATGCAATCGGCATTGCAGTTTCTCAAACAGCATTGGCACTTCCTAAAGCAGAAGTTATCGTTGCTTTTACAGAAACAGGCGGAACTGCGAAAAGATTGTGCAAATTTAGACCATCCGTACCTATCATCGCTGTGACAGACAGCTTGGATACATGTCATCGTCTGACATATTATTGGGGTGTGTTTGCAGCGTATAGAAATAATGTCACAGACTATTCGGTTTATGATAAGGTTGCTATTGAAGTTGCAAAGGATTTTGGCTTCCTGAGTGGAACAACCTTGATTATCACATCTGGTTGGGCTCAAAAGCATGGTTCAACCAATACAATGAGAATTATTGATATTCCTTAATAAAAACTGTCTCGCATTTTTGCGAGACTTTTCTTTAAACGGAGGCAAAATATGTCAAAAAGAAGGAAATTATTATTATTCAATACCATCTTGCTAACTTTGTATCTTCTCTTATCAGTTCCTTATTATCTAACAGAAACCAGTACGCTTGAAGGATTTGCTGTTGCAGCTGCGCTTTATTTAGCTTTGGTCTTTATTCACGAAGTTGCGGTTTTTTTCGCTGTTTGCACACAGTGGCTTGGATACTTATCCAGATACCGCACTTGGATTGTCATATCGTCTATTCTTTTGTTCCTTGGAGGAATCGCATTTCCAATTGCGTATATTGTGATCCTTCCAATTATCTTAATGAATCTCATCTCACGGGAAAAGAAGAAAATTGAAGAAATAAAAGTAGAAGAACTGGACTAAATCAGTAATTATCGATGATCAATATTTTGTTCGAAAAACAAAGTTTTTTTTGGTTTGATTTAGCACGGTTTATAGTTGTAAAAAATTCAATATCCATGCTATAATGTGTGGGTTGAGGTACTCAAAGGATGAATAGATTCATTGGCGATCAAGCCTTTTATAAAAGATTATTTGCAGTTGCTGCACCAATCGTTTTGCAGCAATTGATTACGACATCCGTACAGCTTGTCGATAACGTCATGGTTGGGAAATTAGGAGAGCAGGCAATCGGATCAGTATCCATTGTCAATCAGCTCTATTTTGTTGTTATACTCATTACGTTCGGAGCTTTGGGAGGGGCAGGTATTTTCAGTGCGCAGTACTTTGGATCCAAGGATTTCAATAAGCTTAAACAAACCTTCAGATTTAAACTTTTGATTGGATTTGGTGTTGCAGCATTATCATTCATTTTATTTTCGCTATTCGGTAAAGTCTTGATTGGCTTATTCACGGACAACCCTGTGACCATACAGGGAGGATTGGATTATTTAAGCATTGCAAAATGGAGTGCATTCCCATGGATTTTATCAGTAGCTATTGGAAGCACCTTTAGAGAAACAGGCATAACAAGGCCATTGCTCATGATATCGATTGTTACGATCTTAACCAATACAGCACTAAATTTTGTGATGATTTTCGGTATGTTTGGTTTTCCTGCGCTAGGTATCGTTGGAGCAGCGCTTGCAACATTGATCGCACGGTTCGTCGAACTCGGACTTACCCTGATTTTGTTGAAAAGAAGCGGTTCACATTTCAGCACAGAATTCAAAGAAATTTTTAAAATTGATAAAAAAATATTAGCAGGAATCGTTCTGATGGCTCTCCCATTAACCCTAAATGAGGCACTGTGGTCATCAGGTCAGACTGTATTCCTTCATGCCTATTCAACAAGAGGGGATAGCGCGCTTGCGGCCATGAATATCAGCGGAGCAATCTCTCAGCTGGTCTTTGTCACATTCGGAGGTATAGCAACTGCGGTCGCTGTGCTCGTAGGTAACACATTAGGAACTAACGACCTCGAAAAGGCTAAGGATAATGCTAGAAAACTGATTGCGTTTGCGATTGTATTCGCGATATTTGCTGGTATGATTCTCTTTATTCTCAGTTTCTTTATTTTAAACATATATGACGTCTCAGAATCAACAAAGAGCATCGCGCGTTTCAACATCCGAGTCAACTCTATTTTCATCCCCGTTTACTCATTTAATGTTGCTGTATACTTTATATTGAGATCCGGAGGCGATACGAAGTCTACACTGTTGATGGATGCAGGATACATGTTGGCTGTATCAGTGCCAACCGCCCTACTTTTAGCTTATCTGACAAATCTCCCAGTCATCTACATGTTTCTAATTGTACAGATGCTGGATATACCAAAAATGTTGTTTGGATTGTTTAGATATAAGAAGGGTTATTGGATTAAAAACCTCGCTTTGCATGAAGGTGAACAAGGATTGATTTAATCAGTCCTTTTTTTGTCTATTGTGCCATTCTTAATGAATTCATACATAATCATGTATAATATAGGTAAATAGATACAAATGAAGAGGTACTTATGGAGAACAATAAAGAACCACGAATGATCAACCACAAATCAACAAGTTTTAAAAAGATGAATTCAATCCGAACATCGACTAAAATCATTGGTTTTTATTTGGTTTTTGGATTTGCGTGGATACTCCTTTCCGATCAAATTATTCTTCGCTTATTTACGGATCAAGATACTTTAAACTATGTACAAAGCGTAAAAGGCATCTTCTATGTTCTCTTCACTGCACTTGTTTTCTATGGCATCATTCAAAAACAGTTAAGCCTTTATGTATTGACGATATTAGACTTGAAGAACGCTTACGAAGAACTTGATTTAGGTCATCGCAAATCAGTGGATTTAGAAAACAAGTTATTCAATCTTGCTTATTATGATGATTTGACAGGCTTGCCTAACAAAATCCTACTAGAACAAACCATCAACCAATATGCAAGCGAGCATGCCAATGATGGTGTTATAGGATTTGTCTACTTTGATATTGATGAATTTAGAAACATCAATGAAGTTAAAGGTCATTCTGTTGGTGATCAATTGATCAAAGAGGTTGCTGACAGTTTGAAAGAAGCCATAAAGCCACCGAACATGCTTGCGAGACTCGGCGGCGATGAATTCATCTTGGCATTTTTTGATATGGATGATATCGAAACTTTCGTGCCGCTTGTTGAATCATATTTTGAGATGATTAGAAAAACATATATATTGGATGAAGATGATTTTTTCATCACATTTAGCGCAGGTGTTGCATTGTATCCGGATCATGGAACAGATTATATTACGTTGATGCGTCATGCAGATGCTGCTGTTTCTATCGCGAAATCTAAGGGCAAAGATCAAATTGTTATTTTTGATGAAGAAATGGTATCAATGATCAAACAGCAAACTGAAATACTCAATCAACTGAGACAAGCGATACCGAATAATGAGTTTTCCCTGCACTATCAGCCAATCATTAATCTAGCAGACGATAAGCTGTCGGGAGTGGAAGCATTAATCCGTTGGCATCATCCTGTTAAGGGATTTATTCCACCGCTTGAGTTTATTTCGCTTTCTGAAAAAAATGGTTATATCAAAGAAATCACGGAGTGGGTATTTAAAGAGGCTGCTTCACAGTATGATGCATGGAATATGAAGGGAAAAAGATTTAAGATATCCATCAATATTTCAGCCATTATGCTGATGAATGATTCCTTTATTCCCAATTTGAACAAGTGGGTATTTGAATCAAAAATTGATTGTTCAAAGGTTACATTAGAAATTACTGAAACTGCAATTATCAGTGATATCGAGAAGAGCATTCATGTACTTAAACAAATCAAGAAAATGGGATTTAATATTGCACTGGATGACTTTGGTACTGGATATTCATCATTGACCTATCTTCAAAAATTGCCAATTGACATCATCAAGATAGATCGGACGTTCATATCAAACATCCATCCAGATACAGAAGAGTTCCATGTTCTCAAATACATGATTGACCTTGCACATCATTTGAAGCTTGTCGTTGTTGCTGAAGGGATTGAAAATTTAGAACAATACAACATGATGAAGAAGTATTATGTAGATTTTGCTCAAGGCTACTATTTCTGTAAACCGATGCCGCAGAACCGTGTGCTCGAATACATCAAATCCTTATAGAATCTTCAAAGTCGTTATGAGGTGAATACAATGGATCAGTTCGTTAGATTCGACATTAATTTTTACAGTATCATCTTACTGTTAATCATGCTTGGAATTACAAGGATAAAGAAGGATATCTTCAGTTTTTCATCCTCTATTTTCCTGTCTATTTTGATTGTCAATATATTAGGATCGCTACTTGAACCAATCACATGGTTCATTGATGGGCAAGCGGGAAGCACATTTTATTTTTTAGGATACGCAATCAATACGATATTCATTCTATGCGCACCAGTGATTGTCGGTCTGTGGGCATCTTATCTCGATTACAAACTGTTTTCAGATAAAAGAAGAATTCAAAGAAGACTTTTTTACCAGCATTCCACATTCGCTATTCTCATTTTACTGATGATGAATTACTATTATCCGGTTCTGTTCACCATTGAACAAGGAACAAACAATTATATATACGGAAGTCTTTCCATCCTGCGCTTTATCTTGGTTTACCCTGTTTATCTATACTTTGTTTATATCGTTATAAAAAATAGAAAACGAGCAAGTTCCAATATCATCATAGGCATCATGATTTTTCTATTGGTTCCAACATCAGGTTCCATGATTCAACTGTTCTTTCCTGAAATATTATTCACGTGGTCTTCGCTTGCCCTCTCAGTTTTGGTTATCTATATTTTCTTGGAAACCATCAGCGGAAACGTCGACTATCTGACCAAACTTTATTCCAGACGCCTTTTACAAGATTACATCAAAAGCCTTATTGAAAATCATGAACCTTTTCATGTCATCATGATGGATATGGATAAATTTAAAGAGGTCAATGATACTTACGGGCACCAGGTAGGTGATCAAGTGCTGATTGCTTTCGCAGATGTTCTAAGAACAACATTCAAAAATAGAAAGTCATTTGCAGCGCGTCTTGGTGGAGATGAATTCTTAATTGTACTGAAAAAGAATATTGAAGATTCCCCAGAACACTACATCGAACTTGTAAAAGCTAAAGCAAAGGAACATGAATTTTTATCCAAATTTCCATTTCTTTGTTTCAGTAGCGGTTATCTTCAGTTTGACGGGCAGATGACGATTGATGAGCTGCTAACGACCGCTGATCAAAAAATGTATGCTGATAAAGCCAGTCATGAGAAACTTAACCAAATAAATTCATAAAAATCAACTTAACCTGTGATGCGTTCACAGGTTATTATTTTTTAGATGATGGCTATGAAATGATCGATTTTATGCTATAATATGAACAAATAAGGAGATATAAATATGCCATCACCAATACTGATTCAAAAATTAGCTGAACTTGCTGTAAAAGTAGGAGTTAATGTACAAAAAAATCAATATGTCGTTATTCGGGCAACCACAGAAACCAAAGAATTTGCAAGAGCGCTCACAGAAGAAGCATACCTTGCAGGTGCTAAAAAGGTTCATGTCGGCTGGACAGATGATTTCGTATCCCACAGCGCGCTTATCCATCAAAATGTAGAAGAACTCGAAAACGTTTCCCCATGGTTGATCGAACAAAATCAAGAATTTGTTCGTGAAGGAGCTGCGTTCATTTCTGTAACATCGCCAATTCCAGGGCTCAACAAGGATGTCGATCCAATCAAAGCGCAAAGATCTGGAATTGCAATGTCCAAAAAACTCGCATTTTTAAGAGAACATACCATGTCGAATAAATCACAATGGGTCGTTATCGCTGCTCCAAATCCAATTTGGGCTAAGCAAGTATTTCCAAAGCTGGACGAACATGATGCTGTTGAAGCACTATGGAATGCGATCTTTGAAGCAAGCAGAGTCACGTTAAAGAACAATCCGATTGCGGAATGGGAAAAACACAATGAAATCCTGCTCAAGCACAATCAAGTGTTGAATAAGTTGAATTTCAAGCATCTTCATTTTAAGAATTCTCTTGGAACTGATTTGATTGTCGAACTCGTTCCCAACCATATCTGGGCTGGTGGAGGAGAAATTGGAGCAAACGGTGTGTATTTCAACCCAAATATTCCAACAGAAGAAACATTCACCATGCCATACAAATGGGGAACTAGAGGTCATGTTGTAGCAACTAAGCCCCTAAATTATCAAGGTAAGCTCATTGAAGATTTCTGGTTGGATTTCAAGGATGGCAAGGTTGTCAACTTCGATGCGAAGAAAGAAAAAGAAGCATTGAAAAACATTCTGGAAACTGATGAAGGAGCAAGTTATATCGGTGAAATCGCACTGATTTCCCATGATTCTCCGATTTCAAATACAAACATCTTATTTTTAAATACACTATTTGATGAAAATGCATCTTGCCACATGGCTTTGGGCAGAGCATACCCGATGAATGTCAAGGGCGGACTCTCTTCATCGATCGCTGATCTTGAAAAGATCGGTTATAACAATTCCATGGTGCATTCTGATTTCATGTTCGGAAGCGCAGATATGGAAATTACAGGATTGACCCAAGATGGAAAAACTGTCAAACTCTTTGAAAAAGGCAACTTCATTATTTAGAGCTCAAGCATCTTAAAATGTCATCAGCCATGATGGCATTTTTTATTTTTTAAGACGAATAAAGAGATAAAAAGTTATAATAGAATCAAAAGATATGAAAGGACACCCATGGAAAAAATAAAAATTGATCAATTTTTGGAGTATAAATTCCTATCAGGATTATCTGCGAATCCAAGCCAAAATAAATTTGCTTTCGCAGTCGCACAAGCGAAATTAGAAAAGAATGAATATAGTTATGATTTATATTTAGATAACGGTGCTAAACGCAGCAAGCTTTTTGACATGAAAAAGAATGCTGGATTCATTTGGGAGACCGATGAGGCAATCCTATTTTCTTATGCGAAAAACAAGAAGGAAGAAAAGCTTCAAAAAGAAAACAACAGCATCTACTACAGATATTCAATTCAAACCAAGAAATCAGAAAAAGCATATGAATTTCCCTTTTCTGCAACCATCATAGAGATTATCAGCAGCAATGAACTTTTATTGTCTTCTTCATTGAATGCTGATGAACATAAGCTCTATAGTGCCAACAAAGATGATCGTAAGAAATTACTCGATCAGGCTAAAAAACAAGCCTTATACGAAAACATTCAAGAAATTCCTTTCTACTTCAACGGCAAAGGCTTTACGGCAAACAAACGCAACCAATTATTCATTTATAACATCAGTTCGAAGGAATATACACCACTTGTCGATAATAATTTCAGTGTGGAAATCACGCGTCTATCAGACGACAAAAAAACACTTTACTACACAGGCCAGCAAATGACTGGAGTCAGAAGTCTAACTTCTCAGATCTATAAATATGATCTTGAAAAAAGATCTAGTGAGCATATTTTTGAAAATAATAAATTCGCTATTAATGGGTTATTTATCGTTTCTGGAGAAATCATCGTTGCTGCAACAGATATGATAGATTTCGGTTTAAATCAAAACAGCGATTTCTATATCCTAAAAAACAAGAAACTCAATCTCTTAAAGACCTATGGACAAGCGCTTGGAAATTCAGTCGGCACCGATTGCAAGCTTGGTGGAAGTAAGAACAGTCTTGTTTTGAAGGATAAATTATACTTTATCTCGACCATTGATGATCATACAGAGTTAAACTCTCTAGATCTTAAAGGCAATCTCCAAATGGAATATGTGTTTGATGGAAGCATCGATGGAATAGAATTTTCAAACAATCAGCTTTACTTCAGCGCACTGCATAAACAAAAACTTCAAGAACTCTATCAAATTGATCTTACCTCTCAAAAACAAGTTCAATTATCAAACTTCAATCGAAAAGTTTTATCTAAAAAATATGTTGCTGTACCAAAGGAAGTTACCGTAAAATCATTAACGCATATCGTTAAGGGATGGGTTTTGTTGCCTAAAGACTATGATTCTACAAAGAAATACCCCGCAATCATGGATATCCATGGTGGACCAAAGACAGTCTATGGTAAGGTTTTCTATCATGAAATGCAGTATTGGGCAAATGAAGGTTACATTGTTTTCTTTGCCAATCCACGTGGATCAGATGGGAAAGGGAATGAATTTGCAGATATCAGAGGGAAGTACGGAACCATTGATTACGATGATTTGATGGGCTTTGCTGATCAAGTGATGAAAAAATATCCAGCAATTGATCAATCCCGAGTCTTTGTTACAGGAGGATCATACGGCGGATTCATGACGAACTGGATTGTCGGCCATACCAACAGGTTTAAAGCTGCTGCGACACAGCGCAGCATTTCCAATTGGCTGTCATTTCATGGGACTTCAGATATTGGATTTTACTTCTCCAAGGATCAGACAAGCGGTCATCCCAATTTAGATACGGATCTATTATGGAATCAATCGCCGATGAAATATGCGATGTCTATTGAAACGCCATTGCTCTTCATTCACTCAGATCAAGATTATAGATGTCCGATTGAACAGGCGATGCAGTTATTTACCATCATCAAGGAAAAAGGCGTGCCTACAAAATTAGTTTGGTTTAAAGGTGAAACGCATGAATTATCCAGAAGTGGAAAACCACAGGCTAGAATCAAGAGGCTTACAGAAATCACTTCATGGTTTGATCAATATAAATAGTAGAAAACGCCATTCCAAATGGCGTTTTTCAATTGTGTAAATTTTAAGAATATTTGATCTATATATTTAAAAACCATATATTTTATGTTACAATAAGTTCAAATTACGAAAAGGGGGTTTACAATCATGTGGTGGGAACAATTAAGTTCTTTTCAACAGGGGATGTTCATTATCGCGGTCAGCGCGAGTTTTGTGATGCTGATCTTTTTAGTCCTTATGCTGATTGGTATTGAAGGCTCTGATTTTGATGGTATTGATGATGTATCTGATGTTGATGTTATAAATGATGAACCGCTTTCTGGAATTGGTGGATTAAAGATTCTGACAATCCGTGGAATACTGGCATTCATCAGCATGGGCGCATGGACTGCGTATATATTGGTGAATTGGATGCATCCATTAATTGCATCAGCGATTGGTATTGTTGTAGGTGCTATATCCGCTTATCTGCTTGCACTAGCATTTAGAGCAACTTATAAATTGGAATCATCGGGAAATTTGGATTATACCAATGCAATCGGACAGATTGGCACAGTTTACATCAGAGTTCCCAAATCAAAGATTGGTAAAGGAAAGATTACCTTGACGATTCAAGAAAGATACATTGAAGTTGATGCCATGACAGAGTGGGATCAAGATTTAATGCCGAAAACTATTGTAGAAGTGATTGGAATTGAGGATACGACGACACTCATCGTCAAACCTAAGTAATAAGATCTAAAAAAAAATAATAATAACAAAATAAAGGAGAATAGAACATGTTTAACGTATACGCATCATTCAGTGATTTTGTTGGTCCAATTGTTACGATTGTCATTATTTTATTCACAGTTCTTGTATTTATCGTTTCCAGAATTAGAAAATGTCCTTCGGATAAAATTCTAGTTGTTTATGGTAAAGTCGGAAGCAATACCGATGGTACAAGCAAATCCGCATTATGCATCCATGGTGGAGCGAAATTCATCATTCCATTCATTCAAGCATACCAGTTCCTTGATTTGACTCCAATGTCTATTCAGGTTGACTTGACCAATGCGCTTTCCAGACAAAACATCCGTATTGACGTTCCTTCCAGATTTACTGTAGGTATTTCCACAGAAATCGGAGTCATGCAGAATGCAGCTGAAAGACTTTTAGGCCTTAAGATGGGTGAAATTCAAGAATTGGCTAAGGATATCATTTTTGGACAGTTGCGTTTAGTCATTGCAACCATGGATATTGAAGAAATCAATACAGACAGAGATAAATTCCTTGAAGCAGTTTCAGGAAACGTGGAAACTGAATTGAAAAAGATCGGTTTACGTTTAATCAACGTGAACGTAACAGACATCAACGATGAATCCGGTTATATCGAAGCGCTTGGTAAAGAAGCAGCAGCAAAAGCAATCAACGACGCGAAGAAGACAGTTGCTGAAAAAAATAGAGACGGTTCCATCGGTGAAGCCAATGCCCATAGAGATCAAAGAGTCCAGGTTGCGCAAGCAAACGCGACAGCGATTGAAGGGGAAAATAAATCACTTGGTGCTATTTCTCAAACAAATGCCACACGCCGTGAAATTGAAGCTGAATCCTTGAGAAGAGCGATGGCAGCTGAAAAAATTGCAGCAGCGAAAGCATTGGAAGATTCATATTTAGCAGAACAAAACGCAGAACTTGCACGTGCTAACCGTGAAAAAGCGACACTTGAAGCTGACGTTATCGTTAAATCAGAAATTGAAAAACAAAGAAGAGTCATCGAAGCGGAAGCACTTGCTGAAGAAATCAGAAGAAAAGCCAAGGGTGAAGCTGACGGTACTTATTCCAAGCTGGAAGCGGAAGCGCGCGGTAGCCTTGAAATCCTTTCTAAGCAAGCTGAAGGTTTTAAGCAAATCGTTAATGCAGCGCATAATGATCCTAACTCAGCAATCAAACTGTTGATTGCGGATAAATTGGAAACATTAGTTAGAATTCAAGTTGAAGCGATCAAGAATCTTAAGTTTGACAAGATTACTGTTTGGGACAGCGGAAATAACGCAGATGGACAATCTTCGACTGCAAATTTCGCATCCTCATTGATGAAGTCAATCCCACCAATGAAGGAATTATTCGAAATGGCTGGCATGGAACTGCCTAAGTATCTTGGCAAGTCCATTGAAGATGCATCTGTTGAAGTTAAAGAAGAACCCAAAGTCAAAGAAGAACCCAAAGTTAAAGTAGAACCTAAGAAATAATGCAAATGCCCCACGAAAATGGGGCATTTTTTATGTTTAGCAACAAAAAAGGGGTCATAGGAAGCCCCTTTTCTATGTGAAACTTATTTGCCTTGTCTGCCAGTGCTGCTGCCAGTACAATTTTGATTGTTATTCTGATTGCCATTTCTGCCACCGTTTCTGAAGCGGTTTTGGATTGCATTTGCGACATCGCCGCAAACACCAGCAATCCGATCACGTGAGAAAGCTCTTAAGTGATTTTCTGAAGCATTTAACAAGAGTTCGAAAACTGATTGGAGATCTTCAGGAAGACCTTCTTGACCTAGAAATACTTGATACATTGCGATATTCAATGTTTCTGCTTCAATGCCTGTTGCCAATGCGCTTGAAATGGATTCTGGGAGCACAACAAATTCTGATGCATTATTCACAGGAACTTCAATACCATAAGCTTCAAACAAAGGTAATAACAGATCAATATGTGTCTGTTCAGCTAAAATGATCTTGCTGAAAGGTTTAATATTGCCATAAGCATCTATAATCGCTTGATAGGTAGCTTGAGCAAGATACTCATCTTCGATTGCTGCGACGAGCATTTCTTCAACCGTATAAACCTGATCTGAACTGACTGTCAATGTGCTGTAACCTTCACCGTCATCATAAACAGATGCCGCATTCACTCCAATTCCAATAAAAATAAAACTTCCTACGACCAATCCTATAACTGCCAATACCATCAACTTAACCTTCATTTTGAATGCCTCCTTGTTTGTGGATTCGTATAGTATACTGTTTGATGTCTATATTTATTGGTAAATAATAACAAAATATGTAAATTGAACAAATTTTTTCCAATACAAGACGTTCGTTGTTTGTATACTACATGAAAAGAGATATAATTTAAGTAATCAAGAGGTGCATCATGGGAAGAAAGTTCTTAATCAAGTTCATCTTGCTGTTCATCATCTTCTTTGGAGTTACTTCCACTTTTTTACTTTCTGGTCAAAGGGATTTTAATCAACGTTATGAACTTCTTTATCAGGTGGAAGATGAAGATCAAGCACTGGCTATTTCTAAAACTTACGACATTGCACTCTCCTCTGTTTCTGATTACGGGATTGCATCTTATGAAGTACAGACATACCAACAATATGAGTCATTAAAATCATTGGGCTTTGTTGATAATTCTTCATCATCAGTCATCCAAGGTAAGTTTGATACGACAACTGACCCCTATTACAATACGCAATACGCGATTGAACTGATGAAAATTGATTTGGCTTGGACAATCACGGAAGGGAATGCCGATGTTTTAGTCGCCATCATCGATACAGGAATAGATACCGATAATCCCGAGTTTTCAAATAGATTATCTGCTTTATCTTATAATGCGAAAACCGAGCAGATAGGACTTTCCTATGTAGAAGATGATACCGGGCATGGAACCAATGTAGCAGGAGTCATCGGTGCGAATAAAGATAACAGCATCGGTATCGCAGGCATTGTTCAACTAAGCCAGCTACTCATCATCAAGGCGAACAATCCAGATGATCCTGCAACGCCGGAGAATGAGGAAGAAAGTTTCTCCGATTCCACCATTATTGAAGCCATTTATTATGCTGCTGATCGAGGAGCAGATGTAATCAATTTGAGTTTAGGTGGTTCATCTATCAATCCTTTGATGCAAAATGCCATCAATTACGCTTATGATCGTGACGCGATCATCATTGCTGCAAGCGGGAATGATGGAACCGCTGAGGTTTTTTATCCAGCATCCTATAATCATGTCATTTCCGTAGGAGCTGTTGATGATACCAATACAATCTGGAGTTTATCGAATCATAATGCATTCGTTGATATTGCTGCCCCAGGAGTTCAAATTGTAACGACAGATGTAGATAATCTTTATGGTTATGCTACAGGAACATCATTATCCGCCCCTCAAGTGACTGGAGTAGTTGCTTTAATGAGGGGATACCTGACTACTTATACGATTGATGAGATTATTGACCAGCTATTCCAAACTGCAATCGATAAGGGTGCTGTGGGAAGAGATGATTATTATGGATATGGAGTGATTGACGCTTATCAGGCAGTGCAGTTCCAATACGTGACGATTACCTTTGATACAGATGGAGGGACAATCATCAGTCCGATTGTCGTGCAATCCAATCAAATTTTTTCTGTAGCAAACCCTGTGAAAACAGGCCACACCTTCGCAGGGTGGTACACCGAAAGTACGTTTACAAATCTGTTTGTCATTGGAACAGATACGACAAATATTAGTCTGACACTCTACGCAAAATATATTCCAAACACCTACACCATCACATTTGTTACTGAAGGTTCGGCAGTTAATCCGATTTCAGCAACCTATGGATCTACATTCACATTACCTGTTTCCAGCAAAGAGGGTTTTGTTTTAGAAGGATGGTACTTGGATATTGAATTCATTCAAAAATATACTGTAACTCAGGTTACATCTGATTTGACACTTTATGCGAAATTTGAAATACTCATGCATCCAGTTGATTTCTACGTCGATGGAGCTATTGATTCATCAGTCTTGGTCGAACATGGAACAACATTCGATTTATATACCCCTATAAGTGAATTTCCTTTTATCGGTTGGTATATTGATCCCAGTTTCCAAACGATATATACACCAAGTGCGGTTTTTCAGCCTTTGAGTTTATACGCTAAGTTTGATGACAATCAATATGCTGTTGTTTATTATGATGGGGATTTGTCATCCATTTTAAAGATCAGCTATGTGAATTACGGATTATCGGTCCTGCCACCGGAGGATGCCACGAAAACATCTTCTTTATCGTTCGACTTTACGTTCATCGGTTGGTCTGAAAGTACTTCATTCGTCACTCAGGATTTACTCATATATCCTGAATTTGACAGACAATATATACCAGATTCCATTCATCTTTTACCTTCTGTCGATACCATCGTTCAAGGTGAGGCCTGGGAAGATGGCAGCATCGATGCCGAGGATCCAATCATTACCTATCAGGTAAGAAGTGATTTAAATTCAGATCTTCCAGGCAGGTACATGGTTTATTATGACATTTATGATGGTGAAGTGATTCTTGATACGAAAGTTAGAGTGGTCAATGTGGTCGCTATACAACCAGAAATCACCATTACTTTGAAACCAGATGTGACAACCATCAGGGTCGGCGCTATTTATTCAGATGATGGAGCGATTTCCAATGTCGGAACAATTGTGAAATCTGGAACGGTAGATAATGACAGGACAGGAGTCTACACGATTACATATACAGTGAATTATATGGGATTTACAGCTGTTAAAACAAAATATATTTATGTTGTTACAGCGAGTGGAGAATATATCAATCAAACGATGTACTACAAGAAAGAAGAGAGCGGGTGGCTTGCATGAGAAAACAGTTGATGCTAGTACTCTTCCTGATTTTCATTCTTGGGTTATCGTCGTGTACAGCACCCGATGAAAGTTCTTTATACATGACATTGAATCCAGGGATCGATACCATCGGTTTTGATGAACCGTTCACGGATGCAGGAGCTAAAGCGCAATATGGTTTTAAGAATATCGATGTAGAAGTGATTGAAAATACAGTCGATATCACAACCATCGGAACATACCATATTGTCTATTACGCAATATACCTTGATTACGAGAAAACAATTACCAGATATGTGACTGTTGTGGATGATATTCCGCCAACAGTTACACTCAATCCTGGAGTAGATACAATCTTTATTGGATCAACTTGGATTGATGCTGGGATTCAGATATCTGATAACAGTGCAGATCCAGTGACTGTTGAAGTTCTTGGATTAGTGAACAATATGGTTGCTGGTGAATATACAATCATCTATGAAGTAACGGATCAAAGCGGAAACGTTACGACAGTTACAAGATTTGTTAATGTTCTTCCAATAGACTAGATGCTTTAAAACTTTAGGGCTTAGCTTTATTACCCTTATTTTGTGTGTAAAATAAACAAATAATACGTATCATCTTGTCTTTTTCGATTATTGTGATAAGATGAAGGTAAAGAAAATGAAGGGAGTTTTGCCCATGTGTTTTTTTAGAAAACGTAAGGAACGTCAACGTGTCATTGAACAAGAAAAAGCTCAATTAGCTAGAGAAGAAGCTAACAAAGCTGTGATTGTAGAAGAAAAAATTGTTGAACCTCAACCCGAGATCAAGGTTGAAACAGTTGTTGAACCAACACCAATTGTTGAACCAACACCGGTCGTCATTCAAACACCAATTGTTGATCCAACTCCAGTTGTTGAACCAAAACCTGTGGTAAAGCAAACAAAACCTACACAGGCAACTAAAGAAGTGAAACCGGTAGATGAAGTCACTAAAGAAAAAGCACCAAAGATTCCCAAATATCATGTTTCACAAAACAAAGATGAAAACACAGAAAACTTCAAGAAGTGGCGTGTAAGAAAAGAAGGATCTGAAAAGACCATTAAATTCTTCGACACCCAAAAAGATGCGATTGATTATGCTTCAGGACTTGCTGAGAGTGCTGGATCGACAGTAGTGATTCACAAGGTCGATGGTTCAATCCGCAAACAAGATTATGTTAAGAAACCATAGAAGTTAGTTCGCTAACTTCTTTTTTTTTGCAACTTGGGGACTGTTTTAGACAACTCAATCCAAATTTAGTTGAACGCATGATAAAATATGGTTATACTAGCACAAAGACAGGTGAAAAGATGAAAATTGAGATTAAGCGTCTTTCCAACTTTGGAGAGCCCAAACTGACCATAGAATGTGATGAACAAGATACATCCATCGATTCTTTAATTGAATCACTCAAGGAACCATCCATTGATTTTCAAGCAAAGAAGGATGAAAAGAATTATTTATTTGCAGTTAAGGATGTCTATTATATAGAGAGTCTGGAAGATCAGTGTTTCTTATATACCAAGGATCAAGTATATGATTGTAAGTATAGGCTTTATGAAGTGGAAAACAAAAGTAATTCACTAATCAGGGTGAATAAGAATATTGTTTTAAATTACCATAAAATCAAGTTTTTTAAGTCTACGGTCAATGGAAGATTGGATGCTACCTTGGTCAATGGTGACAGGATAGAAATTTCAAGAACGTATGTAAGCGCCATTAAGGCATTGCTTGGAGGTAATTCGAAATGAAGAAATATTTGAAACTTTATGCATACAGTTATGCCATCGTCAGCTTAATTGTATTTATACTTGCACTTGGCATCAATCGATATTTTGAAATTGCATTACCGCTCAGAGCTTTGTTTATCGGGGGAATCATCATTTCACTTTTGATTGCTTTATCCATTCTTATTTTTAAGAAGACTTGGGGCAATGGGGTGTTGAACGTGATTGTTGGATATATCATCATCTCTCCTGTTCCATTTGTTTTGAGATTGATGTTTGGAACTTATTTATTTAGAACATCCGTGGCGATTTATATTTTAGGATTTATTTATGCCGTTCTCTATTCATTGGTGATTTTATATGGTTCAATCAAGAATAAAAAGACAGAAGATAAACTGAACGCGTTGTTGAAAGATAAACAAATAGACAAAGAGGAATAAACACCAGCGATGGTGTTTTTTCATTTTTTTATAACAAATAGAAAAAATAAAAAATGGTTATGTTAAAATATAAGGGTATGAAATAGAAAGAGGTATCAACCATGTCCAGCACCTTTTTGTTCGCATTTAACGCGATTATGCCGATTGTCCTCATTATTGGATTGGGATATTTGCTGAAAAAGCTTAGATTCATCGATTTGCATTTCGTCAATCTTTTGAATAAATTCATCTTCAGAGTAGCGCTTCCTGCGCTTCTTTTCTATAATGTTTACCAAATCGATGATTTTTCTGCCATTAAGTGGGGTGTTGTTTTATTTGCAGTCGCAGGTGTGATGATTTCGTATATGGGCAGTTTGATTGTGGTATATTTCGCGATTAAGGATCCTAGGCAAAAGGGTGTTGTTTTACAAGCCATTGTCAGATCGAATTTCGCGATGATCGGGATTCCTCTAGCACAGACTCTAGGTGGGTCAGAAGCCTTGGCTATTGTTGCAATCATCGGAGCGTTCACCATTCCTCAAGCGAATATCCTTGCAGTCATCGCACTCACTCTTTTTCAGAGGAATGAGCATGGAGAACGGATCAGTTATCAAAAGATGGCGCTTAATGTCATCTCAAACCCATTGATTATCGCAATCATGGCAGGATTATTTACTCTCTTTATCAGAGGGTTTATTCCACGTGTTGACGGAGTCCTTGTTTTCAGCCTAGAAAATAATCTTAAATTTGTCATAGAAACCATCAAGTTGCTTGCAGTGACAGCATCTCCTTTGGCGCTGATATCGATAGGCGGTCAATTTGAAATCAATGTTGTCAAATCAATTGCGAAACAAATAACCATCGGTGTTGTCGGTAGAATCATTATCGTTCCAGGTGTGTTTTTAACACTTGCTTACCTATTGGAAGCAAGAATTCCAGGCATGGAAGATTCATATGCAGCATTGATTGCGCTATTTGCGACGCCAGTCGCTGTTTCTTCAGTCATCATGGCACAGCAATTGGATGGAGATGAAATACTTGCTGGACAAATGGTGATATGGTCAACGCTGTTCTCCATGCTCACCCTCTTTTTAATCATCGCATTCTTCAGATCGATGGGAGCTTTATGATATGTATCAGCATTTAAGTAACTATTACAATCAGCTTTTCCCCAATGATAAAGATTTATTTTCTTTGATGAAAAGATATATCGTAAAAGACAAAAAAGCGATTGATTTAGGATGTGGCACAGGAAGATTGACGAAGGTCATTTTTGATCATCAAATGGATGTGACAGGTATTGATTTAGATGCTGAAATGACTCGTTTCGCTTCAAAAAGTTATCCAAATATTAAGTTTATCGAACAAAATATGGTGGATGCCCTTGAAGATCATTATCATTTGATCACATGCTTTGGAAACACCTTGCCGCATTTGAACCAAGATAACTTGCTTATTTTTTTAAACAAGGTCAAAGAAAAGTTAGATTCAAAGGGATATTTAGTCGTTGAAATGTTGAATTATGATAAAATCATGAAAGAAAAACCTTCCCATTTAAAACCGATTGACATCGGTGATATTCATTTTTCCAGATTGTATGAATATAATCAGGAATCAATTAAATTCACAACAGTTTTAAAAATCAATCAACAAATCTTAACTGGGTCGACCACGTTATATCCATATACGCTTCAAAAGCTTGACCAAATCATACATCAATCCAATCTAAACTACAAAGTTTATGGCAATCTTGACCAAACTCCATTCAAGGAATCGGATTACTATTATTATATTGTGATCACACAACAGTGAAATGCTCGAGATGAGCATTTTTTTTGCACTTATTTTGAAACTCAAATCAAATTATGATATCGTTATTGTGGGGTGATGAAATGACATCTTTAAAAAAAGAAATTAGTTTATTTGGCGGAATATCCATTTTAGCTGGAATCATGATTGGATCTGGAATTTTTGTCTTTGGCAGTCTGATTTTAGTCAGAGTCGGTTATTCGCTTGTTTTATCCCTGATAGCCTGGCTGCTAGGGGGAATCATTACGATGTTTTCGGGGTTGACTTATGCAGAATTGGGAACCATGTTTCCCGAAACTGGCGGATACTATGTTTATCTTAAAAAAGCCTATGGTAAAAAAGTAGCCTTTTTAAGCGGAATGATGAATTTTGTTTTATCAAGTAGCGGAAGTATCGCTTTGCTCGCTTTGATTTTTGCTGAAATATTATCATATGTACTTCCAATTTCCAGTTACATCAAGTTAATTGCTGCAGGTATGATTATCCTGCTGTCAGCAATTAACTTTTTCGGTATCAAGTTTGGCGCGTTGGTTCAAAAGATATTTTTAGTTGCTAAAGTCATACCGATTGTAGCAATCATCATCATTGGATTGTTCATGGGAACCGAAAGTGTCAATCTCTCTTTCTCTGGAGCAGGAGATGTAGGATTCTTCAAGCTGTTGACCATGATTGGATTTGGTGTTGTGGGTACGCTATGGGCTTATGAGGGATGGACGAATTTAAACACAGTTGCGGGTGAAATGAAAAACGCTAAAAAAGATCTTCCAAAAGCGATAGTCATTGCAATCGGATTGGTCGGCTTGCTTTATGTCCTATTTATCTTTTCAATCTACAGAATCATATCCGAAACCAATTTGGTTTCTCTTGCAGCATCAGGAACTGTGCTACCGATTGCAGCCATGATGACGCTGTTCGGCGAGACAGGCATGATCTTTGTCTTCGTTGCAGTCATGATTTCAGTGTTTGGAGCGTTGAATGGAAGCATCATGGTATTTCCAAGGGTCTATTACGCGATGGCTGAGGATAAAACCTTTATAAAATCATTTTCTAAACTTCATCCCAAATATCAAACTCCTTATATTTCCATTATAGGATCGGGTTTGATGGCTCTGTTGTTATTGTTTTTCAATATTGAAGAACTCTTAACATTTGTTGTCTTTGGCGGACTTATCTTCAATACCCTGATTTTCATTTCCATCTTCATCTTTAGAAAGAAGAATAAGGATTTGGATCGGCCATATAAAGTTTGGGGATATCCTTACGTGCCGATCATCGCAATCATCGGCATGCTCAGTCTGCTTGTTGCAACACTGATTGAAAGCTTTGTACCATCAATGATTGGATTCGGTGTTTTGATTGTAGGTTATGTTTTATATCAATTTTTCATGAAAGAAAAATAAAAGAGGAAAAATTTCCTCTTTTTTATTCTGCGATGTCGATGGATAATTCGTCATTTTTGACAAGCATTTGATAATGATTTCCCGGAATGATGGTTCCATCAATGATTTTCATAGCAACCAGTGTTTCAATATGTCGTTGAATAAATCTCTTTAGCGGTCTTGCTCCATATTCGTCATTGAAACCATTCTTGATGATATGCTTTTGTACGTCTTCGCCAAAAGTGATCAAAATATTTTTTTCTTCGAGTCTTTCCTTGAAGTCTTGAAGCATTTTTTTCGCAATCTCGATTTGAACCTTGATGCCAAGCGCATTGAAGATGATGATTTCATCGATGCGGTTGATGAATTCAGGTTTGAATTTCGTTTTGACAAGATTCATAACCTGCGATTGTGAGTTTTGGTCTGCATGCAGCAAATATTCACTTCCGATATTGGATGTTAAAATAATGATTGTGTTTTTAAAGTCGACTGTTCTTCCCTGATTATCGGTGAGTCTGCCATCTTCAAGTATTTGAAGAAGGATGTTGAACACTTCCGGATGCGCCTTTTCGACTTCATCGAACAAGATGATCGAATATGGCTTTCTCCTTACGGCTTCAGTCAGTTGTCCGCCTTCATCATACCCGACATATCCGGGAGGAGAACCGATTAATCTGGAAACACTAAAGGATTCCATATACTCGCTCATATCTATTCTGACAATCTGATGCTCGCTATCAAATAAAGCTTCAGCCAACGATCTTGCAACCTCGGTCTTTCCGACACCTGTCGGTCCTAAGAAGAGGAATGAACCGATTGGCCTGTTTTCATCCTTTATCCCTGCTCTTTGACGAATAATGGCGTCTGAGATCAATCTTAATGCGTGATCCTGGCCGATGACACGTTTTTTCAGTGTTTGCTCGAGGTGTAAAAGCTTTTCCCTGTCCCCTGAGAGCAATTTAGACAATGGAATTTGCGTCCATTTAGAAACGATTTCTGCTATGCTTTCTTCCGTAACAACCTCTGTCAATAATTTTCCTTCCTTTTGACTGTCTTGTGTCATTTCATTGATTTCTTTTTCAATGGTTGGAATTTTACTGTATTGAAGCTCTGCAGCCTTCTGATAATTGTTATCATTTAAGGCTGTTTGCAGATCAATTTTTAATTTTTCAAACTCGTTTTTCTTTTTTTTGATCAGATTGATTTGTTCCTTCTCATTGGTCCACTGAATCCTGATTCTCTTTTCTTCAGCCTTAAGGGATTCAATTTCTGTTTTGATTTTGATAAGTCTGTCCTTCGATACAGGATCAGTTTCTTTATCAAGAGCAGTCTTTTCAATTTCAAGCTGCATCAATCTTCTAGTGACTGTATCCAATTCAACCGGCATGGAATCAATTTCCATGCGGATAGAAGCACATGCTTCATCGATCAAGTCAATCGCCTTATCCGGTAAAAAACGATCTGAAATATATCTGTTGGACAATGTCGCAGCAGCAATAATTGCCGGGTCAGAAATGTGAACGCCATGATGGGCTTCAAATCTCGATTTCAAGCCTCGCAAGATACTGATTGTATCACTGATGGTCGGTTCATTGATCATCACCTTTTGGAATCTGCGTTCCAAAGCGCTATCTTTTTCAATATACTTTCGATATTCATTAAGCGTTGTCGCACCGACGCAGTGCAGTTCACCCCGCGCCAACATGGGTTTCAGCATGTTAGAAGCATCCATCGCTCCATCTGCCCGCCCTGCACCGACAATATTATGAAGCTCATCGATGAACAGGATGATTTCACCATTAGATTCTTTGATTTGATTTAAAACAGCTTTAAGTCTTTCTTCAAATTCACCTCTGAATTTGGCTCCCGCGACCAAGGAAGCGAGATCAAGCTCATAAATAATTTTATTTTGCAGTCCTAAAGGAACGTCTTTATCAACGATCCTGCGTGCAAGTCCTTCAACAATCGCTGTTTTTCCAACACCGGGTTCACCAATCAATACAGGATTATTTTTTGTTTTCCTGGATAATATCTTAATGACGCGCCTAATTTCCTCTTCGCGGCCGATGACCGGATCTATTTTTCCCTTTTTAACTGCTTCAACAATATTTCTTCCGAATTTATCCAATACTTTCGGGTCATTGTTGTAATCTTCCATTTGTGTAAAGTTCATAGTCAACCCTCCTTTTGGCAGTCATTACCACCAATTGCCAAATATATTATAAATCATCATTTTAGCACTGTCAACTGATAAGTGCTAATTTGTTCATTTTTATATTTTTATGATACAATGAAAAAAAAGGGGTGTGAAAAAATGACGAAGGTTTTATTTGTGTGTCTGGGAAACATCTGCAGATCACCCATGGCAGAAGGAATGTTCAAAAAGATGCTCATTGACAAAGGATTGGAATCCGAATTCATCGTTGAATCTAGAGCGACATCCACGTGGGAGCTGGGAAATCCTCCGCATCCAGGCACCAGGAAGATTCTTGAAAGAATCGGTTATGATTGGCGCGGAATGAAAGCGAGACAGATCGATGCATGGGATTATGCGCATTTTGATTATATCATTGGTATGGATTATGAAAATGTGAACTATTTGATGAAACAGGCTGGAACCTATGCGGACAAGGTCTATTTAATGAGAGATGTCAATGAAAAGACAAAGAACCAAGACGTTCCTGATCCTTATTTCAACAATAAGCATGAAGAGACTTTTTTGCTGCTTCAAGAATCTCTTGAGCATTGGTTTCAAAAGCTTGTCAAGTAGACGTCAGGAATAACAAATACTCGGTTTTTTATATTGACTTTTAATGGGATAAACAGTTATAATGATATAGCATGTTTATGGCCTCATAGCCAAGTGGTAAGGCAAGGCACTGCAACTGCCTGATCATCGGTTCAAATCCGTTTGAGGCCTCCATATTTCATGTAAAATCAATTATTTCTGATTTTTAAATGAGCACATCCTTCGTTTTTACGAGGATGTGTTTTCATTTTTTCATCGATGAATAAGGACATACTTTCCCATAAGTATGCGGTTTATGAGTTTTTGTGATATACTTTAGATAGGAAAATATCCAAAAAGAAAAGAAATCAGGAAAACATATGGAAAAAACAGAATACAAAATAGCTTTAATGATTGACTCGGAAAATGTCTCTCACAAATATATAAAATCAGTCATCAATGAAATCGCTAAATATGGAAAAATTGTCATTGCGCGTTTTTATGGAGATATTAACAATCTCTCTAAGGATTGGCACAGGACGGCACAGGATTACGCCATCAAGCCAGTGCATCAATATAATGTCGCTGCCGGTAAAAATGCAGCAGACATGGCGATGGCGCTCGACGCTCAAGAGATGATGTATCAGGAAAAGGTCAACGCATTCTTTTTAGTCACCAGCGATTCTGACTTCACTCCGCTCGCAGTTAAACTGAGAGAAGGCGGCATGCATGTTATCGGTGTCGGCAGTGAAAAGAAAGTCACACAAGCATTTAAATCCGCTTGCAATGAATTTAAGTACTTCGAATTGATTGATGAAGAGGATGATGTGATCGAATCTCAGATTGAGGTTCCTACAACAAGTCAGGATATCAGCGGAATCATCAAAAGCATCGTTGTCGAAAACGGTGTCAACAACAAGATTCAATTATCTCGTTTAGGAGATATTCTTGTCAATCGTTTCTCTGATTTCGACCCTAGAAAATATGGAGCAAAATCACTTTCCAGCTTAGTTGAGACCATCAGCGGATTGTCTTCATCGCAAGATAAGACAACGACATACATCACATTAGATACAAAAAATGCACGTGCAGATGTCGAAAAAGCGATTATCGATATCATCTCGCAAAACAAGAGCAAGGAAATGATGCTGACAAAAATCATCCAGGAACTTGCAAAGAAATTCCCTGGATTCAACTATCAGGAATTTGGATTTACAAGATTCAGCAAGTTTATTTCCAGCATCGAATCAATTGTTGTTAAGAATAACGCAGCAAAAATTAAATAAGTCATGAAATCATTTGATATCAAAAGCGATATGCCGACAGCGCTAGAAGCCGGGAAAAGATTAGCGAATTATATCAGAATATATACAGGGAATGAAAAGGTCATTAAAATTGTCCACGGGTATGGATCTTCCGGTGTTGGAGGATCAATCAAGCAGATGGTTCACTCTTCTTTAAAAAACAGGGTTTCCACAGGAGAGATCAAAGCATATATTCCTGGAGAAGCATTTAGCAAGATGATGGGATTTGATGAAGTCATTCAAACCTATTCAGCGCTTCTTAAATCGGACTCGGATTTCAAAAAAGGAAACGATGGAATCACCTATATCATTCTCAAATAAATCAAGTCGATGAATCAACAGCACAAACTTAAATATTTGAAGTATAATATGTATGTAAAGTGAATTATTCATGTAACAAAGTGAAAGAGAGGTGTTTACAATGCCAAAAAATTATACGCCAAAAGCTCCTGCGCAAGGACTGAAGCAAGCAAAAACCATACCTACATCAAAGCCAGCGAAACCAGTTAAAAAATAAAATATCATTTCCAAATTACTAAAAAAAATCTCCTTAAATTTCAGCAAATCCTGTTGAAAAACAAGGAGATTTTTATTAATTTAACACATTGCGATACAAACAAATCATTTCCATATATTTTATGTCGTTTTCTTTGACAATCGGTGCGAAAATGATGACAAATTGCTACCTTTGAGTATAATGAAATTAGAGGGGAAAAACACTTATTTACCCCCCGCAAAATTACATTTATTTTAGCAGAATCCAATCCTGCTTACGCATGCATAAACCCCTTAATCGCCATTCTTTTTTTTCAGAAAAAGCCCTTAACATTTATCTGTATAAGCATGATTTCGATCATATACAATATGGGATGAAAGTGAGGTGACAATAATGGCTCAACCAGTTAAACCAGCTCCAAAGGCTCCAGTAGCACCAGCTAAACCAGCTCCAAAGGCTCCAGTAGCACCAGCTAAACCAGTTAAGAAGTAATAAATTACCTAAATATATCAAGAAGAACTATTTAGGTAGTGATTCACTGATTGTGAAATGCAATTAGACTAAAAACCAAGGACACAACATGCTCCAGTGAAAACTGACGGCATGTTTTTTATTAATCGTGTCACAAAGTATGTCAATAGTGATAAGATATGATATATACGAGAAGATGAACCGATGAAAGGTAGTGTTTGATATGAGAACAGAATTGGCAAGAAAGTCAAAAGCAATCCTACTCTATGCAGTTCTTGGCGAAAGCATACTCATTATTGTTTTATTATATTTAGCATCCAGTTATGAATTTAAACTCTCCAACATGAGTTCTGACGATCAAAACGCCATGTTGATTTTGGGACTATCTGCGCTTGTTTATTTTTTTTGGGCACTTCCAGTTTTGATTACACCAGGAATTAGAATTGAATATGATGAAAAAGGAATCTATATCAAACGCATAGGAAACAAGGAGCAACTCATCAATTACCGAGACATAACGAATGTCGAACTCCGTTTTTCAAAAGGTAAATACTTGAACGCACAAAAGTATGGAACTCTTAAAGTTTATACAAAAGAAAAAATCCACAAAATACACAACATAGATGATGTTGAACATGTTAAAAATGAATTGCAAAAATTGGTTTCAAAACACAAGATAGGAATTGAGTATTAGGGGGCGTATCCAACCATGGACGTCCCCTCTTTTCTTGGTTTTTCATATCAAAAGAAAATAATTTTTTGATTATACTTCAATTGTTTGAAAAATGAAACTAATATGCATTTTTAGAAAACGTTATCATGGTTTTAATGGAGGCAATAGCATGAAAATGATTTATTTCTTATATGAAAATGATATAATAAAGGTGAAATTAACGATACGAACAAAAGGAGTTACCAATGAACGCACATTCACAGATCACGAGTGAAAAGCTTGCACTTTTTCACGCTCAATTAGAGAAAAACAAAAGTCTACCAGGACCGCTGATGCCGACCTTGCACGATGCACAGCATATTTTCGGGTATATCCCGATTTCCATTCAAAAGATTATTTCGAAGGAACTTAATGAAAGCATTGCGAAAATCAATGGGGTTGTCACATTCTACGGCAATTTTTCAGTGACTCCCAGAGGGAAAAAGACAATCAGCGTGTGCTTAGGCACGGCATGCTATGTCAGAGGCTCTCAAAACGTTTTGGATACCTTGAAGGATGATTTACACCTCGCTGATGGGGAAACCACCAAGGATGGAGAAATCACACTCCAATCCACGAGATGCATTGGCGCTTGCGGACTCGCGCCAGTATTTTCAGTTGGTGAGCATATTTATGGCAATGCTTCAGTTTCAAAGGTTAAACAAGTCTTGAAAGAGATGAGGCAAGCGGTCAATGAAACTAAGTGAAATCATTTCCAAATATGAATGTACAGTCTATACTCCGGATCTATTAACAAATAAAGATATTAACTATGGTTTTTGCGCTGATTTGATGAGTGATGCATTGATGATTCTCAATTCAGTCAAGGATCCACGTATTCTTAAAGAAAGCATCCTAATTACAGGACTCGTTACCAACCAATCCATTCGAACTGCAGAAATGCTGGATGTCGAAGTGGTTCTTTTAGTGCGTGGGAAAATTCCTTCCATAAAAGTTGTTGATTTGGCGATTGATTCTAGAGTTATTTTGCTTGGAACGAAATTGACGATGTTCAACACCAGCGGCATGCTTTATGCCGATGGAATCAAGGGCATCAATTACGACATGCAATGGTAAACAAAGAATATCAGATTATTGCGCGCAATTATGAGCTAGCTGGGCGTGCATCGAGCGACATCAAAAGAACGTTAAGAGCATTATCTGCTGATTCTTATTTTGTAAAAAGAGTATGCTCGGCATCATATGAAGCTGAAATCAATATAGTCATTCATTCTGTAGGCGGTTATGCGACCTTTCAGTTGGATGATCATCAAGTCATTCTCGAGTTTTTTGATGATGGTCCCGGAATCATTGATATTCCGCTTGCCATGACTGAAGGATATTCCACAGCGACTGAGCAGGATCACTCCAACGGGTTTGGTGCAGGAATGGGACTTTCCAATATCAAGAGATCTTCTGATATCATGGAAATTGACTCAAACCCAGAAGGTACACATCTTAAATTGACATTTTTCATGAATGGTGAACATCATGAAAATTAAAGATATCATCAATCAAGATTATCAATTATTAACAAATCCAGAAACCTCCATGTTAGAGTTTCAAGGATGTTATGCGACCGATCTGCTTAGCGCAGCCATCAAAAGCTCCGAGCCTAACAATATACTCATCACCATTATTTCCCATTTGAACACAGTAGCTCTCGCTCTTATGGTAGATCTGCCGGCAATCATTATTTCAGAGGGCAGAGCGGTTACTCGTGAAATGATTGAGAAAGCGAATAGCGAACAAATCGCCATCCTTCAAACAACAAGAAAGACTCACGAGGTAGTCATTGATTTATTTCAAAGAGGTTTCATATGAAATATTACTATGATTTGCATATCCATTCTGTGCTATCCCCTTGTGCGGATACGCTCATGACACCCAATAATATTTTCAATATGGCCAATCTAAAAGGATTGAACATGATTGCAGTCACAGACCATAATTCTTTAAAGCAGTTGGCAGTATGCAATGAACTTTCAAAAAGTTATGACATGTTGTTCATTCCCGGCGTTGAAATATCAGTCAAAGAAGGGTTTCATGTTCTATGCTACTTCATGAACATCAGAGATGCTTTGCAGTTTGATCGCGAACTAGAGTGCTTCATCGAACAAACGCACTATGATACAGACATTTATGGAGAACAAGAAATCGTCGATATTTATGATGAAGTGGTTGCAACCTATCCTTTTCATTTATCGAATCCGACGCAACTCACGCTAGATGATTTGAAAGAAGTGTTGAACCCATATAAGCATCTCCTGATTTATGCGCATGTCGATCGTCCTTCCTATAGCGGAATCTCAAATATCAACAAGGATCCACTCGATGGAATTGAACTCACGCATCATGCATCACCTGAATTTATCAAAAATCATCATCTATCCAAACATCACATCGTCTACAATTCTGATGCCCATCAGATTACAGATATACTAGAAAAAAGCAACTTGAACCAGATGGAGTTAGAAAGCTTGACCATTGAAGCTTTCTTTAAACATTTTAAAAATGGATGATTTATCTCTCTATCTTTTAGATCTCGTTCAAAATTCGATTGCTGCAAGGGCGTCAACCATCGAATTAATCATCGTTGAGGATGACATGCTTCATGTCTCCATCATCGATAATGGGATTGGTATGGATTCAAAAACAGTAGAACGGGTAACATCTCCATTTTATACGACAAGAAAAACCAGAAAAGTTGGTTTAGGACTGCCGCTCATCAAGATGCTTACTGAACAGACCGATGGAACCTTCAGTATACACTCTGCGCTGAACCAAGGAACCACGCTAAAGCTTACATTCAACCATCATCATCTCGATATGCCACCCTTTGGAAATTTAGGTGAAATGGTTTATATGATTAGCATCCACCAGGACGTCAATAATTTTACGTTCACTTATGAAAAGAATGGTGAACAGTATATTTATTCCCTGTCAGAAATGAAATCCTTGCTTAGGGAAACCATCTTTGAACACTCCATGATGCAAGCATTAATCGAACTTATTAATCAAGAAATAGAAAAAATACGAGGTAACTTATGAAATCACTTGAAGATTTGAAGAAATTAAGAGATGAATCCTTAAAAAAAATGACCATGCGCTACACCAAAGATGGAGTGCGCATCCAAGTCGGTATGGGAACATGCGGAATCGCTTCTGGAGCTAAACCGATTTTGTCCGCTTTTCTAGAACAAATTGAGATTCATGAACTTAAAAATGTAGTTGTCACCCAGGTTGGATGCATGGGAGAATGCGCATATGAGCCGATGGCAGAGCTTATTGATGAAGAAGGACAATCCTTTGTCTATTGCAACCTCACCAACGCCATTGTGCGGGACATTGTTGAAAAGCATATCATGAATCATCAGCCTATTACCAAATATCTGCTGACTTCAAGAAAGGGGTAAGGCCATGCTGGAAAGAATACAAATACTGATTTGCGGCGGAACTGGTTGTCTAAGTTCCCACTCAAAGGAAATCAAACAAGCATTTGAACAACAGCTTGAATTACTTGATATCAAGGAAGAAGTCGGTTTGGTCATGACAGGCTGCTTCGGACTATGTGAAAAGGGACCTGTGGTTATCGTCTATCCAGATGAAACCTTTTATACCCATGTCACTGTGGAAGATGTTCCAAAAATTTGTGAAGAACATCTGATCAAGGGAAGACCTGTTGAAAGCTTGATGGTTAAAGATCCGATTGATAAGAAAAAAATCAAAAATATCAGCCAACTCAAGTTTTATGCGAAACAAAAAAGAATCGCATTAAGAAACTGCGGTAATATCAATCCCTTGGATATTAATGAATATATCGCTAAGGATGGATATCTTGCTTTAGGCAAAGTACTAACATCCTATACGCCTCAGCAAGTCATCGATGACATGATCAAGTCAGGTCTTCGCGGACGTGGAGGTGGAGGATTCTCCACCGGTAAAAAATGGCAGTTCGCTCACAACTCCGTATCCGATCAAAAATATGTGATTTGTAATGCGGATGAGGGTGATCCAGGCGCATTCATGGATCGCGCTGTTCTTGAAGGAGATCCACACTCTGTGCTAGAAGCAATGGCAATCTGCGGATACGCGATCGGCGCCAATCAGGGTTATATTTACGTTAGGGCGGAATATCCGGTTGCAGTTGAAAGACTTCATCACGCCATCGGTCAAGCAAGAGAATATGAACTGCTTGGCAAAGGCCTTTTCGGCACTGATTTTAATTTTGATATTGAAATCAGGCTCGGTGCTGGCGCATTCGTATGCGGTGAAGAGACTGCATTGATCGCGTCGATTGAAGGCTATCGCGGCATGCCGAGATTAAAACCTCCATTCCCTGCAGTGAAAGGACTTTGGGGTAAGCCGACCAATGTGAACAACGTAGAAACATTCGCCAATGTTCCTGTCATCTATTTAAAGGGCTGGGAATGGTTTAAATCTATCGGAACTGAAAAATCCAGCGGTACCAAGGTATTCGCATTAGGCGGAAAAATCGTCAATACTGGTTTGGTTGAAGTCCCTATGGGAACTACGCTCCGTGAAATTGTTTATGACATCGGAGGCGGCATACCGAACAAACGTAAAATCAAAGCGATTCAAACAGGCGGTCCATCTGGCGGTTGCATCACCGAAAAAGATTTGGACACACCTATTGATTTTGAAAACTTAACCGCACTTGGATCCATGATGGGTTCAGGTGGGATGATTATCATGGATGAAGACAACTGCATGGTCGACGTTGCGAGATTCTATCTTGATTTTACTGTCGACGAATCCTGCGGCAAGTGTACGCCATGCCGAGAAGGCACGAAGCAGATGCTTGATATTTTAAACCGCATTTGTGAAGGCGAAGGCACACTTAAAGATTTGGATGAGCTAGAAACGTTGGCGCATATGATTCAAGAAACTTCATTATGCGGTTTGGGTCAAACAGCTCCAAACCCTGTACTTTCAACTTTAAAACACTTCAGGGATGAATACTTGGCGCATGTCGTCGATCATTCATGTCCAGCGGGTGTTTGCAGAAAACTGACGCACTTCGTTATTGATGATAATTGTATCGGTTGTACCAAATGCGCAAAGAACTGTCCAGTCAATGCTATTTCAGGTTGGCCGAAACAGAAGCATACAATTGATCTTGATATATGTATTAACTGCGGCGCATGCAAGAAGGCATGCCCAGTTGGAGCGATATCCAGCAAACCACTGCAAAGAGAGGCGTTACGATGAGTAAGGAAGTCAATATCACCATCAATGGACAGAGTTATGTCGCAAATACAAATGAAACCATACTCAAGGCTGCTGAACGCTTTGGTGTTTATATCCCTAGACTTTGTTTCATTGAAGGTCTTCATGAAGAAGGCAATTGCAGATTATGCTCTGTAAAAGTCAATAATCAGAAAAATTTAAAGCCTGCATGCAGAACTTACATCGAAGAAAATATGAACATCATCACCGATGATTTAAAGGTCTATGAAACGGTCAGGATGAATCTTGCGCTTCTTTCACACAAACATCATTTTGAATGTTACAACTGCTCAAGAGAAGACAATTGCGAATTTTTGGATTTACTGAGAAGATATTCAATCGATAACGAATTAACACATCTTTATGGACAAAATACAGCACCCATCTATTTTTCAGATTCATCAGGTGTCATGACCATCGACAGCAGCAGATGCATTTTATGCGGAAGATGCGTATCGGCATGTGAAAAACTGTCTGGACTCGGTATTTTGAACTACAATGAACGCGGTTCAGAAACCTATGTCGGACCAGCATTATTTCATAATTTAGAAGATTCCGGTTGTATTTACTGCGGTAAGTGCATCCAAGCGTGCCCAACAGGGGCACTGCGTGAAAAAGATGACATCAAGGATGTTGAAAAAGCGCTTCGTGACAAGAGTAAGATGATTATCGTTCAAGTTGCGCCATCCATCAGAGCGACTTTAGGTGAAGAATTCGGTTATCCGATCGGAACCAATGTCGAAGGTCAGATGTTTGCAGCGCTTAAGGAGCTTGGCATCCATCAAATCATGGATACCAATTTCACAGCTGACTTAACGATTCTCGAAGAGGGAACAGAATTCATCAACCGTTTGAAAAATGATGGTCCTTTCCCAATGTTTACCTCCTGCTCACCAGGATGGGTAAACTATTTAGAACTATATTATCCAGAATTCATACCCAATCTATCATCTTGCAAATCTCCTCAGCAAATGGCTGGAGCTTTGATTAAAACATATTATGCTCAGAAAATGAATTTGGATCCCAAAAACATTATTTCCCTATCCATCATGCCTTGCATCGCTAAAAAAGCGGAAGCGAAAAGACCTGACATGGGCAGAGACGGTTATATGGACGTCGATATCGTTCTTACAACCAGGGAACTTGCTAGATTGATCAAGCGCCATCAAATTGATTTTAAAAACCTCAAACCAATGAAGCCATATGGCGAATTATCAGAATATACTGGAGCTGGTTCGATCTTTGGAGCAACCGGAGGTGTTATGGAAGCTGCACTCAGGACTGTCACTGAAATCCTTGAAGAAAAGCCAACACCGATTGATTTTAAAGAACTCCGAGGTACTGCAGACATCAAGGAAGCAACCTATAACGTTCATGGCAAGGAAGTCAATGTCGCAGTCGTGCATGGCGGCGCTGCAATCAGAACATTTATGGAGGAATTAAAGAAGGGTGAAAAGCAATATCACTTTGTTGAAGTAATGGGCTGCACCGGCGGTTGCATCAATGGCGGCGGTCAGCCGATTGTTGACGCAAGAACCTATGAATCGACTGATATCAGAAGTCTTAGAGCAGCAGTGCTATACCAGATTGATAAACAAGGTGAACACAGAAAATCACATCAGAATGAATCCGTATTAAAACTTTATAAAGACTTTTTAGAACATCCAAATTCCCATATTTCCCATGAGCTTCTTCATACTTCATACAAGAAACGTGGACTGTACGAACATAATATTAAATAAAAAAGCAAGGAGCATCCATGAAAAAATCTTTATCAATCCTGATTTTTCTTTTGGTACTTTCAGGATGCAAACCAAGTGAATCGATTTCCATGATTGTTCCTTATGGAACACCGGAACTCAGTCAACTCTATATGGAAGACAGCAAAGACTATCAAGTTGACATTGTCCAAGGTGCAGATCCTTTGATCTCAGCGTTTGGGTCAGTGTCTCATGATGTCATCTTCGCACCCACACATTTGGGTGCGAAGATGTATCATTCAATCGGTTCCTACCGTTTGGCTGCATCCATCATTTGGGGTAACTATTACCTAGTCAGCACAGAAGAACTCTCTATAGAAGATTTATCAGGAAGAGATATCGTTGTTTTCGGACAAAATCAGACATCAGACATTATCTTAAAATTCATTTGCAGTGAACTCAATATAACTCCCAATTTGAGTTATGTAGATTCAGTTACAACCGCAACATCATTATTTATTTCAGATAGCAGCAAGATTGTCATGGTTGCTGAACCTTCTTTATCTCTCATCAAGCAAACCATGCTAGCTGTTAACGTCATCGATTTGCAACTATCTTATGAAGAAATCACAGGACGAGATTCATATCCGCAATCCTCAGTATTCATTAAAGCCACGCTTTCCGAAAGCATTGTCACTAAAATCATGGAAGACCTAGAATCCTCTATTGCTTTAGTGAATTCAAATATCACAGATTCAGCTGCACTTTCTGTCAGACTAGGCATGGGTATGAGTCAAGCTGTAGTTGAGTCTGCCATTCCCTTATCCAATATCAGATTTATAGATGCTAAGGACGCGAAAGATGATATCATTGACTATTTTGAGATCATCATGTCGATGAACTCAGCTTTGATCGGCTCAATGCCGGATGATTTTTTCTATTACGGAGACTAACATGAAAAAGACGTTGATGATGGCAAGTTCCATTTTCATTCTCTTCATCCTTTGGCAAGTCATTTATATGATTGTCAATCATCCATTGCTCGTTCCCTCGATCGGTTCTGTTTTTGGTGCATTCGCCGATATTTTGACCCATTTGGATTCATTGAAAGTCATTGGATTCACGTTGTTCAGGTTATTCTTGTCCATCATTTTGTCTGGAATTCTTGGAATATCAATCGGCATTCTTGCAGGTTTAAATCAGAAATTATCATTTTTTATCAAACCTTACGTGACCATATTAAGGACAATACCAGTCATTTCCATCGTCGTGATCCTATTAATCATATTCGGTTATGCATATACGCCATTTATAATTACCTTTTTGATGGTATTTCCAATCATTTTTCAAAGTGTTCATGAGGGAATCATCCATATTGACCATGAACTGATTGATGTGTACCGGTTAGAGGAAAAGCATTTGTTTCTTGCTATTAAAATCTTATATTTCCCGATGGTGAAGAATCATATCATTTTAGGGCTCTTGCAGTCATTCGGATTGGGTTTAAAAGTCTTAGTGATGGCTGAGTATCTGTCTCAAACACGCATTTCAATCGGTAACGCGATTTATCTTTCAAAAATCAATTTGCAATACGATTTAGTATTCGCTTGGACATTGATTTTGATATTAATCGCCACTCTGCTGGAATATGCAATCAAAAAGTACGAATCCGCTAAAAAATAACATTGATTGAATCACCATATTTTTCTCCTAAATCAGAGGTGCCGACAGCAGTTGGCACCTCTGATTTCTTATCATGAGTTTGAACAAAAAGCCACATTTACACACATTTTATGATGCGTTATGAAAAGGTTTTGAAATAAATTTTTTTCGTTCATATATTTGTTGACTATTTAATTATGTATCATGTATAATGATAGTGTTTCATCTCCCCTTATGGAGGTGGAACCCGTGAATTAGTCCTAATGTCTACATCCCCCCCCAGACATTAGGACGACTATGACTATTCGAAAAGGATCAATTAACTTGGTCCTTTTCTTTTTTTTGAGTTATTTTATGCATCATATATTATGTTATAATATGAGTAATGATTCATAGACACAAGGAGAATTCAATATGGCACTTTTTGAATGTAACTTTCACTCGACGGTTTTAGAGTTGAGCCAGAGCGTCACTGTCATCATCCCACAGGATATCAAGGAAAATGAAAAGGTCAAAGCGCTTTACTTATTGCATGGTTATATCGGAAATCATACAGATTGGGTGCGATACACATCTCTTGAGCGCTATGTTCAAAGCCATCGGATCGCAGTGATTATGCCAGCAGTCAACAATAGTTATTATACGGACATGGTTTCCGGTTTGAACTACTTCACTTATGTGACAGAAGAACTTCCGAAACTGATTTCGTCCACATTTCCGGTTTCAACAAAAAAAGAAGACCAATATGTTTGCGGATTATCGATGGGTGGATATGGTGCGTTGAAAATCGCTTTGACCTATCCAGAACGTTATCATAAAGCAGCTAGTCTATCTGGTGCGGTGGATTTAGAGCATATTAGAGAACTCGCTTCACAAAACAAGAGATTAGACTTCTTTCTTGCAACCTTTGGAAAACAAACGACGAAGCACACAAAAAATGATTTAAGTGAGTTAATCAAGCAAGCTAAGGCTAAGAAAGTAGTCATACCTGATCTTTATATAGCTTGTGGAACTGAAGATTTTCTTTTTCAAGACAATCAAAAGTTTATTTCCTTTCTTAAAGAAGGGAATGTCAAGTTCACTTATGAAGAATCAAAGGGTGATCACAATTGGGAATTTTGGGATTTTTATATTCGAAAGGTTCTTCACTGGATGTTTAAAGCATAAAAAAAGGTCCATTCACATGGACCTTTTGTTTAGCCACAACAAGAAGCTGGGAAGAACCTTTCTCCACGCCAATTCATTATGAATGTCATGGGTCTCGATGAAGCATAGATCCATGATGTTTTTTTCAATTAATAGTTTTTTAAGGTTTCTGCTGTTATTCAAATAGATTTCATTGAATTTCGGGGTCTTCGGATCGCTGGATTCACAATCTCCGATGGAGATGAAATAACGTTGATCGCTTCTCAGATTCGCTTGTCTGATGAAACTGAGGAAATCACCTTCATTGAACCAAGAAGAGAGGGAAAACACGCCGACATTCTGAAAAATATCTGGGTATTTAGCTGCTATATAGCAAGAGATGTAAGCTCCCATCGAACTGCCTGCAATCGAAGATGATTGATAATCAATCAGTGTTCTATAGTTTTTGTCAATAAAGGGTTTGACTTGATTGACAACAAAATCAGCGTATAGTTCACCCATGCCGCCAACCTTCAATTTTTCATATTTCACGATGTCGTTCTTATTTTCCCAGGGTGAGTATTCAAAAAGCCTGAGGTCAGAGTTGTCGATTCCAACAACAATCAGGTCTTCAATCAAACCCTTCTTTTTCAAGTCTTTGATGATTTGAACAAATCCCCAAGAATGGCCAGAAAAGGAAGTTTTATCTTCAAAACAGTTTTGACCATCGTGCATGTAAAGAACTGGATAGTTGGCTTTCGATTCATTGTAACCTTCAGGAAGCAGAACGCGCAGCGTCCTATTGCTTTGGGTAGTTTCTATGTAGAGCGATTCAAGAACAAGATTTTTCATATCTTCACCTCTACTTTTCATTTTATCAAATATGTTTCAGAAAACTCCCTCTTCAAAGAATTATGTGAAAGATGAATGAAACCCTCCTTTTCTAATTTTTAAAAAATCTATAAATAAGTAAACTTCCTTATATCATTATATGATATAATATAAGTATAGAAATCGCGATATAAGGGGATGGATGATATGAATGAAACCATGAAAGGTTATGTCTATAGACTGAAACCTACAACCAAGCAAATCGATCTCATTCAGCAAACATTTGGCTGTGTCAGAAAAATGTGGAATATGCTGCTTTTCGAACGTATGTCTATCTATGAACTTTACGGGAAGTATCCAGAGCTACTCAACAGTCATGACTATCTAAATCCTAAACGTATCAAAGAAGAGTTTCCTTATATGTACGACGTCGACTCTCAAAGTTTGACGACTGCTTGGTTACATCTGAAACAAGCCTATAGCAACTTCTTTAACAAATCACACGATGAACCTAAATATAAGTCTAGACATAACCTTATACAATCTTATACAACACATACCACCAATGATAATATTCGTCTAGAAGGTTCTTATCTTAAACTTCCTAAATTAGGACTGGTTAAAATCAAACTCCATAGAGCGTTACCTCAAGGTTCTATCCTTAAAGCGGCTACAATCAAGAAAGATGGAAAGCATTACTATGTATCACTTCGAGTTGAGTATAGTCAGATCACTCAACAAGAGAAAGCATTAGAAAAAGCGATTGGTCTAGATTATACGCTGCAAGGTCTTTATATGGATAGTGAAGGACACAAAGCTGATTATCCCAATTACTATAAAGAATCCCTTAAAAAGATCAAGAAGGAACAACGCATCTTATCAAGAAGAGTTCAAGGATCGAGTAGCTACTTGAAACAAAAAGAAAAACTATCAACTTTACATCTTCACATCAAGAATCAGCGCAAGGACTTTTTACACAAAGCATCTAGATCTTTAGTGAATACCTATGATCTAATCAGTATCGAAACATTGGATTTAACTGAAATGGCGAAAACCAAGCATTTCAGAA
>Ga0209212_1000962_pt1 | contig 51291 bp, 44 predicted proteins | sample RifGroC2_FD_183996 | JGI IMG/M metagenome (GOLD analysis project Ga0209212, IMG submission 183996) | Groundwater microbial communities from Rifle, Colorado, USA - Groundwater C2 (SPAdes) (version 2) | ecosystem: Environmental > Aquatic > Deep subsurface > Groundwater | place: Rifle, Colorado... | reverse complement strand
ATGGATCCGCCGACAGGCGGAGTAGTGAGGAATCTCACCTCGCATAAAAAAATCAAAGAGTTTATGTGCATTATGCCGGATACTCATTAAAATTTAAATGCGTTGACCCTGGTAAAAAGATTGAAAGGCATTTATTTTATGCTGCCAATTACTTTAATAAGCAACTGTAAAACATTACCTACATTCTTATTGAAGACTGCAATTACTTCCTCCCATGAAACAGGAGCTTCATCCTCTTTCCAGCAGTCATAATCAGTGCTCATGGCAATGGCCGCATAGGGGATACCGATCTCATTTGCAAGTATTGCTTCAGGAGCCACTGACATGTTGACCAAATCAGCTCCCCATATCCTGAACATTCCCGATTCTGCCCTGGTGGAGAATCGTGGTCCCTCAATGGTTATAACTGTTCCGGTTTTATGAACAGGCAAACCAATTTCAGATGCAGAGGAGATTATCAGGTTACGAAGGGTCCTGTCAAAAGGATCTGCCATAGAGGTATGCTTCATCTTCCCGGGCTCAAACTCACTGAAAAATGTAATGCTTCTGTGCCTGGTAAAATCAATGAACTGATCGGGTATAACCAGGTCGCCACGGCCGATATCTTCCCTGAGACTGCCGCACGCTGTGGTCGATATGATATGGGTACAGCCTGATTCCTTAAGAGCAGATATATTGGCACGGTTATTCACTTCCGAGGGAGGTATTGTGTGATGCCTTCCATGCCTCGAAAGAATTATTATATCAGTGCCATTTAGTTTTCCTGACAGCAGAGACGATGATGGCAAACCATAAGGGGTCTCTATATTCCTTTCTTCAGGTGATTTAAGGATATCGGGATTTTCAAGGCCGGAACCGCCTATAATGCCTACTTTTACCATCACTCTTTCCTGAGAAAAGACATAAGTATGTTTACCGCCTCATCCATATCATGGCCAAATACAAGTATCCCTGCCCTGTCGCCCGCCATAATGATTATTCTTTTTTCAATTACGTCAGAATCATTGAAGAGCCTGAATATATCTTTTGCAAGGCCGGTAGTTCCGTAATCCATCGACGGATTAGTTGTTGGCACTTTATAGATCAGCTCATTCCAGAGGTCGATGCTATGAACATGTATAACTGCGTTCGCACCCGGATCAGCAAGGTAAATCGCTGCGTGGGTAAGTGATTCAGATGATGCTTTCAGTGGTCCTGCACACTGGACGGCATTATCATCAATATTAAATGAATTGACTTTTACATAATGGCCGGGTTCCAGCTCAGGCATCTCACCTGTAGCTGAACCTGTAATGACAAACTGGTTGGTTCCGCCTATCCTCATACTTACATTCCCGAATGCTACTCCGTTCTCATAAGCGCCAATAAGGTCCATGTTGTAAAGGATCTCCCGCCAGTAGTTTATTATCTCATATTGTTCATCTGATATTACCGGGCCCGACTGACTCCAGTGACAATTAAATTTAACAAAACCTTGCATTTTATATGAATTTATCTGGAAACATTTCTTTTATACCTTCCTCTGTTGCACTGCATATTCCTTTTTCGGTTATTATGCCGGTAATAAAGCGTGCCGGTGTGATGTCAAAGCCATAATTAGCAGCTTTTGCATCTTCAGGACAAAGCCTTACCTGTTCAATTTTTCCATGGAGCAGACCTTCAATTTTTGTTACCTCCTCAGGGTCGCGCTCTTCAATTTCCACCTCTTTAATCCCGTCAAGAATGCTGAAATCGATCGATGTCGACGGAACGGCGGAGTAAAACGGTATTTTGTTATCAGCGGCGGCAAGAGCCTTGAGATAAGTACCTGTTTTGTTTGCACTGTCTCCCGCTTTTGTAGTACGATCGCTGCCAACTATAACGATATCTACCATATTATGTTGCATGAGATGCCCTCCTGAATTATCAGGTATTATAGTGTATGGCACTCCATGCTGTCCCAGCTCATAAGCAGTAAGCCTGGCACCCTGGTTTCTTGGTCTTGTCTCATCGACCCAAACATGAACCTTTATGCCTTTGTCATGAGCCAGGTAAACCGGAGCTGTTGCTGTTCCGTAATCAATACATGCAAGCCATCCGGCATTGCAGTGAGTAAGGATATTGACAGGCTCCCCTTTTTTCTTTTCGCTTATGCTTTCGATCAGTTTTACACCATGAAGACCTATCTGTCTGCAGTTTTCCTTTTCAAGCTCACATATTTCAATTGCTGCTCCTCGCGATGTATCGGCAAGCTCTTCAGCAGACATTTCATCGCTTAGTAGTCTTTTCACAAAGTCAGCTGCCCAGGCCAGATTGACTGCAGTTGGTCTGCAGGAGACCAGGTATCTGGCAGCGTTATGAAGATGCGAAAGAGGATTGGTATTGACAGTGATCTCCAGGGCAGCAAGGTATATCCCAAATGCAGCTGCAGCTCCTATCAGGGGCGCTCCCCTCACTGTCATCAGGTCAATCGCATTATAAACATCCTCTACTGACCGAAGCTCCTTAATCTCGAAGAAGAACGGGAGCCTCTGCTGATCAATTACCCTGACAACAGAAGGATCGGATTCGTCAAGCCAGATAGTTTGATAAAGTTGATTTCCGATCCTCATATTAAGGTGAAGTTTATGGGAAAATTTAATTAACCTCAAACTTAATAAAATATAGTGAGATAATATTACATGTATTTTGCTCCCTTGCCCCCAGCCCCGCTGGCGCGGGTCCACCCCCTAGGGGTTTAGCCCTTCAGCAGGATGTGGATCAGCGGGCAAAGAGGCAGCGGATTCGAATTATCGACCAAATTATTCGAAAACTTTTCTGTAATTGAAAAAATTATTATCTTTATCGTTTGTGCCAGTTTATTTTATTTTGCAGATATATGGTTAACAAAGAGGAGTTTAGAAGGAAAGTTATCCTGACTGCCGGGCAGATATTCAGCCGTTACGGATTCAGGAAGACTACCATGGAGGAGATAGCCACCGCTCTGAAAATGGGTAAAAGTTCCATATACTACTACTTTGACAGTAAGGAAGAGATATTTGAAGCTATTGTTCGTAATGAAGCTAATATCCTTAGGAATGAGCTTACTACAGCAATCAAATCTGTGGATTCTCCGGTTGACAAAATGAAAAAATATGTTTTTGTAAGGATGAAATCGTTCGAAAAACTGGCAAATTATTATAATGCCATTTTTGACAAGAACCTCGATCATTTCGATTTCATTGAACAGATAAGAGAAAAATATGACCGCGAAGAGCTCGCCATCCTGCGATTGATCCTTTATCACGGTTCAAGAAAAAATGTATTCAGTATAGTCAACAGCGAGTATACTGCCCTTGCAATTCAGACAACACTGAAGGGATTGGAGGTCCCCCTGTTCTGGAAAAAGAGGGAGGTTAACATTGAGAGCAGGCTAAATGCAATTCTTGATGTGCTGTTCAACGGGATCTTAAGGAAACAGTAATTATCTCTTTATAACTGCCCGTTTTTTCCTGGTGAAACTTATGTATAACCACCATAAGCCCAGCATAATAAATGGGATACTCAGCCATTGGCCCATGTTGATCTTCATACCGGCCTCAAAGGCAACCTGGTCTTCTTTAAGGAACTCAATAAAAAATCGGGCAGTGAAAATCATTATACACAAAAGGCTGATAAGCAGGCCCTGAATATGCTCTCCCTTTTTTGACCAGTAGATCCGGTAGAGCAATATAAATATTGAGAGATATACAAGGGCTTCATATATCTGTGTGGGATGTTTTGGTGCAACCTCATGGTTTCGCAGGAATACAAATCCCCAGGGAACAGTAGTCTCAATACCATATATTTCAGAATTCATCAGGTTACCCATCCTGATAAAGAACCCTGAGAGGGCAACAACAATAGCAATTCTGTCGAGGATCCAGAAATAATCTTTCTTCTCTTTTTTCTTGAACATCCAGAGGGCGACCAGTATACCAACTGAAGCTCCATGGCTTGCCAGCCCTCCATGCCATATCATTAATATTTCAAGCGGATTCTGAAGATAATAGGCGGGTTCATAAAAAAGGCAATGTCCTATTCTTGCACCTGCAATGACTCCGATAGCCATATATATTGTAAGCCTGTCAAGTACAGCTTCCCCCAGACCCTCGTTTTTGAATATCTTATTCATAATGATATAGCCAAAGAAAAATGATGAGGCAAAAAGGAGACCATACCATCTGACGGCTAAAGAGCCAACCCTGAAAATTTCAGGATCTACATCCCAGGGAACAATTAAAAAGTGCATATATGATAAATTTACATTGTTGCCAAAGGTAGAAAATTATTTTAGTTCGGGGTTCATTGTTCCAGGTTCAAATTAACCTGTAACCTTGAACCTTAAACCATGAACAAGATCTTATATCTGATTTTTACTTTAAAAAATATGGTATGTTTGTAACTGCAATAATTATCAAATGTAATTGATGAGTAATTCATTCCTGAAAAGGCATCACATCCTGCTACTTATATTTCTGCTGATATACTCCTGTGCAAAAATAGGAAGGCCCACAGGAGGTCCGAGAGACAGGGTCCCGCCGGTAGTCGTTAAAACTCTACCGGGAGAAAGATCGATAAACTTTTCAGGCGACGAGCTACTTCTCACGCTAGATGAATATGTTGTCCTTGATAACATTAATGAAAACTTGCTGGTCTCTCCTCCGATGAAGCAAAAGCCAAAGGTATGGCTTAAAGGGAAAAGCGTGGTGGTTGAACTGCAGGAAGATCTGAAAGACAGTACCACCTATACCTTCAATTTTCAGAATGCAATAAAGGATCTTAACGAAGGTAATATCCTTGAAGGTTACCAGTTTGTCTTTTCAACCGGACCTGTACTTGACTCACTTTCTGTAACCGGTAATGTGTACTCTGCTGAAAATCTTGATCTTGCTGAAAAGGCATTTGTTCTTATGCACAGTGAATTGGCTGATTCGGCAGTTAAAAAACATCTTCCTGATTATTTATCCATAATTGACAAAAACGGATATTTCCGCATTAATAATGTAAAGCCGGGATCGTACAGGTTATATGCCCTTAACGATGCCGATAATAATAAGACATATAATCTTAAAGATGAGGAGTTTGCATTTTTGAGTTCTCTTCTTGAGGTTACTGCCGACAGCAACTGGCTCCCGATTGTGAAAGATACTGTGAAGGTTATCAGGGAACCAGTTGCCAGGACAAATGCACAAAGGGATCTGAAGAAAAAAATTCAGGATACAGTCGTTTTAACAGGTAAAAATAAGCTCTTGCTATTTGTACAGGCCCCTACTGCACGTTATCTGAAATCATCGGAAAGAAAAATGAAGTACCGGCTGGAGTATGTGCTTTCTTTGCCACCGGACAGCCTTGATTTTAAAATCAGAATTCCGGATACGGACAGCAGCTCCTATTTTATCGAGAATAGCAGACAACGAGACACAATGACAGTCTGGATTACCGACACAACTATTTATGGCCAGAACCAGATCACAACTTATCTTAAATATCCTTTTACCGATACCTCAGACATGATTGTATATAAGGAAGATACCGTGATGCTGAGGTTTGTTGCTCCAAAAGAGATTAAAGGAACCAGAATAAAAAAACCTCTTTCACTGCCTGTTTTAAACAACATTCCTGCAGGGTCAGTCAAGCCGGGCCAGAAAATTATCTTCAGTTCGGAAACCCCTCTTAAAGAGCCGGATACAACTTTGATCAGGCTGTATGATGTAACAACAAAAGATACACTTAAAATTCCATATGTTTTTGTGAAAGACAGCCTTACTGCAACAAAGTACTTGTTTGTGGCAAATATTCTCTCCGAGAAGAAATACTTTTTTGTGGCGGATTCCTCCGCATTCTTCAACTATTTCGGGGAATGTTCCGATTCAATTGGGATAAGAATGTCGCTGAAACCGGCTGATTCATATAGTAAGCTTACATTTAATATCAGGAACGGGGAGGGAGATATGATCATTCAGCTTCTCGATAAAACAGAGAAAATTGTAAGAGAAGGTAAAATAAACGGAGATGGAAAGATAGATTTTCCATTAATAGAGGCCGGATTATATCGTGCCAGGGTGATTTTTGACTATGATGGTAACGGAAAATGGACAACAGGTGATTTCTCTGCCGGCCGGCAGCCTGAACCTGTATCATATTATCCCACAGAGATTGAGATCAAGGCAAAATTTGAACTCGAACAGGACTGGGATGTGGCAGTTAAATATGTGAAAGATGTGAAGATGAGATTAACTAAAAGTAAGGCAGCAGGTAGCATGTAGTTGGCAGTAGGCAGTAGGCAGTAGGTGGTAGTAGGCAGTAGGTGGTAGTAGGCAGTAGGTAGTTGGTGAGCAGTGAGATGTGCGTTGTGAGTCGCGACTCGTGAGTCGCGAGTTGTGAGTAAAGAAATATATTCAGAAGGAGATTTTTTACCAATAACAAATTAATATGAAGCAGGTTGTAGCAGGAGTTGATATCGGTGGGACAAATACAATTTTTGGACTGGTTGACAGAACAGGCAAGGTTCTTGCAGAAAGCAGGATCCTCACAAAAGATTATCCTGAAATAAATAAATTCATTACTGCTCTTTCCGAAGCAGTGAACAAACTTGTTAAGAAGGATCACGATCTCATTGGCATAGGAATAGGAGCTCCTAATGCAAATTATTACAAGGGAACCATTGAACTTGCTCCTAATCTTCCATGGAAAGGGGTTGTTCCCCTGGCGGAGCTGATGAAGAAGAAAAATAGTGTTCCTGTTATTGTCACTAACGATGCCAATGCTGCGGCTGTGGGAGAGATGGTATTCGGTGGCGCCAGGAAGATGAAGAATTTCATTGTCCTGACACTGGGAACCGGTCTTGGAAGCGGAATCGTTATTAATGGCGAAGTTGTATACGGGCACACAGCTTTCGCCGGGGAGCTGGGTCATACTACCGTGGTTCCGGGGGGACGGGAATGTGGATGCGGCAGACTGGGTTGCTTTGAAACATATGCATCGGCATCAGGACTTGTACGGACGGTACTTCAGATATTAAGTGAGACAAGAGAGGAGAGTTCTTTAAGGGATATCCCTCCATCATCACTTACCTCAAAAATAATTGCCGAAGCTGCTGCCGGCAAAGATCCTGTAGCCCTTGAAGCAATGGATTATACTGCTGAAATGCTTGCATTCGGTATAATAAATTCTGTGGCATTCTCGAGTCCGGAAGCAGTGTTCTTGTTTGGCGGTCTTACAAAAGCAGGAGATATACTCTTTAAACCGGTAAGAAAATATGTCGATATGAATATAATGCCGATTTTTAAAGGGACGGTAAAGATACTCCCTTCCGGAATCTCAGAGAGCAATGCAGCTGTACTTGGTGCTGCAGCGCTGGCCTGGAACGAACTGAAGAAGTAAAACCGTAATAGGGTGGTTAAAAAATAATTATAAATTTGGTGAAACAACTACTGAGAAAAACCACAGTAAAATGAAAGTCGCAGAAGTAAAAAAGATTCATTTTGATTCTCCCTGTCCTGAACTTGAACAGGTATCTGAAGCCCTTGACAGGCAGAAAGAAAAACATCAGATAGATACAATCAACTGGAAGGGATATGGTTATAAGCCCGGGGTTAAATTTTCAATAGCCTATGGTGAAAGGGAGATTTACATGAAATATTATGTCACCGAAGATTATTTCAAAGCTGAAAAGACTGAGACAAACCAGATGGTATGCGAAGACTCCTGCGTCGAGTTTTTTGTATCACCTGAAAATGACGGGATTTACTATAATCTGGAATTTAACGGTATAGGTACAATACTCCTGGGAACCGGAACAGGCAGGGCAGACAGCAAAAGAGCCGATCCTGAAATTATTTCGAAGATCAGGAGACTGACAACTGCAGGGAACAAGCCCGTAAAGGAAAGGACCGGCAAATTTGAATGGAGTATAACCATTGCCATTCCGTATGAAATATTTTTTCATCACAGTATAAATGATCTTAAGGGAAAAACCTTCAGGGCTAATTTTTACAAATGCGGTGATATGTTATCAGTACCCCATTACGTGACATGGAATCCGGTTGGTACTGAAAATCCCGATTACCATCAGCCATCATATTTCGGGATGCTGAAGTTTGTGTAAAGGGCGCAGGGCACAGAGGCAGGGATTTATAGTTCCCCTCCTGGGAGGGGTTAGGGGTGGGTTAGATAAAAGGCACAATTGCACAACGGAGACTAACAACATAATATTAATACAAAAGACTAATAACATCATGCTTAAAGGGAATGCATTAATAGGACAATCAGGAGGACCTACATCAGTTATTAATTCGAGTCTGGCCGGAGTTATTAAAACATCTTTATCCTCAACCTTCATCAAACACATTTACGGGATGAATTACGGTATAGAAGGTTTTATGCAGGAGATGATTTTCGATCTGGGAAAGCAGCCGGAGAAAGTTATCAGGGGATTAAGAAGGACCCCCTCCTCGGCCCTGGGATCATCGCGCCATAAGGTACAGGATAAGGATTTTCCGGTTATTCTTAATGTGCTTAAGAAATTTAATATCAGGTATTTCTTTCTTATAGGGGGCAACGACACCATGGATACTATTCACAGGGTGGAGGAATACTGCCGGACACAGAAATATGAACTGAGGGGTATCGGTATACCAAAGACTGTTGATAATGACCTGTTCGGTACCGATCATACTCCCGGTTTTGCTTCTGCAGCACGATCAAATATTCTGAATGTCATGCAGGGCGGAGTACTTGCCCGTGATATGCAGAAAGTTGATAAATTTGTTATTTATCAGACTATTGGCAGGGATGCAGGCTGGCTTGCAGCGGCAACAGCCATGGCAAGGAAAAATGAAGATGATGCTCCTCATCTGATCTATTGCCCTGAATTTCATTTCGATCGCGATAAATTCCTTAAAGATGTTGATAAGTGCATAAGGTCATATGGCTGGGTTTCAGTTGTTTGCGGAGAGGGATTGAAATATGCTGACGGTACCCCTGTAAGCGCTTCAACAACAAAAGACAAATTCAATAATATTGAATTTGGTGCCATGGGAGGCACAAGTGTGGCAACAAATCTTCACGGGATGATAGTGGATGAATTCGGATACCGGGGCGAGTTCCAGATTACCGAATCGCTTATTATGAGTGACTTTATCAGAGCTTCAGAAGTTGATCTGGAGGAAGCATATCGTTGCGGAGTTGAAGCAGTCAGGCTTGCCGAAAAGGGCGATTCGGGGGTGATGGTCAGCATAAAGAGAAAATCAAACAGGCCATATAAAATTGAATTCGGAAAGGTACCACTTAAAGAGGTGGCTGTTTCTGCCAAGCCTATGCCACCAGCTTATTTTAATAAAGAAGGAAATCATGTATCTTCAAAGTTCCTGGATTATATGAAACCGCTTGCAGGAGAACTGCCTAAGTTTGTAAGACTGGAGAAAGTATATGCCAAAAAATAACTAGTACCTTAAATTAATGACTAAAATATTTAACAAAGTTGCATTGTCAATCAATGCTCATCCTGATGATGCAGAAGCATGGAATGCCGGAGTTCTTAAACTGCTAAAAGACAAAGGATATAAGATAGTAATTGCAACGATGACCGGCGGAGACCTTGGCGGATGTAACATGAATATGGAAGAGACGGCCAGGGTGCGTTTTGAAGAGGCAAAGAAAGCTGCCGCAGTTCTCGATGCAGAGTATTATACCCTCGGAGGAATTGATGGATTTCTATTCGACTCAAAGGAGTTCAGGCTTAAAGTAATTTCCCTGATCAGGAAAGTAAAGGCCGGCGTAATTTTTACACACCTGCCGAATGATTATCATACCGACCACAGGACGACTTCCAATATTGTTGAGGCAGCAGCAATGGTTGCATCTCTCGATACTGTACCGGTGCCTGAGGAGCCTGTCGGAATTACTCCTCTGTTATATCATTCATCACCACTTACACTTTCAGACCCTATTGGTTCTCAGATAGCTCCTCCGCATTTCTATGTTGATGTGACTACAGTAATTGAAACAAAGAAAAAAATGCTGGGATATCACATATCACAGATCGATCTTATGAAACACATGCACAAAATTGATGATTTTTTCGGATTTGTACTTCAGGGTAATAAAAATTACGGGAAAATGGTTGGCGCTGAGTATGCCGAAGTTTACTGGCAGCACCTGGGTGGTGGTTTCCAGAAAGACCCGCAGGTTCAGAATGATCTTAAAGAATTTCTAATCAATAAAATTTAACAAGCCATGAATTTAAAAGAGGAAAAATATACCAGGTATGCCCTTGTAAGGGAGATGATGGAGACCCCCGGGATTATTAAATCTTTTGATCCCGGAGTATCAGCAAAATTTGCAGATGCCATTAAATCAAAAAAAGGATTATTTCTTACCGGTGAAGGCAGCAGCAGGATCTTTCCTGCCAAAAGAGCAATACAGAGGTCGCTTCAGAAATCATTCGCCATGCCTGTTGTAACAGAGGGAAGCACCCAGGCTGCCGAATATGATCTACAGGATTTTGCTGTATTTGCTGCTTCAAATTCAGGTCAGACCAAGGAAGTAATCAGACTGGTGACATCCCTTAAGCAACATAAACACAATGCTGTTTTCGGGCTGACAGCAAATCCCGGGACAAAGCTTGAGGAGATAGCCAGCGGTACTCATGTGTTAACATGCGGAAAGGAGAATGCCGTTGCTGCAACAAAATCGGTTGTCGAACAGGGATTGTTTTATGATTCCCTGTTGAGAAAAATCCATGGGGTTAAGATGGAAGGACTTAAAGATCTAGCGGAAAAAACAGAACAGGCCCTGACTATTAAGATCGATGCCGGAATAACTGATATAATAAGAAAAGCAAGTGTAATTTATTTTGCAGGTAGAAATAACGGTGTGGCAGAAGAACTGGCTCTGAAAACAAATGAGATTACCAGAAAAAAATCTGCTTACCTCGAGGGAACATTTGCCGTACACGGTATTGAGGAAGTAATGGACAAGAGTGAGGTTTTGATATGGATTGATCCATTTGAAGCTGAACAGGATAAATTCAATGAGTGTCTTGTGAAAGGAGTCGGAATGAATATTATTGCCATATCAGCTAAAAAGACGATCTTCCCTACAATTATTATTCCTGAGGGAGGTGAGCATTCAGAGTATGTTCAGCTTGCTGCAGGATGGAATCTGCTGGTTGAAACAGGTATTTCGCTTGGGATTGATCTTGATAAGCCTGTACGCGCACGCAAGGTCGGTAATGAATATATTGCCGGGTAACGATAAGAATTGAGTGAAAACAGTTCAGAAATTAAACCTTAAAACAGATGGCTAAAAAACAAGTCGTAGTTGGCATAGACATAGGAGGCACCAATACCGGTTTTGGTTTTGTTAACAGGGAAGGAAAGATCCTCGGAGAGGATTCAATAAAGACGGCACATTATGATGAGATTGAGGTTTTTATTGCGGCTCTGTATGAAAAGATAATGGTTACGGCACATAAGATCGGTAATGGAATTGAACTTATAGGTTTTGGAGTCGGAGCCCCTATGGGCAACATAAACAAGGGAACCATTGAACATGCCGCAGACCTCCCGTTTAAAGGGGTAATACCATTTGCAGAGATATTTAACCGGCATACGGATCTTCCTGTAATTGTAACTAATGATGCAAATGCTGCTGCGGTAGGAGAGATGGTTTATGGCGGCGCCAGGGGCATGAAAAACTTTGTGGTAATAGGGCTGGCCCTGGCAAAAGATCTGATCTTTGAACCGGCCAGGGAGTATATGGAAGAGAACCTGCTCAGTATCTACAAAGGTAAAGTCAAACTTCTGGCTTCCGAATTAAGTACTCAGAATGCTGCAGTGCTCGGAGCCAGCTCCCTTGTATGGTCATTACGTGAACCAGATTAATATTTTCAGAAATGGCCAATTTTAATGAGATTCTTAATCATATCCTGGGAGTAGTTTTTATTATAATAGTCTTTGCCCTGGCATATGCTTACCTTAAACCACACCAGCTTCATAAACGAAGACTGGTATCAACTCTCTTGCTGAAAGGCAGCTATCTGCTTTATCTTCTTATTCTGCTGGTAATTATTTATATGTCGGCCCTTGTAAACGGGGGTCTTGAAAAGGTTTTTTTCGGGATAGAATTTTTTGCTTTTCTGCTTGTTCTCTTTGTACCGACTATTGGAATCTTTGCCCGCAAACTCGGGCAATTCGCCAAAAAAAGGGAAGGTTATAACTATTTCTTCTCTGTAGTTAACGGGATTTCAATAATTGCACTTTTATTAATGTATTTCATCTGAATAACTCTGTTTTAATAAAACAATATAAGGCGTTCATTTAGTTATAAATCAATTTGTAATTTTATTGGATAATTAATACTTAAGCAAATGATCCGGGAACGACTAATAGAGTATATAGAAGAAAGCATTAAAAAGAACTGGGGTATTGAGGCTTTGTCGAACTATAAGGAACAAGGCTATTCTTACAAAAGTATCGCAGAGAGAATGCTCCGGATTCATTTCCTGTTCAGGGGAGCAGGGATAAATGAAGGAGATAAGGTAGCACTTGTCGGAAGAAACTCAGCTAACTGGTGTATTACCTACCTGGCTACTGTCACATACGGAGCAGTCATTGTGCCTGTTCTTCCTGACTTTAAGCCTGAGGACCTCACAAATATTATCAATCATTCCGATTCAAAGCTTCTGTTTGCTGACGATAAGATTTATGAGAGTCTTGAGATTGCAAAAATACCAGCCATAACCGGGGTTATTTCACTGGATGATTTCAGGTTGATTGAAGCTGTCAGTGTCACCGTAAAGAACAGCTTCGATTCTATTGAAGAACAATTCGGGAAAACATATCCCGATCTTAAGCAGGAGGATATAAAGTTCTCAGATATTTCGAATGACAAGCTTGCAGTTATCAGCTATACTTCCGGTACAACCGGATTCTCAAAAGGCGTAATGATAACCCATAACAGTCTGGCCTGCAATGTGAGATATGCACAGAAAAACATGCCCCTGGAGTCAGGCGATCCGGTAGTTTCATTTCTTCCGCTTGCCCATACCTACGGATGTGCTTTCGAGTTTCTTTTCCCGTTTACTTATGGCTGCCATATAACCATTCTTACAAAAACACCTTCACCTCAGATTCTTATTCAGGCATTCAAGGAGATCAAACCGAGGCTTATTCTTTCAGTACCCCTCGTAATTGAGAAGATCTTCAAGAAACAGCTGCTGCCGGTAATAAGCAAGCCTCACATGAAAATATTACTGGGCATACCCGGGGTAAATATACTGCTTCATAAAAAAATCAGGGAAAAACTTGTTGAAACATTTGGTGGCCGGTTCAAAGAGGTTGTGATCGGAGGGGCCGCGTTAAATGCTGAGGCTGAAAAATTCTTCAAGAAGATCGGATTCCGGTTTTCTGTTGGTTATGGTATGACCGAATGCGGACCACTTATCAGTTATGCATCATGGGATACAACCAAACTCGGGGCTTCCGGAAGAGCTGTCGATACACTTGAAGTAACAATAGATTCTCCTGATCCCGAAAAGATTGTCGGAGAGATAATTCTGCGGGGCGAGAATGTTATGACAGGCTATTACAAGAACGAAAAGGCCACAAGCGAGATGATTGACAACAAAGGCTGGATGCATACAGGCGACCTGGGTGTGATAGATAAGGAAGGTAATATTTTTATCAAAGGAAGAAGTAAAAGCATGATACTCGGACCTTCAGGAAAAAATATTTACCCGGAAGAGATAGAATCTGTAATAAATAATAAGGATTACATTGTCGAATCACTTGTGATTGCAGAAGATAACAAACTGATTGGATTGATCTATCCTGACTATGAGATGCTGAAGAAAAACAATACTTCTGATGAACAGCTGTTAACCATGCTCGATGAAACCAGGAAAGAGGTAAATCAGCGATTACCGGAATTTATGGCTGTCAGCAAGTACAGGATACATCTTGAAGAGTTTGTTAAGACACCAAAAAGGAGCATTAAAAGATTTTTGTACACGAAAGAATAGCAATTTGTATATGCAGTTTTACGTTGTTATTGTTGCAGGCGGAAGTGGTAAACGGATGAGGGCTGAAATCCCCAAACAGTTTCTTGAACTGGCCGGAAGGCCTGTTCTGATGCATACTATTGAAAGATTCAAATCCTTTAATGATTCTGTTGAAATAATAACGGTACTTCCTGAAGACCAGTTACGCCACTGGATTGAACTTAAGGAGAAGTACTCTTTTAATGTTCCCGAGACTCTGGTTAAAGGAGGCTCACACAGATTTGATTCAGTGAAAAACGGGCTTCAGTTTGTCAATGTACCCGGAGTGGTGGCAATTCATGACGGAGTCAGACCTTTTGTAAGCATAGAAACAATAAAGAGATGCTTTGAAACTGCTGAAAAGCTGGGTAATGCCATTCCTTCAATTTCAATAACAGAGTCGCTGAGAATGATCTCAGATAAGGGAAGCAATCCGATAAACCGGCTTCTTGTAAGGCAGATACAGACACCGCAGGTATTCAGTGCAGAACTTCTCAAAAAAGCCTATCTGCTCGATTACAAACCTGAATATACTGATGATGCCACTGTTCTGGAAAGTATTGGGGAGAAAATCAATCTAGTGGAAGGTAACCGTGAAAACATTAAGATCACAAATCCTGAAGATCTGATTATTTCCACAGCACTTCTGCCAACAATTTCGTGATAAGGAAGTATCCAATTGAAATATAAGAGACAATGATAGCAAAATACTTAACTGTTGCAGCCGCTGTTATTTTATTAACAGCATGTGCCGAATTGCTCAATGTTGTTCAGTCAACAGGTACTGCGCCACTCACTGAAGCTGAGGTGATAAGCGGTTTGAAAGAGGCTTTGATTACCGGGGCAAATAATTCTTGCCGGATATTATCGGCTGAAAACGGATATTATGGCGATGCTCTGGTAAAAATTATGCTTCCGGATGAAGCAAAGGTGATTGTGGATAATATCTCTAAAATACCGGGAGGAGACAAGTTGGTGGAGGATGTTGTATTAAGGATTAACCGGGCGGCTGAAGATGCAGCAAAGGAGGCAGCTCCCGTTTTTATTAACAGTATCAGGCAAATGACAGTGCAGGATGCATTCAACATTCTCCGGGGTGCAGATAATGCAGCAACCTCTTACCTGCGAAACACTACATACAGTGAACTATATGCTTTATATAAACCTAAAATACAGGCATCAACCGATAAAGATATAGTTGGAACCGTGTCCACAACAGATTCATGGAACACCCTTACCGGTAAGTGGAACACGCTTGCAAACTCAGTGGCAGGAAGAATAGCAGATCTGAAACCGGTAAATACCGACCTCAACGATTATCTTACAACCAAAGCATTAAATGGCATTTTCCTGAAGGTGGAGACAGAAGAACTGAAGATAAGAAAAGATGTGTCGGCAAGAGTTTCTCCAATTCTTCAGAGAGTATTCGGCAGTCTTGACAATAAAACAAACTGATGAAATAACAGTGCAGGATGTTTGAGCGGAGTATTTTTAAATATGAAGGACTTGAGGTAAGAGTATCTGATCATGCCACCGAAGGTATCCTCGATATTCTGAATCATTCGGTACAGGGATCCGAAGGTGGATTGAGGTTTTCATTGCAGAATATTGCTACCCGGATAGCTGCATATAAGGATCAGATCAGGTTTGTATCACTTTACAGGAAGAATCAGATCACGGGAACCGTCGGTTCATGTTTCCGCATCTCAGGTCAGGGAAAACTCAGGTATCCTTCATCATATTTAAGATATCTTGCTTTTCAGTCGACATATCAGTCAGCTCCCAACTGGCGAAAGCGGACCCATCCGCTGATAAAACATGAAAAAGATGACAGTTTCAGGCAGAAAACACTGGAGATCTTCAGCAAGCCCCATCTGCTTGAGCTGGATGACGTTTTTGAGGGCGATAAACATATTATGTATGCTTTCCTGGAAAGTATGAATGAAAGGTCTAAAAACCTGGTTCAGCAGGCAGGTTATGAATATATCCGGTCTTTTCTTACAGTTGCCTTCAGCCGTTTTTCGCCGAAACCGGATATCAGGGTTTCAAAGCTTGCCGAAAAAGATAAGCCGTTAATGGACGATCTGTTAAAGATCTTTTTTCGCGACTATTCATTTTTTACTACTTCATACTCCTTTTACGGGGATAAATATTATGTTCTGAGGGAAAATGACGAGATTGTTGCAGGAGTGTGTACAATACCAACATCATATAAGGTATATGATATTCCCGGAGTATGGGGCTGGGTTATGATGAAAGTCCTTCCGAAAACACCTTATTTCCGAAGATTATTCCGGCCGGGAGAATTCAGGTATCTTGTATTTGATTCCATATATTATAAGCCAGGCAGAGAGGAACTGCTGGCCCCGCTTTTTGAATCAGCCTGTGCCTTTGAGGGATTCAATACAGGGCTGACCTGGCTCGATGACAGAAGCGATCTGTACGACAAGATAAGGACCGGAGTGAAAATGGGTGCGCTCAACAGAATGCTTAATGCAAAGCCAGGACTGGTCTATACGAAATTCATAAATATTAGTGATGAGGAGAAGGAGATCTTCTACGATTCTCCGGCATACATTTCAGGATTTGATTTCTCTTAGAGAAGCCTGACCCCCAACCCCATAGCCGTCAACTTAAACATAGTTTTGTTGCAGGAAAGAATTGAAAAAGTTTCCCCTCCTTTTCAAGGAGGGGTGGCCGGGATACGTGATTATCTGATGTTTACAAGGTTCATTTCCCGGCCGGGGTGGTTGATTTGTTTATCCGGTCGATTCATTTCTTTTATTTAAGACTTTCCTTATCTCACTTTTCAAATATTCAGGATCCCGGAACACAAATCTGGTTTCAAACCTTAACACAGCGAATCCTAAGCTCGACAGGTAGCTATTCCTGTTTTCATCTATTTTATTCAACATAGAAATAAAGGTAGTAAGAGACTAATAGATCAACCACCCCGGCCGCATATATTCATTGTAACATATTAATTATCTGTATACTGCGGCCACCCCTCCTTGAAAAGGAGGGGAAACTTATGAACGAATTGAATTTCAATAAAAAATCCGTTTGCCTTTATTGATCTCCCTGTAAATCTTTTTTCAGACTCCTAAGGTTGATGGCCTTTGGAATTTAGCGGTGGGAAGTATAGACGGATATTTTTATGTACCTTAGTTCAGTAAAACAATTACTGTTGTTAATTGATTTTGTTATTTACTTACAGCTAACTATATGATAACCAAAATTAACCTCCTGACAATTTTTATATTGTTTATTAATGGACTTTCTCCATTATCAGCCCAGGAAGATGAGCGATATGTACCTGAGACTGATCCGCTTGTACTTCAGAAGCTTGAACAGTGGCAGGATCTTAAATTCGGACTCCTGATGCACTGGGGAACTTACAGCCAGTGGGGGATAGTTGAATCATGGTCTATCTGTTCCGAGGATGAACCCTGGTGCAGGAGAAACAATACAAATTATGTGGAATACAAGAGGGATTATGAAAACCTTCAGACCACATTCAACCCGGTTGATTTTGATCCGGTCCGGTGGGCAAAGGCTGCCAGGAATGCAGGGATGAAATATGTGGTATTCACCACAAAGCACCATGACGGATTCAGTATGTTTGATACAAAGCTGACTGATTACAGGATCACAAGTCCGAAGACTCCTTTTCATACAAATCCGAAGGCAAATATTGCAAAAGAGGTGTTCAATGCTTTCAGGGCAGAAGATTTATGGGCGGGAGCATATTTTTCAAAGCCCGACTGGCACAGTGAATACTACTGGTGGCCGAATTTTGCAACACCCGACAGGAATCCCAATTATGATATCTCGAAGTACCCTGAAAGGTGGGAAAACTTTGTACAGTTTACCCAGGGACAGATAATGGAGCTTGTGGGAGGTGATTACGGGAAGCTGGACATTCTCTGGTTAGATGGCGGCCAGGTTCAGAAGCTGAATGAAGAAGATGTATACAGAAATATTGAGAGGGTTCAGAAAATGTCAAAAGAGGAGATGTACAAATACCTGACATCATCGGGCTACAAATTTACAAAGATCCAGAGCCAGGACATACATATGGATGAACTGGTTGCAAAAGTACGGGAGAAACAGCCGGGTATGATAGTTGTCGACCGTGCGGTATATGGAAAGAACCAGAATTATCTCACACCTGAGAACAGGGTGCCTGAACATGCTCTGCCCTACCCATGGGAATCATGTATTGTTGCCGGGCAGAGCTGGTCGTGGGTACCCGATGCAAAATACATAAGCAGTACCGAAGCCGTTCATATGCTTGTTGATATCGTGATCAAGGGTGGAAACCTTCTTTTAAACATCGGCCCTGGTCCGCAGGGGCAATGGCACGAAGAGGCGTACAAACTGCTCGATGACATTGGCAAATGGATGAATGTGAACGGTGAAGCTATCTATGGGACAAGGGCGTTGTCACCATTTAAGGAAGGTAAAGTATGCATCTCAAAAAAAGGGGATAATACCATTTATATATACTATCTGGCTGATGATGGTGAGAAGATGCCTTCACAGGTTGAAATGACAACATTTTCCCTGCCCAAAGGAGCCAGGATCAGTATAGTTGGCACCGGAACCTCATTGAAGTGGAGTAAAACCGAAAAAGGATTTTCAATAAGCATTCCTGAAAAGCTCAGAAATAAGCCCCCTTCAAAGTATGTATGGGTGATGAAGGCTTCTTTTTAGCCCCCTTTATTCCAGGAAGCTCCCAAGTATTGAACTTCCCTCTTTTCTCCTGTTCCTGCCGAACGGAGCGAGAGCACGTACAAGTTTTCTTATCGGCATTGACTGCAGCCACACTTTACCTGTTCCACGCATTGTGGCAAGGAAAAGCCCTTCTCCTCCAAAGACCATTGATTTAAGGCTTCCGGAGGCTTCTATATCAAAGTCGAGCGATGGTTCAAATGCCACCACGCATCCTGTATCAATGCGGAGAGTCTCATTGTTTAATTGCTTTTCAATAACTGTACCTCCTGCATGTATAAATGCTTTTCCGTCGCCTTCAAGTTTCTGAAGAATAAAACCTTCGCCTCCCAGCAATCCTGCTCCAATTCTCTTATTCAGGGTAATAGAGAGTTTAGTGCCTAAGGCAGCACAAAGGAAACCATCTTTTTGTACTATCAGCGTATTTCTAACCTCTCTAAGATCAACAGGAATGATTGTTCCGGGGTATGGAGCCGCAAAAGCAACTCTGCTTTTCCCGTAGCCATTGTTGGTAAAATGAGTTAAAAACAGGGATTCTCCTGTTATTATTCTTGAACCTGCCTGGAACAGCTTGCCCATTAAACCCTGGTCCGGGGTTGAGCCATCTCCCATTTTCACTTCAAAGGTGATGCCCTGTTCCATATAGACCATTGTACCTGCTTCAGCAATTACAGTCTCTCTCGGATCGAGTTCTATCTCCACGAACTGGATGTCATCTCCGAAAATCTTATAATCAATTTCATGTGATACCATAGCTTCAATAAGTTAAAAGGTATTTTGTTCCAATAATTAATTGGAAATTGATTTTTTCGTTTACCCCGGCCCCAGGGGGAGCGAAGAAAATCAATTTCATTTCAAATTGAATATCGAAATTAAACAATCTGGCTATTGTTAGCAAGTTGAATGGATAAAATTATTATTTTTGCCGCATTAACGGGTTGTTAGCTCAGTTGGTTTAGAGCATTACCTTGACAGGGTAGGGGTCACTGGTTCGACTCCAGTACAACCCACATTAAAAAAGCGCAAACAGAAATATAATGGCTGAATGCGCTTTTTTCGTTATACTCCTGCTGAATCTATACTGAAACATTTTTGCGGTTTAAGCTATTATGTATATATGTCCCAAGTTACCTGGGTGCAAAAACCGGAAGCATTGACCACTTCCGGTCGGTCTTAAGTCCAGGAGCATAGATTACATTAAATCAGATATATACAATTGATTTGAGGTGATCAATAAACTCTGGCAAAGAATGGTCAAAGTTACTGGCTCTTACAGCTTTATTATTACTTTACTGGTTACGTACTTACTCTTAATTTATAATTCAAATTATAAACATGTTTCCCCGTTGATTTGATATTTTTGTCCTTAACCGGATTATGATGGCAATCAGGTCTGATCTGAAATAAATAACCATGCTTACAATTCATTCATCGCCGCTTCAGGGATTTACCGATTTCCGGTTTCGTAATACCTTTCAAAGGTTTTTCGGAGGAATCGACCGATATATTGCTCCATATATACAGTTTAAGGGGAAAATGGAAATAAAACCGGCCAGTGAACGCGATATATTGCCTGAAAATAACAGTTCGACAGATCTTATTCCCCAGATAATTACAAAAGATGCTGATGAATTTATTTTCGTGGCGAAGTCTGTTCAAAAACTTGGCTACACTGGGCTGAACTGGAATCTGGGCTGTCCATATCCTATGATTGCAAAAAGAGGAATGGGTGCAGGCTTGCTGAGTAGGCCTGAGAAGATTAACGAAATTCTAAACAGGATATTAGCAGAGACAGATATTCAGGTATCGGTAAAAATGCGATTGGGCTACGAAAGTCCGCAGGAGATATTTCATGTCTTACCTGTGCTGGAGAGATACAGTCTTTCAAATATCACAATACATCCACGGATCGGTAAGCAGATGTACAGTGGAGAAGTTGATCTTAATACCTTTGAAAAGTGCCAGGCGATGAGTTCTCATAAAGTCTTCTATAATGGTGATATTACATCAGTCGGGAGATTTCGGGAAATGAAAGAGCGTTTCCCAAAAATCAATCATTGTATGATAGGCAGAGGTCTCATTGCAGACCCTTTTTTACCTTCTATGATTAAAGCTGATAATCCTGTCTATCCTGAAAACAGATATGAAGTATTCAGCTCTTTTCACGATGCCCTCTTCTCTTCCTATGAAGAGGCATTATCGGGTCAAAAACATCTACTTATGAAAATGTATTCCTTCTGGGTGTACTTTATTCAGTCGTTCTCCGAATCACCAAAAGGTCTGAAAAAAATTAAAAAAGCTCAGAACCTGGGTGCTTACAGGGAAGCTGTCAGACAGGTAATATACAATTTATAACCTTGCCCCGATTACAAGTATATCATCCCTCTGCTGGTTTTCACCCATCCAGGCTTTGAGAGTCTGATGTAAATCCTCCTTTTGTTCAAATAGGGGTTTATCATAGATCTCCAATAGCAGCTTTTTAAAATTACTACTGCCGAACCTGCTGTTGTTGTTGCTGCCTGGCTGATCAATGAAACCATCAGTTGAGATGTAAAAAGTATCGCCTATCTGAAGCTGAATCTCATTATTTGTAAAGGTTTTGTCAGTTGAAACATGAACACCAACCGGCATCGTATCTGCCTTTATTTCATTAAGCACCGGCTGTCCGTCATTATGGCTGATAATGTATATAGGACAAAAGGCACCTGAATATTGCATTATGTTTGTATTGGTGTCTATCACGCATAATGCCATATCAATGCCTTCCCTTGATTCTTCTGATTTACCGGTTTGCCGCAGTGAATGCTTTATACCCTTTCTGAGTTCATTCAGAACCTGGTTTGCCCGGGTTATTTCTTTTCTTTGTACAATTTCATTTAAATAACTTATTCCGAGCATGCTCATAAAAGCCCCGGGAACTCCATGACCGGTGCAATCTGCACATACCAGAATAATATAATGATTTATCTGTTTTATCCAGTAGAAATCACCGCTGACTATTTCTTTTGGTTTATAGAAGATGAAATGTTCATTTATTAACTCCGTTATGTAAGCCTCAGGGGGCAGGACTGCCTTCTGTATTCTTTCCGCATAGTTTATACTGCTGATAATTTCTTCCTTTTGGGCATTTGTGATCTCATACAATTGTTTCAGCTCTTCATGTGTCTTGACAATTGTGTCATTTTTCTCTTTCAGTTCCGAGCTCTGTTTTTCCAGCAGTAACCTTCGTTCATCAAGGGCTGCCATGAGCTTTTTAGTGCGTTTCAGGTTTAAATAGTAGAGCAATATAATGATAACAGCCATCAACAGGATGACTGCCATCCCAAAAATAACTATACGCTGAATTACCTTGTTTTGCTCTAATATCTCAACCTCTGTCTGCTTTTTATCCACTTCAAATTTTGTTCGCAGATCAGCCATTTTCTGAATGGTCTCAATGTTTTTAATACTGTCATTCGCACTTATGAAAATCGACTGATAATGGAAGGCACTATCATACATTTTGGACTTGTGGTACAGTTGTGCAAGACGGTATGCTGCATTGCGTTCTCCTTCCTTATAGTCATTCTTTACAGCTCTGTCAAATGCCTGTGTTGCATATACAACTGCCTTATTAATTTCCCCCTTATTCTGCAATATATACGCATATTCTATCATAAATTCAGTAACACCACGTATATCCCCTGTATTTTTAAGTATTTCCAGTGCCTGAAGAAGAAAGGCTTCGGCTTTATCATAAACTGACAGCTTTGAATAGGCCAGACCGGAATTCCCAATACAGTACCCATATTCAAGTTGCAAGTCCAGTTTTTTGTATATATTGGCTGTTCCGGTGAAATAGATCAGTGCACTGTCATATTGCCCCATGCTGTAATTTGCATATCCCATGTTTGTCTGGAGAATAGCCAGTCTAACTGAATCTTTTTCCTCTTTAAAAATTTCAATTGCATTCCGGAGATAAGATTTTTCATTTTCGGGATTTCCCTGTTTATTGTATGCTTCAGCAATATAGGTATATGTTCTTGCCAGTCCCCTGTTATCAGCATTTTCCTTGCAATAGTTTGCTGCCTTAATGAACCATTCCAGTGCTGATGAAAGGTCACCGGAATCCATATAACAGGTACCTTTTAAAATATACGTATTTGGAAGCATAATATTCTTCTCCTCAGCAAGTTTTATGGCCTGATCACAGTATTGCAGCCTGATCTCCACATCAGATGTGCTGCGGATTATCTTGCGTAAAAGTTCATATCTGGCTGAATCCCCTATTACCAAGTCATTCTCAAGTAAATACAGTAGGCTATCCGTGGATTGTCCGATTACCAAAGTTGGCGGATTAATTGCTGAACTAATAGCAATTAATAAAATTGAGAGAAAACGATAATACACTTAGCTGGTTTATTAATCCTCAATCCTTATATAGGGATCTATTTTTACGTTTAAATTGTCCTGATCGATATATTCAATAATGTATTCTTCTTCTGTATTTTCAGGAATGTTATCTGGTACTTTAAGTTTAAATCCTTTGCCAAAAACTTGTTTTTTGGCATCTTCAGTAAATATTTTCCTTGCTCTACTTGGATATATTCTTTCTATCTTCTTTATTCCGCTGGAGGGATCTAATTCCCAGAAAACACTGCCTCCTGCTCTAATAATTGTTTTAAGACTATCCGTGGCGAAATTTCCATTTGAATCGAACATTAACAGGTGTTTCTCTTTTTTTATTTCAATTGATCGTAAATAAATTGCAACTTTTTCAGGTGCTTCTTTTGTTCTGTTTTGGCCATTTGCACGCGTACATGCTCCAGAAATCAGAATTGCTGCCATAATCGCAATTCTTGCTGAAAGTAATAATTGTTTTTTCATGGTAAGTCTGGTTAAAATTTCATAAAAGGACACATTATTAGATATTAAAAAGTTTATGAAAGAACTTTATAGTAATGAGATATTACAAATCTGATCCTTCTACGAATTTAGTTTTCAGCAGTTTGTTAAATGCTATATCAAATTTAAACATTGAATTATCAAAAGTCAAATTTTTTTCAGGACTATTCCTTCTGATCTAAACAAATTGTCTTTAAAATTTTGATGGCAAAAAAATATTGCTTTACTTTGTACTTCAAAGTACTTTTAAATATGAGCAGCGATTCAAAATCAATAGAGGATATACTAAAATAATCCTCATTTGATTAAATTTTAGTAAAGACACGGTATCGAAAGTTTAATAAGTTGGTTTAAATTTTCTCGCATAGACTTTTGGGGCTGATTACAAAGCTTTCCGGGCTGACGAAGGCAATTAAGCCTACCATCCGTGTTATGGTTAGTGATTATTTTAAAAGATTTTGGACTTCTTCTTTAAGTTTGGGTAAATTGTTGATCACAATACTCCAAATGAGATCATCTGATATCTTATCATAACCGTTTGCTATCCGGTTTCTAGTCCCTATTATTTTCTGTGCATTCTCAAGGTTAACGGGTTTGTCTTTTTTAAGAATACGATTAACAGCCTCTCCAATAATTTCGATATTTCGTTCAACAGCTCTTTTAGTTTTAAGGTCAGACAAATAGTCTGCGTATTTTCTGGGTTTATCAGTATAATAACTATCTATCTCATTGATAGATTGGAAGATGTCATAAAGCCATGTTTTAATCTCATTGTCCATAAATCAGTTGCTTTGTGGAATCAATTGACTGTCTTAAATATGGATTATTAATTGCTTTATCTTCTAATAGGTCAACATTTCGTTTAAATAAATTCTCTAATGAAAACTTTAAATCAAAATAGTTATCAGCATAATCGTAAACATCTATCTCCCCAAAATCAACTATTAGATCAATGTCACTATTTTTCTTGAGTTTATTTTTGAGTACAGATCCAAAAACAAAAAGTCCGGAGACCTTATGTTTTCTGCACAAGTCACGTATAATATCAATATTTTGCTCGACTACGTTCATAAGTCAAAAGTAATATATATTTCTTTAATTTGAAATCAAGGTTTTTCCAAAGTGATGAAGCATTTAGGTCCATGTGAATTAAAAAGAGAATTTGTCAAGGTTACCACTTCCGGCAGATGAACAGGAGTTGTCTCGGTGAGGAGACATTGCTTTTGCTGTTGCACTAAATCCCACCCCGGAAAAAGGGGTGGGATAGTTTTGCGTGTTTTCCATACTGCAGGGGTGGAAATTTTCGGCATATGAAGTGGGGTTATTGAATGACTAAAGCAAGGCTTATGAAGTAACCCACCAGGGCTTGGTCCCGTGTAGTGAAACGAAACGGGACTGTCTCAGTCAGTATTGCTTCTTTCAAACCCCCGAACGCCTATTCACCTGGTTAATTATACTTTAGAGTTTCTCTTGTTCTTCAAGCCAGTTCCTGACCTTCTCATGCTCTGCCTGGTATTTTTCTTCCCAGCTTATAATAATCTTTTGGAACTCAGGATCATTCCTAATACTATTAAACAGAGGGTTGTAGTTATTTATGTCATCAACCATTGATTTAGACATTACCGGACAGCGATCAAATTTTCTGAGCATCTCCAGTGCTTTTTCTTTCTCTCCCCTGAAGGCATACATACCTGCAAGATCATAATATGCATTATTAGGATCAAAGGAAGATGAGTAGTATCGCCCAACTTTTATCGCCCCCTTCGATATTCTTATTTGTTCATTGAACCAGTATTCTGCCTCCTTTTTGTAACCATTCTTCCAGTATGCATATCCTATTATATCGTGACGGCGCATTAGATTTCCTGATGATCTATCCCTCTCAATAACTTTCATAATATATTTTATGAGTATCGGTAATCATGAATAAGAAATTACAAACAGCTTGAAAATGATTCTATTTACCCCATCCCTACACGGAAATAAATTGATTTTAGTTGCGGCCGGGGTGGTTGATTTGATGAAATAAACAAAGTTTCCCCTCCTTTTGAAGGAGGGGTGGCCGCAGTACAATAATAGTCAAAGTATTACAAAGGCTGGTTGCGGCCGGGGTGGTTGATTGGTTCATAAGACCGACTCTTTTCTCTTATTGATGACTTTACTTATTTCACTTTTTAAATATTCAGGTTCCCGGAATACAATTCTGTTTTCAAACCTTAATACAGTGAATCCAAAGCCCTCCAGGTAGTTATCCCTGATTTCATCTTCCTGTATTTTATGATATTCACCATGGGGATCTCCGTCAAGTTCTATTATAAGTTTTTCTGAAGGACAACAGAAGTCAACAATGTAACTGTTAATACTGTATTGTCTTCTGAATTATCTTCCATCAAGTTTTCTTGATTTTAACATCTCCCATAATGCTGCCTCAGCCGAAGTGGACCTGTTCCTGAGAGATGATCTGAAAGATTTAAGGCCTTTTCTGTTGAGGAGGTTTTTCTTTTTCATAGATATAAAGGTAAAAAAAATCAGTAAATCAACCACCCCGACCGGGAAGTTAACCTTTTAAAGATCAGATAATAAGCGATCCCGGCCACCCCTCCTTGAAAAAGGAGGGGAAACTTCTTCTGATCTTTGTATTTACATTACTACTCTCAGCTTGACGGCTATGTCCCAGGGGTCAGTGTAAACGAAGAACCGTTGCAAAACCCGACGAAGTCAAAATCAATGAGTTTTTTATGCTTGATTCCTGATACTCATATAAAAAAATATATCAAAACTCAATTTCCTTATCGAAAGTTTTTAAATTGCGATAAAATAAGATAAAATTTTATGAATCCGACACTAGGTATAATTTTAATTGCACTTGGCAGTATAGGGGCAGCAAGTTTTTACGTACCATTTAAAAAAGTGAAGTCATGGGCCTGGGAGTCATATTGGATAAGCCAGGGCTTTGCAGCGTGGATAATCGCCCCAACTCTGTTTGCTTTTATTTTCGTACCTGACGGTGAACTATTACCAATAATAAAGGAAGCTCCATCATCAGCAAAGCTAATGGCAATTCTGTTCGGCGCATTATGGGGATTCGGAGGGCTTACATTCGGACTTAGTATCAGATATCTTGGCGTTGCCCTGGGACAGAGTATTGCACTCGGACTTTGTGCAGCATTTGGAACATTGATACCTCCGATTATTGCTGGTGAAAGCCTTTTTTCAACCACCGCCGGGATACTTACTGTAGCAGGAGTTTCAATTACTGTTGCCGGTATTGCAATAATCGGATATGCGGGCTCCCTTAAGAGCAAAGAGATGACTGAAGAGGAAAAGAAAGCTGCAGTAAAGGAGTTTGCTCTTAAAAAAGGAATTCTTATCGCTGTGTTTGCCGGAATTATGAGCGCATGTTTCAATTTCGGTTTTGAAGCAGGCAAACCTATTGAAGATGTGGCATTGGCACATGGGACCAATCCTTTGTTCCAGAAAAATCCTTCACTCATATTTATACTGTTCGGGGGTTTTATAACCAATCTTGCTTATTGCGGATATCTGAATATTAAGAATAAAACATATAAAGATTATTATACTGTTTCAGGAACAGTTTTTATGAATAATCTCTTCTTTACTTTCCTTGCAGGATTGCTCTGGTTCCTTCAGTTTCATTTCTTCGGAATGGGAGTGAGCAAGCTGCCGGAAAGTATGGCTGTTTTCGGTTGGAGTATATTGATGGCTCTCAATATTGCAATCAGCAATATCTGGGGTATCCTTCTTAACGAATGGAAAGGAGTAAACAGAAAAACCATTCTTGTCCTTATACTGGGAATATCAATACTGATTCTTTCAACTTTTATTGTTAAACTGGGATAGAACTTATGGAGATAAAAAGATTTGCATTTAAGATGAAACTGAATCCCGGATTCAAGGAAGAATACCGGAAACGGCATAATGAAATATGGCCTGAACTTGAAAGACTACTTAAGAATGAAGGCATTGGCAATTATTCAATCTTCCTCGATGAAGAAACAAATACATTGTTTGCCTATCAGGAACAGAAGGGCGAAAGCTCATCGCAGGACCTTGGCAAGACTGAGATTGTCAAAAAATGGTGGAAATATATGGCAGATATAATGGAAACCAATCCTGATAACTCTCCTGTCACGGCACCATTAGAGCAGGTTTTCTTTATGGAATAAATTCAAGACACAAGACACAAGACAAAAGACAAAAGACAAAAGACAAAAGACAAAAGACAAAAGATAAAAGACAAACAAATATAGCTATGAAAAAAGAACTTATAAAAAAATCATATGATCTTGCGAAGGAACAATATGCATCGCTTGGCGTAGATACTGATCTGGTAATAAAAGAAATGGAAAAGGTAAATATCAGCCTGCACTGCTGGCAGACTGATGATGTTGGCGGTTATGAAAAACCGGGCGCTGAACTGGGTGGAGGAGGTATCCAGGTTACCGGTAACTTTCCGGGGAAAGCCAAAACAATTGAACAGATGAGGGCTGATCTTGATAAAGTCATGTCTCTTCTTCCGGGAAAACAAAGACTGAACCTTCATGCGATCTATGGAGAGTTCGGCGGAAAGCAGGTCGATCGTGACAAAATTGAGGTTAAACATTTTCAGGGCTGGATAAACTGGGCAAAGAAAAGAGGGATGGGACTCGACTTTAACTGTACCTGTTTTTCTCACCCCCTGGCTGATGATGGGTTCACTCTTTCCAGCAAGAATGAAAGGATCAGAAAATTCTGGGTGGAACATACAAAGCGATGCAGGTTGATAGCTGCTGAAATGGGTAAGCAGCTTGGAACTCCATCAGTTCATAATATATGGATACCCGATGGATCAAAAGACACTCCTGTTGACAGGAATGGCCTGCGAAAGCATCTGAAAAAATCTCTGGATGAGGTATTTGCAGTTAAATATCCAAAGAAATATCTGAAGGATTCCGTTGAGAGCAAGCTGTTTGGAATCGGCTCTGAAGCAATGGTTGTGGGATCTCATGATTTCTACCTCGGATATGCAATAAAGAACAACATACTTATAACCCTCGACAATGGTCATTTTCACCCTACAGAACAGGTAGGTGATAAGGTTTCATCTATACTGCATTTTGTTGATGAGGTACTGCTTCATCTGACCAGGGGAATCAGATGGGACAGTGATCATGTCCTTACCTTTAATGAGGAGCTCGTCCTTATTGCACAGGAGATAGTTCGTTGCAAAGCACTTGGCAGAGTATATGTAGGACTGGATTTTTTTGATGCAAGTCTTAACCGGATCGGTGCATATGTGATAGGAACCCGTGCTGCTCAGATGGCCTTCATGTATGCCTTGCTTGAACCTCATAAAACTCTCCTTAAATTAGAGGAGCAGGTAAAAGGCTTTGAACGGCTTGCTCTTCTTGAGTTGCTGAAATCCAAACCATTCGGAGCAGTTTGGGATTACTACTGCCTGTTGAGCAAAGTGCCAGTGGCTGAAGAATATATAGAGGAGATAGGCAAGTATGAAAAAGATGTACTTCTGAAGAGATAAAATCCTATATTTGCAGTAGCGGGTTTTAAAATGACAGGCATTTCTGTCGTTGAATTCAATCAGATATTTGATATGAAAGATAGAGTGATTGCTGTATTTGATATTGGCAAAACCAATAAGAAGATCATTCTTTTCAATGATAAGATGAAGGTTGTTTCTGAGTCGGAACAAAAATTTCCTGAAATAAAAGACGATGATGGTTTTGAATGCGATGATCTGGACCAGATTGAAAAATGGATCAGATCAACAATCGCGAAATTAGTTCATTCTGACAAATACGATCTTACTGATATAAATTTCACATCCTACGGAGCTACAATTGTTTGTCTTGATGAAGAGGGCAGGAGGGTTACACCGGCCTACAATTACCTCAAACCTATTGATGAAATAATTCCTGAGAGCATTTATAAGCGTCATGGAGGAAGGGATGAATTCTGCAGAAGAACTGCTTCTCCGGCACTTGGAATGCTTAATTCCGGAATGCAACTGCTCTGGCTTAAAAAAGAAAAAACTGCTCTCTTTTCTAAGATCCGGCATGTTTTACACTTTCCTCAGTACCTCTCATATACGTTAACAGGTAAGATATTCTCCGAACACACTTCAATTGGGTGCCATACAGCATTATGGGATTTCGATAAAATGGTTTACCACCAATGGGTTAATAATCTTGGCATTGAACTTCCCGAACCGGTCCCGGTTGAAACAACCAGTGAGGTTGAAATCGAAGGAAAGAAAATACGCATCGGCATAGGGATACATGACAGCTCATCATCTCTGGCTCCATATTTTTCAGAGAGCAAAGGAAATTTCTTACTTCTTTCAACAGGTACATGGTGCATAAACATGAATCCTTTCAATACTGAAAAGCTTACTTCTGAACAACTGGATAAAGACTGCCTCTGTTATATGAGCATCAACAGGCAGCCTGTCAAATCCTCAAGACTTTTCCTTGGCCATATGCATGAGACAGCTGCAAGGAACATCGCTGCTCATTTTGACAAACCTGAAGACTACTACAGACATGTAAAGTATGACAGAAATCTGTCTGCATCTCTTAAGGAAAAATTCAGAGAGAAGACAGTGTTTTTTCAGGATGAACCCCTCTCCAGAAATTTCAGGGAACGGATCGACATGTATCAGTTCAGGAATTTTGAGATGGCATATCATCAGTTAATGAATGAACTGGGATATCTTACAATTGATTCTGTTAACCTTATTCTTCCCGAATCAAACGATATCTCCAATATATATATTACAGGAGGCTTTTCCAGAAATGAGCATTTCCTGAATCTTATTAAAGATCACTTCCCGGAAAAGAAAGTCTATACATCCGAAATAAGCAATGCATCGGCTCTTGGAGCAGCTCTGGTAATTTCAGGCTTAAAGCCGGAAGTGAATCTTGGCTTGAAGTGAGTTGATTATTGTTTTATTGAATTATTCTATTTCCGGATAAGGATATTGATAATTAGTATCAACTAAATAGAGCTAAAATGAAAAAAATGCTTGCATTTTTTGTTCTGATTATCTTATGTCAGACAATATCGGGACAGTTAAAGAAAGAATTGCAATGGTCTTCATACAGAGGCAATCTTTCATCTGGTGTCCTCGATAATGCAAATCTTCCGGATTCTTTCAATCTGGACACTGATTATAACATCAGGTGGAAGATCTCCATTGCAGGTATGGGGATATCGAGCCCGGTTATCTGGGGTGATAAGCTTTTCATAACCTCAGCTGTCAGTGAATCAGACAGAGCAGGATTTAAACCTGGTCTCTATGGCGATGTAAAGCCTGTGAATGACAGCTCTGTGCATGAATGGAAGGTCTTTTGTATCGAAAAGAGCACAGGTAAAATATTATGGGAAAAAATATCTTTCAAAGGTGTACCAAAGATGAAGCGTCATCCCAAATCGACACATGCAAACACAACTCTTGCTATTGATGGCAACTATGTAGTTGCCTTCTTCGGATCAGAGGGTCTCTACTGTTATGATTTTAGTGGTAATTTGCAGTGGCAGAAGAACTTCGGAACACTCAAATCTGTATTCTTTACCATGGAGAGTGCAGAGTGGGAATTTGCCAGCTCCCCTATTATACATAATGGAGCTGCAATTGTACAATGTGATGTACTTGAAAACTCATTCCTTGCAGCTTATGAGCTAAAGTCCGGGAAGGAATTATGGAAGACAGAAAGAGATGAATACCCTGGATGGTGCACTCCCAATATTTACTATAATAATGGCAGAGCATGTATTGCAGTAAATGGTTTCAAACATAGGGGAGGATATGATTTTGTGACAGGAAAGGAACTATGGAGAATGTCGGGTGGAGGAGATATCCAGATACCAACACCAGTTGTGGGTAATGGATTGATATACTTCAACAGTGCACATGGCAAGTTTTCTCCGATCATGGCCATAAAAACAGACGCTACAGGAGATATAACATTGGTTGAAGGAGAGACATCAAACTCTTATGTTCATTGGAGTATACCAAGGGGCGGATCATATCTTCAAACCATGCTGCTGTACCGGAATAAGCTTTATAATCTGAACTGGAATGGTTCGTTAAATTGCATAGATCCACTGACCGGAAAGGAGATCTATAATGCCAAAATCGGGAATTCAAAAAGCTTTATAGCTTCCCCGGTGGCCTCAGACGGAAAGATCTATATAGTTGATGAAGAGGGAACTGTTTATATAGTCAGTGACAGTGACAAATACAATCTTATCAAAGCAATCCCAATGAACGATATTTGCATGACTGCTCCAGCCATAACTGATGGAATGATATTTTTCAGGACACAGAAGTACCTTGTTGCAACAGGGAAAAAATAAGTCAATCTTTCCTTAACTGCAAGAGTAGGTTTGTTTTGCCTACTCTGCTGACGGAGATGAATAAAATTAAAATTCCGACTGAGAAGATTGAAACAATCATAATTATTAAAAGATTCAATGAAATATCTCCGCTGCTTTGAAGAGAAGGCAGAGTAGCAACCAGTGCTGACACTGTACCTGTAATAATTCCCCATACCAGTATTATCACCTGATCAACCAGAATGTAACGCTTAAGTTGAGACGATGAGTAACCGGTTGCCATCATCAGGGCAAACTCTTTCTTGCGCTGGTCATAATTCCGGATAAGCATAAATCCCAGCCCTGCAACACCTAAAATCAATCCAAGAATTCCCAGAATTGTGAATACATTAAGGTATGTATTTGTAACTACAAAAAAAGACGCAAGCTTGCCGGCTGCTTTCTCCACTGAGAGACCATAGTTTGAAAAACGGCTGCTCAGCAGATCTTTCAACTGATCAGCATTATCCTGATCACCGTCAATAAGGAAAACTGAACTGCCGGGAACAGATGGGAAATAGTTCCTGAAATTCTTTTCACTGACAATGAGATGTCCCTGAAACACAGATGATTCAAGCCCTGCACATACTACAATTTTCAAGGGTTTGCCATTTTCTGATCTGAAAATAAGTGTATCTCCGACACTTATTTTCAGTCCCCACTTAATAACTGTCTGGTCGGCTATTCCATAAATAATATTGTCATTAATGTTCTCATTCAGCAGCGACCAGGGATTTTTATTGTCATCAGCATCAATGGTGGAGACAAATGAAAATGAGCCTCTGCTTATCAGAGAGGAGGGGTCAAGTCCCAATACCGGAGGTGCTTTTATATGGTTCAGATTCAGGCAACTTGCATCATCACCGGCCAGTCGGAGACACTGAAGGAACTCAAGACCTGAAAGATCAGTATCATTAAGCCCGAATTCATCCTTGCCCTGCTTTGAATTAAGGTTTTCTTTCACCGGAATCGCAGATTCTGACCAGAACAGATAACCACCTGTTCCACCGGTATTTAACAGCATCCTGTCAGTAAGTCCCTGCCGGTTTGAACTTGTTATTATTATAGCAAATATTCCGGCAGCTATAAAGATGACAGGTGTAACAGACTGAGACGGATAGAATGAGTAGAAACGTCTGGACAATCCGTAAAGTCCGTTTATACCCTCTGAAAATCCGCTGCCTCTTCGAATATAATATTGCCTTAGAAAAAGAACCAGTGTGATGAATAAGAGCGTTCCCCCTGAAAATGACAGAGCAATGGACGGGTTTTGCATTATAAGTGAAAGGGAGGTAACAACCACTGCAAAAGCTGATGCTACTGTAAGCAAAATTATATTTATCCGGGATGAGTGAAATTTATAAGCTCTATCTTTATGACCCTCAAGTCGCTTAAGATACGATCTGAGTTTAATGATCACCAGTATCAGGGAGATCAACAGTGTTGATACAAAACCGGTAATTACCGGAATAATATTAAACCCGGCTGCGATCGTATCAGTCTGGACTGCCCCGGACCAAACCGAATTGAGCGCATGAATTATCAGCATATTGACACCATATCCGAGGAATGCCCCGGCAAATGCTCCTGCTATTGAGATAATTGCAGTTTCAATGAAAAGGAGCCTGGCTATTTTCACGTTACGGAAACCCAGTGCAAAGTAGGTTCTTACCTGTTCCTTCTTTGACTCAAAGAATATAGAAACTGAAAATGATAACAGTATAATACATGATAAAATAATAAAGAAACCAAGACTCAGAAAAAGGGTACTGAAATCAACTCCCCGGGTAGCCGCTTCTTCGCCTGAAATAAGTATATTTTTTACAGTAAACCCGGCATCAGCCGGATCGAGATTTCCTCTCAGCCCTTTCAGGATTGATTCCCTGTCAGTTCCGCCATGAAATCTGATTGCAGTTGCCGGTCCAAAATTATTTCCCCATAGTTTCTTACCAACTGAATAACTTACAAATGCTTTTGGGGTTCCCTTGTAGATATCCCAGTAGTCTTCATCTTTATCCCGTATTTTATCCATTAGAATGGGAATCCCCGCATCCCATGAAGAACAGGAGGTGCTGCCTGATATTCCGGGGAATTCAGGCATCAGTGCAGGATCCGACAAAAGAATTTCATTATCAGAGATATATCTGATTATAAAGGTCTTCTCCCTTTCTTCAAGAAGGTTTCCAACTGGATGATACCACGATAAAGTAATTTCATTGCCGGAATTTGTGCCCAGGTCTTCAGCAAGCCATCTGCTGATAATGATCTCATCATCCGTTATATTCAGCTCTTCTGAGGCCGGCAGCCCGCTTACAAAAGAATAGGGGGTTTCAATGTTCCCTGACCGGATGCTATTGGCCAGGTATGTAATAACCGGGTACCCTTCGGGGATATTATCCAGGATACATCTTACGATTGCACTGTCAATGAATACCCTGTCTGAAATCATCTCATGTTCTCCGGTAACGGCTGATTTTCTGATGGATAATCCTATGTCAGACGGAATTAAGGTTTCTTTGATAATATCATTAATGTATGATTCGGATAAACCTTCTGTTCCCGCCACAAGGAGCCGGTTAACCCTGAAAGTGGGAACTTTCTCCTGCTGAAGGTCCTGAAGATTAATAAAAAGATTCTGGGGAACTATCTGGCTTATACCAAGAGAAAAGTTGCCTGCTTCCTCAGTACCAAAGATTTTTGAGATTTTCATTACCCTTGACCCGTCCCCCTGTTTTGATGGGGCAAACGGAGCATTGGCCGGTATCGGATCTGCATCCCTGAACCTTATAATTATTTCATCGCCTTCCTTTACACCCAGATGGTCAGCCATTTTTAAGTTTACTGCTACTGTTCCCCGGGGTATTTCCACATCCTTCACGCCATGAAAACTGAAGAAATTTCCGGTTATGCCATAAATGCTTATATTGAGTGATGTTGCTCCGGTGGTAAAATTCTGACAATAACCATCTGTCTCGAGCAGTGGGGTAGTATTTAGCTGATATTCTGAGGTCAGCCTGTCTGAAACCGAAGAATCAAAGAACCTCAATCCCGTAGAAACTAATATCCCGGTATTTCCTAACTTTTCAGAGGAGCTCTTCCTGAGGCTATCCCTTACTGAATCTCCTGTAAAAAGGGAGCCTGTTATAATTGCAGCCAGAAGGGCAATGATTATTACCTGATTGAAATAATCTTTCCTGTAATAAAAGAGGGAACGCAAAGTATTTCTCAACAGATAATTCTTTGTCATACTGATCTCTGAATTATTATCCTTTCAGTTTACCATCATCCAGACTGAGATGTAATCCCATCATGGAAGCAAGATCATGTGAATGTGTTGCGACTATCAGAGTTATGCCGAAATCCCTGTTCATTTCAATAAGCAGTCTGCCCAGCAAATCGGCATTCTTTGAATCAAGTGATCCGGTTGGCTCATCAGCAAGAATAATTGCCGGTTTAGCTATCAGTGCTCTTACCAGAGTTGCACGCTGGGCCTCGCCTCCTGAAACCTGGAACGGGAATTTGTCTTTTAATCCTGTAATGCCTATACGTTCCATCAGTAAAACTGTATACTCCTCCTTGTCAGCATACTCCTTTTCACTGATCTTTTCCGCGAATACCGGAAGCATGATATTTTCCTTAATGGTTAGATGATTCAGAAGAAGGTGATCCTGGAAAACAAACCCTATATTTCTGTTACGGTATTTAGCAAGTTCATCAGAGCTATAACTCAGGATAGAGGCATCTCTGAAAAGGATATCACCTGAGTCAGGTCTGTCGAGTGCCCCGATAATATTCATAAGAGTTGTTTTGCCTGAACCTGAGGGACCTGTAATTGCAATAGAATCGCCCATACCGGCTTCGAGGTTCAGGTTATCAAGTACTACACCCCGCTGAGCAAATGACCTGGAAATATTCGTAAGTTTAAGCATAAGCGTAATAATAAATGATTTTACTTTCCGGCAACAGTCGTTTCATAGAGTTGTTTTAATCCGTCTGACATAAGCGCCAGTGAAAGTTTATATCTTACACCCTCATAGCCGGCCTTTCCCAGAGCATCCCGTAAAATCTCATCATTCAGAATTCCTGCAAGATTTTCGGCCAGTGCTTCAACTGTATCAGGCTGATATATGATTCCTCCGCCCGTCATATTAATAATCTCGGGAAATGCTCCTGTAGAAGGCTGGACAACAGGAACTCCGGCACTGTTTGCTTCAAGTATATACAATCCATAGCCGTCATATTTTCTTACTGGAACACTGATAACATCAACATCATTGAAGAATTCAGCCTTTTTATTTCCCTGGAATTCTGGATATATCCTGATACTTTTCTTAAATCCATACTCCCGGATTTTTTTTATCTGTTCCGAAACGAAGGGTTTGTCATCACCGGTGTACCCTCCGCAAACATTCAAGGTAAGATCCGGTATGATATTTCTTTTCTTCAGATCAATAAATGCATCCACCAGTTTGTCAAAACCATTATGTGCATTGACCCTGCAAAAGTATCCCACCGCAGGCGGACGTGTTTCTGATCTGGTAAGATTATATTCTTCAGGGTCAAATCCCAGAGGCACAATATCTATTTTTTTTGCATCAAGCCCGGTTTTTTGAATAAAAAGATCCCTGTAATAGCGGCTTGGTGTAACAAACCTGTCAACATATTCCGCCTCCCTGCCAATAAGCTCCCATGCCTTGCTTCTGAATGGTTCAGCCATATCTTCTATCCAGTCATCCTCATTAAGCAGGGAGCAGACAACTTTAATATCCATACGTTTTTTAAGCTGCCGTGCAAGACCTAAAATAAGTGCATTTGATAAATGAATAATATCAGGCTTGTTGTTTTCAGTCAGGTATTTTACAAGCCTTTTAACTTCTGCCGGTTGAAATGCATTGTCGCCTTCAATCATGTTTAATGTCAACTCCTCAAGTCCTTCGGTCCTGGTTGCACCAGCCTGGCGAGCAGCAAGCTTAAGGAAAGGGGCGAAGTCGAAAAATTTATCAAAAAATGAGGGCATGTTCTTAAAAATGCTCACTTTCTCCCTCAGATACATCGATATGGCTCCAAAAAAGACATGATCATCGAAGCCGGAATCGGTATTCGATTTATCAGGAGGAAGATAGAGAGGAATTGCTTTTGCTGTAATTCCCGGAACTTTGCGTATAGATCTTAAGAAGAGCATATCACGGTAACAGTTCCCGCAATAAAACGACCCGCCTGAACCTGTAATCAGATATACTATATTCATCTTTTTCCTTTTTCCTTTTTCCTTTTTACTTTTTACTTTTTACTTCCAAACGCAAGGAGTCTTCCGTCTTCTGTCAGAAAATAGAAATTATCCTTTGTCACAACCGGAGAGCTTTTGATGGGAGCTCCGGCATTAAAGCTCCAGATCTTTTTTCCGTCAGACAGATTTAGAAGATAAATGTAACCGTCACTACTACCGAACAAAACCTTTGAAGCTGAGATAACTGCCGAACCGGTAATTGGTCCGTTCGTCCTGAACTTCCAGTTTTGTTTTCCCGTATTTATGTTAAAACAATATAAGTATTTGTCATCGTTTCCTATGACCACTGAACTGTTCCCTGCAGCAGGAATTCCAATTATCGGTCCGGCGCTCTCCGAGGCGCTTACTTCCCATTCGACTTTTCTCTGCCTTAGATCCACACAGTACAGTCTTCCATCATAATCACCGAAATATGCTCTTCCTGATGAAATAGCAGGAGCGGCTGCAATATAGACTCCAATATTAATTGTGTCGGTTTCCCTGCCTGAAATTACGTCAGCTATTCTTATGATCCCGTCACATCCTCCGAAAACAACTTTGTTTCCAAAGATTGCAGGTGTACCATTAACGTAATTCTGTGTTTCAAGTTTCCAGAGAAGTTTTCCGGTAGCCGGATCAACACAATGCAGAAAGTAATCATAACTTCCTGTTACAATTCCCGATCTGGAACCTGATTCCCAAAAATTTGCCGATCCGGCTATCTTATTTTCGGTTTTATAAGACCATTCCGGTTTTCCTGAAATCTTATTCATTGCCCTTAGGACTCCGTCGGCTGAACCTGTAATAACTTTATCGTAAAAGACCACTGGAGGAGCTTCAGCAGGGCTTCCGGTCTCTGATTTCCATTTGACCTTTCCATCTGCAGATACTGCATGGATAGTACCTTTCTCGTTACCGAAATAGAGTGTCCCGTCACTTAAAACAGGAGATGATTTTGATCTGCCGTCTGTAGATACATTCCATAATAACAGTGGTGAAGATACAATCTCAAAATCTGTAACCCCTGACAGGGAACTCTTTCCCCTGAATACCGGCCAGTCATTAACCTGAGCCTGTGCCTGGAGTAAAAAAGTAAAGAAAATTACGATATTTATAATCACCTTTATCATCAGTAATAAATTAACAGATTGCTCTTAAAGTCTGTTTAAGGTGTAACAAACAATATACCAACTATGTTTACTGCGACCTCCTTAATCTGAGGATATGCAATAAAGATTTGCTCTTCCCCTTATATAAATCTTCTTATCCGAGAATGCCGGAGTGGCGTCAGTATGTTCCCCGAGAGGAGATGTTGAGATCAGTATGAATTTACTATCGGCATCTGTGATATACATGTTTCCTGACCTGTCCAGCAACCATACCTTGTCGTCACAAATTATTGGTGATGCATAAAAGGGATTTTCAAAGTAATGGGTCCAGAGCGTATCGCCCGCCTGAGCATTGTAACAAACAGCATCACCATTACCGGTAGCTAGAAAAAGAAATTGGTCATTGGCTACAGGACTTGAAACATCCGGTGTATATGAGTTGTCTTCCCAGGCTGCAGAGCCTGCTTTTCCCGGTTTTAGAGCAATCAATTTGTAATAGTCAGAAACAGCATAGACCATGGTGCTGTTAACTGCCAGGGATGCAGCAACATCGCCTGAAACACCGGGAAGAGTCCATAATTCCTTTCCATTTATAGGATTATATGATGTGACGTTTGGATTTCCATTAACAATAATCTGGGGCTGACCATCAAAAATGGCAAGAACAGGGGAGGAGTTGACGGGCCTTCCCGATCTGATGGTTTCCCATTTCTGCTCACCGCTCTCCGGATCAAAGCCTGACAGTAATATTTTTTCCTGGCTGTCATACTGTACCAGTACTAAATTATTATAAATTAACAGAGATGCAGAGTAACCATACGAACTCTGAGGCACACCCAGATGTTTCCCCCATTTCAGATTCCCGTCATGATCATAGCAGACCAGGTTACCGTTTCCAAACATAGCACAAACTATATCATTATTCAATGCTGCCGTGGGAACAGCCATGCCTGCTTCTGCATCCGATTCAGGCTCTTCTGATGAAGCTCCGGGAAAATCTTTTCCGGACCCGGTCCAAAGTAACTCGCCTGAGTTTTTATCAATGCAGAATATAGCCAGCACACCTTCTCCGGCTCCTGTAATGAACAGCTTATCACCCCATATCACAGGGGAGCTCTGACCGGGTTTTGGAATGGCTATCTTCCACTTAATATTTTTACCCTCAGTTCCGTTCCATTCCGTCGGGAATCCTGATCCACCGGCATTTCCTCGGCCACCTTCACCACGGAAAAACGGATAGTTAACATCACCGGGAAGATTAATACCGGCTGTAGCTCCGGGAGTATCGATTGGCTCATTTTGTATCTGGGACCTTCCGGGGGAAGGTAGTTCTGACCTTAAAACAAATGAAGAAACAACAGCCAGAAGAGTTAATGCCCCGGCCGAAATAATCAGATAACGATTGTTCCTGATTCTTTCGGAATCAATATCCGGTTTATCAGGAAGTAGCGATTTCGTCTGCTTTTCACTCCCGGCTACCAGTCGTTGCAATACAACAAACACAAGGGCGCCGGCAAGAAGGAGATAAGAGCCTGTTTCAACCTGCCATCTCGAAGAAAAATAAGCTTTCCTTGCCATCAGGTCCATGGCCCTTACAAGTTCAGCTTTATCCCTGTTCTCCGGATCCCTGTCAAACTGCTCCTTAATTGATTGAACAGAGGGATTATCAAGAGGGTTTATCGTTTTAAGCTGTATAAGACTGAATAACATTGTAAGGGAAATTACAACTGTGAAAATGGCAGCTATCAGGCTGATACCCTTAAAAATTCTGATCTCTTTTTCTGAAAACTTCATTTCTCAATTCTTTATCTTAACAGGACAATATTTAAAGCACTTTGCACAACTGTAACATCTTCCGCGGTCAGGTTCATAGTCATACCTCACATTCCTTATTGTCAACCTGAAGAATCCTATACCAAGTGATAATCCAAGGAATAGACCAACCCATGGTGCACCTTTTCTGAATCGGCCAATTATCTGTTGTTCATCTGTGAACAGTTCAGCTTCAGTTTTACCCGATTCAAAAAAGGCAACAGAAGCTTTTGAAACTGCTTTAATCCCTTCTTCTTTTTCAAGACGGATCTCTTTTGCCAGTTTCACATTATTACTCACTGCTGAAAGGGAAGGAGCAAGATTATACAGTATGACAGCAAAAGCAACAGCCAGTACAGGAATCATAAGCATATATGACATGGACTCCTTTAATGATCGCTCAGGCTTTTCTATTGCAGTGACCAGGTCAGACTGTAAAATAACATCATAAGGACAGCCTGATTCACATAAACGGCAGTTCCTGCATTCAGCAGGGGTAATTGTAAGGTGTTTCCTTGAAAAACGCGAGAAAATATTCTGAAGTACACCATAAGGACACAGATACCTGCAATATGGACGGTTCACAAAGATCCCTGTGACCAGCAATAGGGAACCGAAAATCACCATAGTAAAAGGAGCATCTATTCTGAAGAACCCTACAAAGGGATCATACCGGCAGATTATAAACTGGCTCTCTGTTGCTGCAAAAAGTATGGCAAGTCCGAGATATACAAAAGGTATTGTCGTGAGAACTGCTTCAACTCTCTTCGGAATCCTGACATGCCTGAACCCGGTAAGCTCCTGTATGGCTCCCAGAGGACATACCCCGGCACAGAAAACCCGGCCAAAGAGTAACGCAGCAAGCAAGGGGATGCTGAAAAAGAGCAGCGCTGAAAGCGGTATAGAGTAATTATCATTGAAAAGTGCCAGTGACAGATTCTGAATTGAACCTATCGCACAGATGCATCCCTGTCTGTAAAATCCGAAATACGCAAGAGAAAAAACTGAAACCCATACCAGACCCTGTCTCGACCTCTTCTTGAGTACCATCCAGGCTGTTACAAGCAATGCCCCGATAAGAACTGCTACGTCCATATATTCCCACATCGGTCCTCGCTGAAATAAAAACTGATGAGTGGGAAAGGTGTATCCTCCCTCAAATTCAGGCCGCGGAAACCTCTGAGGCTGGGCATAAAGAATTGATTGCCATATCAGCATTATGGCAAGTATAAGATAGGGTGCGTATTTATTTAACTTCTTCAACTTCTTATAGTTTTTTAAGCTCTTTTACGATATAGGGGTCGGTTGCCGGTACCCTCGATATTGCATCTGAAGGACATACACGCGCAATGGCACACTGATTACAGTTCACACACAGGTTATGCATAATCTGGATATATAGCGATCCGTTCCCGAAATCATAACATCCCTTAACACATTTAGAACAACCGTCACAGAGTTTCTCGTCAATGGTATATTCAAAATATGGTTCTTCAATAAACTTTCTTTTTATAGCTCCAACAGGACATAACTGGTTCTCAGCTGCAGTATTATATGTTTTAGCACCCTGCCGCAGATAACCCGGACAGAAATCACAGTATCCGCACATAGGGAAGGCATTCATGCATTTGACAGCGGATGGAGTCATTACACAACTGCTCTTGCAAAGCTCGCAGCTTGTACATTTGTATGGATCTATCTGCCACACATAGCCTTTGACATCTGTCTTCCTTGCAAGAATTACAGGCAGAGCCAGAACAGGAGCTGCTATCAGAAGTCTTCCTGCTGTCTTTACAAAAGCCCGCCGGGATTCCGCTTTATTACCATTCTCACTCATTTCCGGTCAGATAAAAATATTGAACAATCAGATTCTCCCCTGCAAATTCCTTTGCCCGGGCAGGCTGTGCATTCATTTCCGATAACTGCCCTGCTTCCAGTTAAAACGGCAATAAGTGCCAGCACTCCAAATAAAATGAAGCGTATCACTTTCTCCAGAAACACTGTTCTGTTCATCTGTTATTTTCTTTTAAATGAATACAACTTTGAATCTGCAGGATTTGCTGCATAAATTTTACTGCCATCTGCCGATGCAATATCAAGTGGCACTGATGGTATGAATTTATTTGAAAAGGACACAGCTTCAACAAATTCCCCCTTGCTGCCGAGTATCTTAATCCTGTTCAATCCCTTTTCGGCAGTGATATATCCACCTGGAATAACGGTAAAATGTGCCGGATTGCAGCAACCGCAGAATGCACCGGGAGCAGTTCCCTCCTCACCAAAAAAATCAAGGAGAGTGCCGTCAATATTTCTTCTCTCTATTCTCCTTTTGCCGGTATTTGCCACATAAAGCGTATTATCAGTACCGAGGACAACATCAAAATATGGAGACGGTATTATAAACGGCTCTTCAGACTGACCAGCCATATGCTTAACAACGCCCTCCCTGTCAAGTATATATATCATCTTGTCTCCTGCATCGGCAAATGCAACATATGTATCATTTGCACTGATCGATGTGATAAGTGATCGGTCTCCATAAGGTCCCCACTCTTCATCCTTTTCTCCGTTTAAGTTCAGTACCTCTATTATATTGCCTGAAACTGCGTAAATTTTTTCCTTTGAAAAGGCAAGCGCCATTACCGGCATACTGGTTTTATATTCCCAATGAAGGACAAAAGCTGAGTCATAACAAGCAACAAAGGACTCTCCTCCAAGGATTATCTTTCCATCGACAGAAACTGCCACAGCATTAAGCCGCCCCTTGCCGGGATCAAATACCTTTGAAATGATCCACTGATCGGCAATAAGTGTATCTGCTTCCGTCAATGAAGCCTCAGGTGCCGGTTCCGTTTTCATAGTCAGATCAAAAACCATGTATCCGATGAATACCAGGAGCAGAAGAATAACGGTTACAGTTGTCCATAGTCTGTTCATACTTCAATCCTTTTTGCTGATGTCTAAACATATCATGTTATGCGAATCTCTCATTACCAGGTATTTTCCTGCTATTGCCATGGGGCTCCAGGCCTCAATTGCCGCAAGTATCTTATGGCTTGAAACAAGTGTGGCAGATGTCTTTTCAATATTGAAGAGATAAAGTGTTCCCTCATCGTCAAGAAGGTAAAGCTGCTTATCGCTTAATATAAACGGCCCCATTCCCTTGCCAAATCTGCTTTCCTTTCCGCTTGACCATACCGGGGTTATAAGATTTGAAATGCTGTAGCATGCAAGCTGCCTCTTCAAAGCTCCGGCATTTTCAGGCATTACAGCCCATAGATGATTATCTATCAATATGGGTGTATGCTGCTCACTGGCAATACCCCCTGATGATTTATGCTGTTCCTTAACAACAGCTCTGAAACCTGATCCATCCCTGGTTATAGCTATTCTGGCAGTTCCTGCACCGTAGCTGCCGAAAGCCGCTATTTCACCATTCCCAAGGTAAACAGGGGATGCCACCGTAATTGAAGGGCTCCATTCTTTAGTACTCCATAAAAGTTTTCCTCTGTCATCTCCTTCCGCTGAAACACCGCAAACACCGCCTAATGCAGCATATACATACATTTTTTTCCCATGAATGGTCATTGGCATTACTGAAGTATGCGACATCCTGAGCGAATCAGGATTTGGTGTTTTCCATAACACATTTCCTGTAGCACAGTCGACACCTATCATCAATGCTTTACCTCCCGGTGCAAAAATCGCAATATCATTGTCAATCAGCGGACACTGGCCTGAATAAAATTCAGGTGTTATCTTCCCTTTAGCTTTTCCCGGAATACCATATTCTCTCTCAAGATCAATTGTCCAGAATAATCTTCCATCAACAGGATCTATACACATCACATGTGATCTTGGTCCCACAGTAACCAGGTATTTGTCTGTTACGGCAGGTATTGTCCTGGAATAGCCGTGGTTACGTTTAAACTCAACATTATACCATCTTCTCCATAGTTCTTTACCTGATTTAAGTGAGAAGCATCTGAGCATATCTGCTTTCCTCCTCTCGTTATAATCCAGAATGTACAAGCGGCCATTGTGAATGGCAGGACCGGCATATCCTTCACCAAGTGTAGTCTGCCATACAACAGGAGGGCCTGATGTATCCCATTTTTCTGCAAGGGGTGTTGGATCTTTGCTGATATTGTCGAAATCTGCCCCTCTGAAACGTGGCCAGCTACCAGGTAATATCTCATCCAGGGTATTGACCGTATCAAAGAATTCACCGATAAATATTGAATCTGAGATCTGTTTCTGCGGAGGTCTGTTGTCCATACCCGGTAGACGCGCAATAACATCGTATGAGGGAACAGCAAATATCCACCAGGAAAAAACAGTAGCAAAGATCACTACCGCTGAGCCCATTAATAAAGTATTCCTGCTTAATGATGACATTCTCAATGATTTGATTTACCCGATGCTAATTTGCCCTTTAAAGTATCAGCCCCCCAATAACTATTTAGCTTTAATGTTATATACTGCCATATAATCCCCATGACGCAGGAAGAGCCTTCCTTTATCAATTACAGGATGAGACCAGTGTGGTCCTTCGCCTTTGGGAAACTTGAAGGAGCTTATGACATCGAACTTTTCGCTGTTTGGTCTTACCAGGACTACATTGCCACCTTTTTCTTCAAATATATAAAGCAACCCTGCTGCTATGGATCCTTTATTATTCCATAAAGTTATCCACATTGTCTTCCCGGTATTCCAGTCCACACAGATATATCTTCCCATATTGTTGTTATCGTGTGTAGAGCTGTATAAATAGTTGCCTATAAGAACCATTCCCCCTACATGAGGATTGATATCAGGATTCTTCCATACAAGTGTAGGTTCACTGCCATCGGTGTTGACTTTTATTTTAGCCGAAGTCTGACCATATCCGTTTGCTGAAAAGACAAAGCCATCCTTATAGATCGGAGTATGTATGTAGTTTTTGCCACCTTTTCCGTCAGCATTAACTGAGCCGAAATTAAATTTCCAGATCAGCTTGCCATCGGCAGCATTAACACCTATAATCCATGTTGGTATATTTGTTACTATCACTTTTTTCCCATTTTGCTCAACCAGAAGCGGATTTACATACTGCATTCCCTCATTCAATGAAGGTGTTTCCCAGACCACTTTCCCATTTTCAGCATTGAATGCAACCATTGCAGCTACAGGTCCGCCGGTGGTTACTATTACTTTATTATCCACTACAAGCGGTGATTCAGATACTCCAAACCGCGGAACAGTACATTTGTACTTTGTGAAGTAATCTATGTTCCAGATTAACTTTCCGCTGGTAGAAATACATGATAGTTCCCCTGAACCGCTGATAACAAAGATTTTATCCTTCAGGACAGTTGGTGTACACCTGCTCTCGGGATAACTGTTTACCTTCGACATCGTTCCATACTCAACATCCCACTTTTTCTTTCCATCCTGTGTAAAAGCGGTAAGCACATCTTTGTCTCCCCTTACACCTGTAATATATACAGCAACATTTGTAACAGTAGCACTGGAATACCCCATTCCAATCCCTTCAGCCTCCCATATAAGTGCAGGACCGGCAGCCGGCCATGTCTTTAACAAACCTGTCTCGTTATAGATTCCGGTTCTGCCCGGACCACGCCATCCAAACTCCTGACCAAATGAATTAAATGCAATAGTAACAAGTACTATTGCCATAATGAATTTTATGAAACTTCTTTTCATCACTTTATTTTTAGTATTAGTTCCGCAATATAAAAAAACAACTGCTATTATCTTGCCATAAATCTTCAGTTAAATATCTTTTTTAACTTTTTAATATTTTTTAACAACTAAACTAATATTTAAAAAGGTGCAAAATACGATTATGATCATATTAATATATTTTACTTATAATCATATTTATCTTTTGATTATATTATATATATTGTCATTTACTTAATAATATTTATGAATTGCTATTTTTATATTGAATTTTATTTTATAGTTTTGCAGAATGTAAACAATACAAATAAGTCACGAAGTAATACAAGAATTATATGTGCGGAATAGTAGCTGTATTTGATCTTAAAGTCAACTATCTGGAACTCAGGGAGAGTGTCCTGAAAATGTCAAAAAAAGTCAGGCACAGGGGACCCGACTGGTCAGGTATATTTTATTCTGAAAAGGCAATCCTTGCACATGAACGATTATCAATCGTTGATCCTCAATCGGGTAAACAACCATTATACAGCAAGGATGGTAACCTCATACTTGCTGTAAACGGAGAGATATATAATCATCAGGATATCAGGAAGAAATATAAAAACAGCTATGAATTTCTGACACAATCCGATTGCGAGGTTATCCTTCCTCTTTACCGTGATAAAGGTCCGGCATTCATTGAAGAACTGAACGGAATATTTGCATTTGCACTATATGATAAAGAGAAAGACTGCTATTTAATTGCGCGTGACCATATAGGGATAATACCTCTCTACATAGGTTGGGACCGTTCGGGTAATTTTTATGTTGCATCAGAACTGAAGGCACTTGAAGGGGTATGCAACAAAATCCAGGAATTCCTTCCGGGGCATTATCTCTATAGCAGGGACGGAGTAATGACAAAATGGTACAAACGCGACTGGATGGAATACTCCGCCGTGGAGAACAATACAACAAGCATCGGTGAACTCAAAGCTGCCATGGAGGCTTCTGTTCACCGCCAGCTGATGTCGGATGTTCCTTATGGGGTTCTTCTTTCGGGAGGCCTCGACTCATCTATAGTATCGGCAGTTGCAAAGAAATTTGCCCCTAAAAGGATTGAAACACAGGATAAAAGCGAGGCCTGGTGGCCACAACTGCATTCATTTGCCATTGGACTGGAAGGTTCTCCCGACCTGGCTGCAGCAAGAAAAGTTGCAGACCATATAAGTACAGTTCATCATGAAATAAACTTCACCGTACAGGAGGGTCTTGATGCAATCCGTGATGTAATATATCATATTGAAACATATGATGTTACCACGATCAGGGCATCTACGCCGATGTACCTTCTTGCAAGAGTTATAAAATCGATGGGGGTGAAGATGGTTCTTTCAGGTGAAGGAGCTGATGAGATATTCGGCGGATATTTATATTTTCATAAAGCACCGGATCCCAGGTCATTTCATGAAGAGACAGTAAGAAAACTAAGTAAACTGCATCTATACGACTGTCTGCGGGCAAATAAGTCACTGGCAGCCTGGGGTGTTGAGGGACGGGTCCCGTTTCTCGACAAGGAGTTCATGGATGTTGCAATGCGTCTGAATCCAAAAGACAAAATGATCACCAAGGACAAAATGGAAAAATGGGTACTCAGGAAAGCATTTGAGGATTACCTGCCTGCAAGTGTGGCATGGAGACAGAAGGAGCAATTTTCAGATGGTGTCGGATATAACTGGATAGATACTCTCCGTGCTCTCACGGCTAAGGAAGTTACTGATGAACAGCTGACTAACGCAAGATATCGTTTCCCCATTAATCCACCTATGTCGAAAGAAGAATACTTCTACAGGTCAATCTTTACAGAGCATTTCCCTTCAGATTCTGCTGCTTCATGTGTACCATCTGTTCCATCAGTTGCATGCAGCACTCCCGAAGCTATTGCCTGGGATGCTTCATTCAAAAATATGATCGATCCCTCTGGAAGAGCTGTTAAAAGTGTTCATGTGGATTCTTATAAATAGAAGAAACCTGACTATTCTTCTTTAGTACACCTCGTCGTCAGTTATCATGTATATTTTCTTAATTTTACATGATCAGCATAACATTTATTTTAATCATTGAATTATCTTAGAATTTTGAAATGACTTTTCTCACTTCAATAATCACAGTGTGATGAAAAAACATAATATTCTTAAAGGTCTGATCTTTCTTATTTTTCTTTTTGCCTGCGAGAAGAAAACTGATATGCCTGATAGTGTTGTAGTTATAAATGAACTTATGCCTGTTAATACTACAGTTGTCGCTGATCCTGAAGGCGAATTCGATGACTGGATCGAACTGTATAATCTTTCATCCGAAGCAAAGGACTTATCAGGATGGTTCTTGTCTGATAACGGGAAACATATCTCTAAATGGCAGTTTCCCTCTTCCACAACAATTGCAGGGAAGGGATACCTTATTATATGGGCTGATGATGACAGTTCACAAACCGGACTTCATGCAAATTTTAAGCTTTCATCACTTGGAGAGGAACTATTGCTGTCAGATCCTGATGGTAACCTTATTGATAAGGTATTGTATCCCGGACAGACGCTGGAATTAAGCTTCTCAAGAAATCCTGATGGGAAAGGAGAGTTTAAATGGCAGATTCCCACTTTCGCCAGGACTAATACCTATAAGTAATTTCAGACGCTGGAATACATTGATATAGAATAGACATTTAATTTCATCAATTAATAATCTCTATCCTCTCTAATATAAATTAAAAATGAACACATTGGATTCTGCAGCAGTAAAAGACACAATCATGGAAAGCATTAAACTTGTCGATTTAACAAATCTTCTCGAGTTAGTAATACGCTTCTCTCTTAATCTTATTGTCATCCTGATACTGGTAAGGTGGCTATACTTTTCCACTACCCGAAGAAAGGATTACCTGTTCACTTACATTCTTATCTCAAGCATAGTTTTTTTATTATGCTTTCACCTTGAGAATGTGATTCTTCAGATCGGATTTGCCCTGGGGCTATTCGCAATATTCGGGATTATACGTTACAGGACTGATGCTATTCCTATAAAAGAGATGACCTACCTGTTTCTTACTATCGGTATCTCAGTAATCAATGCCCTCACAAGCAACAGTACCAGCATACTGGAGATATTATTCACAAATATCATCATAATTGCTTTAACATACGGACTGGAAAAAAGATGGTTGCTGAAGCATGAATCATCAAAGAACATCACCTACGAAAGAATTGAATTGATAAAACCGGATAACTATAATGAACTCATAGCTGACCTGCAGATCAGAACCGGCATTTCGAAAATTGACAGGATTGAAATAAAAGAGATCGATTTTCAGAGAAATAACTGTCATCTCAGGATTTTTTATGAGATCAAGGACATCAATCAATAACAGGTGAAAAACAAATGATCCGGATGAATAATCTTCGACTTCCGGCCTTGATTATCATTACATTCATCCACGGAATTATTCTTGGCCAGAGTGATGATTTTGGAATCTGGTATGGAGTTAACGCTGACCATAAGCTGATCAAAAAGCTCGATCTTAAACTCTCTTCAGATATACGAACATTTAATAATGCTTCCCAGATTGACCAGGCATTGATTGAAGGAGGTCTCGAATATAAATTAAATAAATATTTTTCCACAACCGTTTCCTACAGACTGACAGGTAAGCTGGAAGATGATTCCAGGTATCATATACGGCATAAATGGTTTGGTGAAGTAAAAGGTTCACTACCTCTTAATGATTTTACCTTTTCTGCCAGGTTTATGCTTCAGATAATGCAGAGAACATATATTGAAGATGATGATGATGAAATACCCAAATATGCAGGAAGAATGAGATTCAAGGCAGCATATGATATACCAAAATTCCCATTAAATCCATTCTTGTCAGCAGAGACTTTTACTCCGCTTTTCAGGCAATCAGAAGTATTTATTGAAAAGGAGAGATTCGCCGCCGGTTTTGAATATAAGATACGCAAAAAGCAGGCTGTTGAAGCAGGTTATATCCTTGAAAGATATTCTCTGCCTGAGGCTGTATTATACCATATTATTTCACTGAAATACGAGTTTAGTTTTTAAATACTCCCTGACACACTGGTATGGATGTTGTTAACAGGTTTAGTGAATAACTATAAACTTCTTCAAATCAACATTTTTCCTATCAACATCCATTGAATAAAAATAAATACCATTTCTGAAGGAATTTGTATTGAGTTTTATTGAATATATATCCGGATTGCGATAATCATTTACCAGTGTTGCCATTTCAATTCCTGTAATGTCAAATACTTTTATTCTGACATTTCCTCCTGATACAATTCTGTAACTGATGGTTAAAGCAGAACTGCATGGATTTGGATAGCTTTTTATAATTCCATCCTGACTGTTGTCCGGCCATTTCTCACTCATTATACCTGTAATATTATCATTTCTGCTTCCGGGAGTGGCCTTAAGGCTTGTCATCCAGTTTTCAGCCAGATCATTATCCAGGTCAGTGTTCTTCAAGATCAGGGTATATCCTTTTCCGTCATCAATTTCCGGCCAGGGATACTTGTTGGTGTAGTGCACCGAATCAATCACCTTATTATGAGCATTCAGTAATTTTATTACTTCCTCCTCATTTTTGAGCCCAAAGCCTGTGTTACCCCTGAAGTGTATAAGGTAGTGGAATTTTGAGATGAATGAATTAATGTCTTCACAAATAACAAGATAGCCATTAGATTGAATGATAGTACCTTGTGGAATTACATATTCATTCTCAGGATTACTGTCCTTAAGCTTCCAGCCTGAAAGATCAACCGGATCATTCCGGCGGTTATAGATCTCTACCCAGTCTCCTGTCCTGAAATCAGGCGAGGAATTATAACTGATTTCGTTGATTATGACAACCGGTTCATTACCTGCTGTCTTTTCGTAAACGGCTTTTATTTCCTGATTTCCGGTCAATGTCACTTGTATTTCAGCAGCACTATCGGTTCTGGAGATATTACCTGTCAGTTCCCAGTACAGGAATCTGTAACCCGGATTTGATGTGGCTCTCAGCGATACAGGCAGATCAGGAAAAAGCCTGCCGGAAAAGAGAGGTTTTGGTACTTTTCTGTCATATAAAAGAACCTGCCCGGCTGAATCAATATTCGGGCTTATCTTTATTGTGACAAGATTCTTCAGTCCGAACTTATTCCTCAGGTGTTCAAGTGCAACAGAAGGCCTGTCCCTGATAAAGTTTTTAATAACATTAATATTGTTCTGCCACTGTAAGAGCGAGCTGAAAGTAGGTGGCATCCATGTTTCCTGCGAATCCTCATCCATTAATCCTCCCCACTTTGTAATATGGCGGGGTATTTCAGGTT
>Ga0209212_1000960_pt1 | contig 51360 bp, 43 predicted proteins | sample RifGroC2_FD_183996 | JGI IMG/M metagenome (GOLD analysis project Ga0209212, IMG submission 183996) | Groundwater microbial communities from Rifle, Colorado, USA - Groundwater C2 (SPAdes) (version 2) | ecosystem: Environmental > Aquatic > Deep subsurface > Groundwater | place: Rifle, Colorado... | reverse complement strand
ACCCCAGTAACGCTTTTTATGCTCGGTAAAGATGTCTTTTTTGGTTGCCATAGTCATAGACGACTACGGTAACCTATTTATGATCTATCCACACCTTTCTTGGTAACATTATTTGTGATCTATATCGGACCCTATCGGGGTACAAGTTTATCCAGTATTATTAGAGTATGGCTTTAGCTATCTCTATTATCCTCACCTGGCTGTGGACTCTCACTCCCATCCTCAATCTCTACAATCTTCAGCTCACGGGGTTTCTCACCCTGATCTACTTTGCCTTCAAAAAACACTCTCGCTTCCCTTCGGTTTTGATTCTAAACATCATCTGTCTCCTCCTCATCTTTTCTACCGGCGGTCTTTCGTCCCCTTTATTTTTTCTTTTGGATCTTCTTCTCATCGCTCTCGCCCTGCTTTTTGAACCCAAACAAGCAGTCATCGCTTCTTTTTTGATCGTTTCTCTTTTCCTGATTCAAAACTTCTCGACTCTCGATACTTCGAAAATAATTAATCTCCTTTCCCTCGTCCTGATGACGCCAATAGCCGTCATTTTTAGTAAAAATTATCTGGAAAATCTCCAAAATCAAGGGCGGATTCAGCTCCTTGAAGAAGTGGTTCAGGAGGAAGAAACCGAAAGCCTGCTCTGGATCTCGCAAACCAAGCCTTCTATCGCCTCGGTTCTCAACTCCACTACCGATCTGGTCATGTATTTTAACTCCAAAGGCCGGGAACTTCTCATCGCCACCCCCATTTTGGAGAAACTCAAGTCTATCCAGAGTGATCTGATTACCCTCTATACTTCCACTAGCACTCTTGAAAAATCTCTCGAAGCCGATTCCGATAAGGTTCGGGTATCCTAAGGCCCCTCACGATCAAGACAACACTGTATCAACTAAAAACATGTCATCCACTCAAACAATATCAAACACCATCTTTATCCTCTTCTTCATCTTTGCTCCGGTAGCCTTAGCCGATACACTTGACTCTGCCAGTTTCGAAGTGAAGATGAGCACTATCAACATCACCGGTGGTAACAAATCTTCCTCCTCCTACAAACTAACCGATACTGTCGGCCAAACCATTCAGGGCCAGTTCGACTCGGCCGGTTATATTATTAAGGCCGGCTTTCAATACATCTACCCCCTGACCGCTTTTACTTTCACCATTTCCGATCTGGACCTCGACTTCGGCAGTCTGATCACCGGTACCCCGAGCCTCCTTACCAATATTCTGACCGTCACCACCGGTAGTGCCTTTGGCTACACCGTCAAAACTATCGAGGACCACTCCTTACGCCTCATAAGCGGCTCCACCACCATTCCCGATACTTCTTGCGATCTGGCTTTGCCTTGTACTCAAACCGATGCTACTCCCTGGACGGTTGACACCCGCTACGGCTTCGGCTACAACATCCAGGGAACCGACGTTGACGTAGCCGATTTTGTCGACAACACTTACTTTCGCTCCTTCCCAATTCAAGACGTCGATCAGCCGGCCACTGTCATGAGCCGTGCCGGTGTGGCTACCGATTCGGCGGCCACCGTCACCTACAAAGTCAACGTTTCCGGCTCACAAGCCGCCGGCATTTATCAAAACAATCTTCAATACATCGCCACCCCCTCTTTTTAAATATGAAAACAAATAAATACCATCCTTCAGGGCCAGGCCTTATAGGATCCCAGATCTTCAAGGCCTGGCCCTGTGGGGATCGCTACACCATGAGTGTGTGGGTCGCAATGACAATTTCATTCCTCCTCCTACTGACATCTGTCATCTGTTATCCAACATCTGCCACCGCCGCCGGTTACGGCCTGTCCATCTACCCACCCCTTCTTCGTGTTCATATCAAACCAGGTAAAACTATCACACAAGTATTCAAAATAGATAACTTAATCAATGAAAATAAATTCTTCATCGCCCGACTGGTGCCTTTCACCGACGCCGATCTTTTTGGTAATCCGATCCTTAATCTCAAATCCACTGCTTCCTGGCTAACTTACTTTAGTCTGACCAACAGCAGTATCAAACTCGGCGAACCCTTCACTATCAAAGCCAACTCCTCCGAACAGTTAATCCTGAGTCTCACCGTTCCTGAAAACGCCAGCTTGAAAGATCTTTACGTCACCCTTCTCGTCTCCACCTACTCCAACACCGGTGGTCTTGGCTATCAAGGGACCCAAGTCAGCGCTACCACCGGCTCTAACTTGCTCATCACTATCGCCTCCGAAGCCTACCCCCCCACTCTACTGCGCGTCGAAAACATCACTCCCACTTCCGGCTGGCTGTTTAAGTTTGGTAGCTGGTACCTGGCCGATAGCATTACTTCGGTCAGTTTTACGGCTCAAGTCATCAACCGAGGTGATTTTGCCGCCGAAACCAAGGGTATCTTTAAAGTTGCCGGCCAAAAAGCCGAACCCGTCTATCTCGAAGGCGTACTGCCGGTGAATGTCCTGGCCAAAACCAAACGAGCTCTCCAAAATAATCATGGTGAAAACTTTGTCTTTACTCCTAATCTCGGTAATATCGGACCTCATCGGGTCACGATCTCCATCAAAACCGACAATGCCAACGCCGAAAACTCTCTTACCGTCATTTTCTTACCCCTAAAAGTCAGTTTCGGTCTGGCCTTGGCCGGTCTTTTTTTAATCGTCATTTATCAAACCACCAAAAGCAAAAAGGAAACTTGTATATTATAATTGAAATATGACCATTGATCCAAAGCTTAAAAATGATATTAGCGCAATAGCCCTTAAACACATAAATCCCAACGAAACAAAAGTTTTTATATTTGGTTCTCGAGTGAGTGGAACAAATGTAAAATTTAGCGATATCGATTTGGGATTTGAATCCGATAAAAAAATTCCATACAATCTCATCATGGATATAGAAGATGATTTTGAAAACTCAAATATTCCTTATTCAGTTGATGTTGTGGATTTTTCAAAAGTTTCAAATAAGTTTAAAGAAGTTGCAATGAAGAATATAATGTATTTAAATTAAAGACATGACAAAAACAATTTCCCTTAAAGAAGATCTGTTAAAAGCAAGTGGAAAATTAAAAGAAGCACTTTTAGCAGAACCAACAGAATTAAATCAAGATGCCACTATCCAAAGATTTGAATTCACATTTGAGCTTGCTTGGAAATTAATGCAAGAGATACTAAAGGAAAATAGAATTGATGTTTACGGTGTTAAAAGCGTTTTTAGGAAATCGGCAAATCTTGGACTAATTGAAAATCCAGTAATTTGGTTTGAATTTTTGGAAGCCAGAAATCTATCAACACATACATACAATTTTGATGAGGCTCGTAGTATTTATATAAAAATAAAGGATTTTCCACAGTTGATTGATTCATTTATGAATAAAATAGACTAAAAACTAACACTTGACATTCAAAAAAAAAAAAACTAAAGTTAATTTATCTTATGAAAAGAAACCGCGCGGTTGTTGTTACGTCAGCCATAATTTTATTGATGGTTTCTTTTTTTTACTATCCCCAAGAGATCGACTCGGCTAATCTCACCGTTACCAAAGACACTCTTCAGACATCTCGCCTCTCTTTTGCTGGCAGAGTCAAGTCTCCCACGGCGGCCGGTAGTTCTCATATCTGGATCTACACCTCCTCGGCCGCCGGCTTTTACTCCGTCTCCACTGCTGGCCTTAAGGTGGGAGACGCCCTGACTATCGGCGTCGGCTCTTACACCATCGCCTCCATCATCGATGCCGACGAATTCACCACTACGGCCGTTCTGTCCGCCGGCGACGGAGACGATGCTGATGTCATCTATCTCAAGACCAAACCTCAGCACGTGGTTACCTTCACCACAGCTTCAGCCATCGCCAGCGGTTTTTTCCGGATTCTCATCCCCGCCGCTACTTCTAATTTTAATGATGCTGTTCCGGACTCCACCGGCTTTGACTTCAACACGGCGGTCGACGTGAGCGCCACAAACGCTACCGGCTACACCTTCGCCACTCCTGTGGCTACCGTTTCCGGTGGCACCAACTGTCCCTCCGGTTGGCACTGCTTTGAGTATCACTATGTCGGAGCCGGTGGTGTCGGCACCGCCATTACTCTCAAAATTGGCAACACCAACGGCACGAATACTCCCATCGCCCCGGGTCCCGCCGCCGCCCACGCCGAAGGCACGGCCGACAGCTACACTTTCAAGGTCCAAAACTTCGTCAACGCTTCAGACCCCACCGGCACACCGGCCGACCAGACTCAGGGCAAGCTCGGAGTAATCGAATCGGTCAGAGTTACCGCCACCGTCGACCCTACCATTAGCTTTAGTATCGCCGGCATTGCCTCAGGCGCCAGCCCTTGCGGTAGCGGCACCGAAAATCAGACCGACGTCACCACCGTTACCGGCACCAACGCTCCTCTGGCCGTCCCCTTCGGCACTCTTACTCTTAACACTTTCAAAGACGCCGCTCATCTCCTCACCATCTCCACCAACGCCGTCAGCGGCTACGTAGTCACCGCCCAGGAAAACGATCAGCTGGGTAAAGATGGCGGTACCACTCCCTTAATTATTGATACTGCAGGAGACAACTCCCTAGCCAACGAGACCACCTCCGACACCTGGGATGTCGCCGCCGCTCACCCTGGCTTTGGCTATACTCTCAAGTCCGTCTCGGGAGCCACCGTCCCTTTCACCTCTACCGGCGCCAACTTTAACGTCAGAACCTTCCCCTCTATCGCCGATCCGGACTCACCTCTCGTCCAAACCATCATGTCCAGCACCGGCACCTCCGATGCCCACACCGCCAACGTCTGCTACCGCGTGACGGTCACTGCCACCCAAGCCGCCGGTGATTATGAAAATCAAGTTACTTACACCGCCACCGCCAGCTTTTAAAATATGAAAATAAATAAATACCATCCTTCAGGGCCAGGCCTTTGGCCCTATGGGGATCATAAGTGTCATTCTGAACTTGATTCAGAATCCAGAATGCCTGGATGCCGGATCGGGTCCGGCATGACAATTTTATGTTTTTCATTTGAGTTTTTGATTTTTTTATTTGTCATCCTCGCGAATGCGGGGATCCATCCCGTCCTTGCCGCCTCTACCATCACCGCCATTCCCCCCAGACTAGTATTATCGGGCAAACCGGGTGAAACCATCACCGCCCAGCTAAAAGTCCGAAACGACTCGGAAACTTCCCAAAACTACACCGTCGCCGTCGAAGACTTCATCGTTTACGATACCCAAGGTACTCCCGTTCCCGTCAAGTCTGCCGTCAGCAACCGCTGGTCCCTTTCTTCCTGGATTCAGGCCCCCGACCTTATTCCCGTCGACGCCCAAACCACTCAAACCGTCAACCTTAAAATTAAAGTCCCCACCACCGCCCTCTCCGGCGGTCACTATGCCATGCTCACTTATATGCCGAACGCCGATATCAAGCCCGGAGAGCTAAAAAAGACCGCTGCCCTCATTGGTCAAAGGGTTGGTACTCTTATTTACTTCACCGTGGCCGGTCCCGTCACCGAAAAACTCACTCTCACTCGCTTCGCCATTCCCAAGTTTTCCGAAAAAGGGCCCGTCAGTATTGAAGGCACGGTCGAAAGTCTCTCGGATGTTCACGTTACCCCCAAAGGCAGTATCGTTATCTCCGATCCCTTTAATTTGAAAGTGGCCGAACTTCCCCTGGAAGTCGGTAACGTTTTCCCCGAAACTTCCCGAGACTTCGTCGCCACCTGGAACCAAAAATGGGGCTGGGGCAAGTACCGCGCCGATCTTAATCTCGCCTACGGCACCACTGGAGCTCTGGCTACCGCCACCGTTTTCTTCTGGCTCTTCCCTATTCGTCTCGTCATTTACTCTCTTATCATCCTCGTCTCTCTTCTCACCGTCATCATTCTCCTAAACAAGCGCAGTAAAAAACACCAAGAAGAACTTGAGAAAGAAGTCCAAGAACTCAAAAAAGAACTCGAACAAATCGAAGGTAAATAATTGTCTTGACAATTCCCACAATTAGTGCTAGTATTGGGAATATGATCCCCAGATTCATACAACAAAACGTGGTTACGGCTCTAAGCGAGCTAAAAAAAGTCGTTGTCATTGTGGGTCCCCGTCAAGCAGGAAAGACGACTCTCCTCAAATCTCTTAAGGGTATTTTTGAGTCAAACGACAAAAAAGTTACTTATTTAAACTGCGACCTGAGTGAGGATTTGGAAAAAATAGACACCAACTCTCTTAATCTTTTGTCTCATCTCGTGCAAGGCACAGATTACCTCTTTATCGATGAAGCTCAAAGAATGGACAATCCCGGACTTACCCTAAAAATCATCCATGACAATTTTTCCAAGGTTCGAGTCATCGCCACCGGATCATCCAGTTTTGAACTAAAAAACAAAATTAGCGACGCCCTGACCGGTAGATATGTAGACTTCCATCTCCTTCCACTTTCTCTGACTGAAATATCCACTTATGAGAACTCTACCGCCCCACAAAGTCTGACCTCAGATTTGATGCTTTATGGTGGCTATCCGGAAATTTACCTACAGAAACAGCCCAATCTGCGGCAGATACTGCTTGAAAAAATTACCCAAAGCTATTTATTCAAAGACATCCTGGCTTTTTCGCGTATCCGTCATTCAGAAGCTCTGATAAATTTAGCTCGTGCTCTGGCTTATCAAATTGGTAGTGAATTAAACGAAAACGAGCTCGCCAATAGACTCAAAATTGACCGTAAAACCGTACTTTCATACTTAGATATTCTCGAACAATCTTTTGTCATCCATCGGCTTTACCCTTATTCCCAAAACCCGAGACGAGAAATTGGTCGGAAATATAAAATTTATTTTGTGGATTTAGGCATCCGAAACTCTCTTATTGGTGACTTTAATTCTCTAAATATCAGAGGTGACACAGGGGCACTTTGGGAAAATTTTTTAATCATGGAGCGGCGGAAGAGTTTACACTCATCATCGGAATTACCACCCCAAACCTATTTCTGGCGCAGTTACAATGGGTCCGAAGTCGATTATCTGGAAATAAGTGGAGGGGTCATTTCTCCTTGGGAATTCAAATATAACTCCTCGACCCCTCTTTCCGCTGGTGCTAAAGTTTTTGAGAAGTCTTATCACACCAAAATTAAGAGGGTAGATTCCAAAAATTATCTCGACTCGTTCCTAACCAGCTATACTAAAATCAGTGACTAGAATTATTTTTTATCTATCGTTTTTTGTCGTCCTCATTGTCATCCCAATCCCAGTCTTTGCCGTCACCAATCCTCAAACCTCCACCTCCTCCGTCTCCGCCACCGTCCAGGATCAGTCTTTCACCGCTCCGGTTTTGCTTCTGCCCGCCCACAACGATCGCCTGAAGACCGCCCGACCCACTTTCTCCTGGCTCCGTCCCAGCCCTCTGCCGATTACGCCCCTCAATCACTACGATTTTTATCTGGACGGCGCTGTCTTTGCCTCCGGCTTGGCTGACTCACTGATTTCGGTCGATTTTTATTTTTACTCGGCTACCGCCTCCGCCGGTACCTTTTACGTCACCCCCAAGACCGATCTGGCTCAGGGGTATCACACCTGGAAGGTGATTGCCTACAACAATGTCGATATCTCCGCTACCTCGTCCACCAGAACCTTTTACCTCGACTCTCTTCCGCCTTTCATCTCCGTCACCAACGTCGACCAAACTCCTCTCACCTGGACTACCGCCGACCCGACCACCATTCCCTCGGTCGAAAATCGTTACCTGACCGTCACCACCGCCAATCCAAAAGTAAAAGGAGCAGTCGAAGCCTCGGCCAATTTTAAAATAATCCTGGTCTGTCCAACCAATATACTCACCGCCTGTACCAATCAAGAGTACTCCGCCAACCTGCCTGCCGGCCTCTGGGAATTTACTTTTAGTGATCTGGCCAGTGGCTACACCTACACCGCCAAAGCCTCGGCCACCGACGCGGCAGGAAACTCCACCCTTTTCCCCGACTTCTTTATTACCTACGGCTCCTCCCCAACCACCCCCGCTTTCCCCACTCTTCCTCTTGGAGGCACTCTCACCCCACCCCCGAATCTGCTGGCCACCATCACCCCTGCTCCTCTTACTTACGGCCCGCCTGTTTCCCCAACTCCTCCACCCAAAAAAGACACCGGCCGGTTTAATTCCGTCGATCTTTTTTATCGCTTCCTCATCATTCTCATCGTTCTCGGTCTACCTACTCACCTGATAATGGCCGCCTTCGGCACCCAAACGCCCCTTAACTTCGTTCCCAAGTTTTTATTTATTCTCGCCTTCCCCTTTTTACGACCCAAAAGATATCAAACCACCCCTTTTGCTTTTATCACCATCTTCATCGCCGACAAATTGGATAAGCCATGGCAAACAGTCGTCTCGGACATCAAAGGCTTTTATCGTCTAAAATCCCCCCTGCCCGAAAATATTCTGGTTAATCTCACCGCCTTTGGTAAGTCCTGGAAAAATAATCTCTTCAAAGGCGCGCTCATGCCTCTTACTTGTCTATTTCCCCTGCCTGTGAAGTCGCTTACTGCCCGCCATCGCCTCCAGAAAGTTCTCTACGACTGGAAGATCATCCCTTTGGCTATCGCCTGCCTTACAAGCCTCACTGCCTTTGCCATCAAACCCTCCTACCCCATCCTTATCTACGCCTACCTCTCTCTCCAGTACCTCTTCTCCGAATACCTCTACCCCCGAGATCGCCGGTAAAAGTTGTGGCTAATTTCTTGATTACGGGGATCACCGCTCCCCGTACTTGACATTTTACGGGGACAGTGTATACTCAAATTATGAGCCACTACAAAGTCAACGCCATCCCCCGTGTTTACGATCTAAAAAAACTCTTAAAACCGAATAAAGTGATCGCTATTTTTGGCCCACGTCGATCTGGCAAAACTACTCTGATCAAAGAATATTTAAAGGAAACCCCTTTCCGTTATAGATATGATACCGGTGACAATATTGCCATTCACGAAGTTCTTGAATCTCAAAACCTTGACATGCTCAAAGAATATGTTGGCGATAACGAGCTTATTGTTATTGACGAGGCTCATTTAATTCCCAACATTGGTATTAACTTAAAAATAATGGTCGACAACATTCCGAATATTCGTATCATTATCACCGGTAGCAGTTCGTTTGATCTTGCCAACCAAATCGGAGAGCCTCTTGTTGGCAGAAAATTTACCTACTTACTTTATCCTATTTCGTTTTTTGAGCTTAAGCCTTTAATGTCCGGTTTTGATATCCGTCAAGTCCTTGAAAAAATGCTGGTCTACGGCTCATATCCCGAAGTTATGTCCACCATATCCAAAAAGGCGCGAATTCAGACTCTTAGTGAAATTACCAACTCATACCTCTTCAAAGACATTCTCATTTTTGAAGGTATAAAAAACTCTACTACCTTGCTAAACCTGTTACGTCTGATTGCTTTTCAAATTGGGGCCGAGGTTTCTCTTTCGGAACTGGGAAACTCACTCGGCATCGACAAAAAAACAGTCGCCAGATACCTTAACCTGCTTGAACAAACCTACATTATTACTCCGCTTCACCCATACTTTACCAACCAACGTAAATCAGTTATCAAAAAAAATAAGTATTATTTTCTCGATCTGGGCGTCAGAAACACCATTATTGGCAACTTTAACTCGGTCTCTCAAAGAAATGACCTGGGTGCTTTATGGGAAAATTTCTTGGTCATCGAAAGACTTAAAAAACAAGCCTATAAACCCATTTATGCCAATAACTACTTCTGGCGCACCTGGGAACAAAATGAGATCGATTGGGTTGAAATGCGAGATGGCAAATTGTTCGGGTACGAATTCAAATGGAGTCCAAAAGCCAAATCAAAAAATAAAGCCGTCTGGCTTACTGCCTATCCCCAAGAGGCTGTTTTTGAGGTAATCAATCAAGATAACTATCAAGATTTTGTCTGCTAACACCTCGGTTTCTCAATTACCGCATACTATATATCTCAGTATCAATTGCCATCAATAGACCTCAGATAAAGTTTTCACAACCAGATCAAGCCTACTTATTATTTCCGCATAGTAAATACGGATATTAGCCATAATATCCGCGTGAAATAATAAATATCCGCAAACACCTGCGGTATTAATTCCTGTCATTCCGGACTTGATCCGGAATCTATACAAATTAAATACCTATTTTGTCAATTTCCGCATCCCTTTTTCTCCCTCTTGACTTGGCCACCATCTCTTATTATATTAGTATACAGACAGTATATTACGGTCTAATATCGTCTAATCCAAACCTAAAACAAAGTTATCAACACTTAATCAACACATGATCATTTCCGACTACTCCAACCAAGAACTGAGAACTGAGAACCGTGAACTGTCATCTCTTTTTCCCGAACTTCTCACCGCCGGCATGATCTTTATTCTCCCCATTATATTTTTACTGGTCATTTCCGCGAACTAATAACCAATAACTAAGCACTAACAATGGGCCTGCCCGACCAAATCGAACTCCTCAAACTCTTCCAAGCCTTTCTCCTAGAGGCTAATCTTTCCGCCGTCTCCATCAAAAACTACCTCTCCGATCTCCGCCACTTCCTCTCCTTCTGCACCACCAATTCGTCATTGCGAGGAGGTACTCCGACGTGGCAATCTCACTCCATCCAATCAAGGCCTGGCCCTGAAGTAACAGTCAAAGACATCTTCCAAAATCTCAATCAATACCTCGACCCTTATCTTCAGGCTCAAAAAGCCTCTTTCACTCCGGCGAACACCACTGCCAGGCGCCTGGCTTCCATCCGCCGCTTTTCCACCTTCCTCCACGTCAAATTCTCCATCTCCCCCTCCTATAGGGCCAGGCCTTATAGGGATTCAAATCCTTCAAGGCCTGGCCCTGACGATACCACCAAAATCCTCGACCAGTTTAAAACCTACCTCGAAAAAGACCAAAAAACCCCTTCAACCGTCAAAAACTACCTTTCGGATCTTCATCACTTCTTTCTCTGGACTGCCAACCAAACCCCCTTTACCGACCAAAATCTGGTCAACATTCTTAGCGAACAGCTACTTTCCACCTATGTTACCTACCTAAAACTATCTCATACTAGTACTTCCGTCATCAACCGTCGCCAGTCCTCCATCAAAAAGCTCACCAAGTTTTCTTACGAGCAAAGCTATCTCCCCGAAAATCCTTTCGAACTGAAAGCTACTCCCCAGACTCTCTCTCCCCTGGCCTGGCTGGAAAGACTGACCCAAAGAAAGAAAGAATCCCCCACGCCTAGAAACAGACTCGGCCAAGCCTACGACCGCTACCACGCTCTGCCTTGGACGCCCTACCTCAATCTGGCTCTCCTAGTCCTGGCCACTACCGCCATGGCTATCTTCGCCTACAATCAGATCGTGAGCCAAGCGAGACCCAGCTCCGCCGCCACTTCACTTACCCCTCCCAAAAGACAACTTTCCTTCCAAGGCAGGCTCACCGACAGTGGCGGCACTCCCATCACCACCGCCGTCAACGTAGTTTTCAAGCTCTACAACGCGCTCACCGGCCCCACTCAGCTCTACACCACCGGTACCTGTTCGATCACTCCCGACCAAGATGGCATTTTTAACACTCTCCTAGGCGACACTGTCTGTGGTGCGGAAATAACTTCCACTGTTTTCACGGACAATCGGGACGTTTATCTGGAAATCACCGTCGGCGCCGAAACTCTAACCCCCCGTCAGCAAATTGCCACCGTCGGCTACGCTCTCAACTCCGAAACCCTCCAGGGGTATCCGGCATCTTCGTCCGCCACCATCAACACCGTACCGGTGGTCGACAACTCCGGCAACATCAATATCGCTGCCCCCTCTCCTTCCCTCATTTCCAGTTCCGGCACTTTTTCTGTTCAAGGTCAAGTCCTGGCCCTCAAAACTGGCACTGACTCCGGTGGCGACGTTATTTTTCAGCCGGACGCCCTTGGCTCCGGCCAAATCCTGGCTCTGGGTGGCACTACCACCGAAGACTCTTTTAGAGTCACGAACGCCAATCTCACTTCCGGCTCTCTCCTCTCGGGTTACGTAGGGAACGACACGGCGACCGGCAGGCTCCTCTCTCTTACTTCAGGCTCCACCGAGACCGATCGCTTCTGGGTGGCCGCCGATGGCCGAGCTTACCTCAACACCAACGCCACCGACTCCGCTTTTATTGTAAATCAATCAGGCGCCGGCAATCTTTTTTCCGCCTCCGCCTCCGGCGTGGCCAAGTTTACTCTAAACAACGCGGGAATTATCTCTCTTCTGGACGGCGTGGCTCACACCCTTGATGATATTGCCGGCAACTTAACTCTGACTTCCAACTCCACCATCATCTCCCTAAACGACAACGTTACCTTCGCCGGCACCACCACTCTCAACTCTCTCTCTTACACCTGGCCCAGCTCTCAAACAACTAACTATGTCTTACAAACCAACGGCTCCGGCACGCTCTCTTGGGTGGCTCAATCTGCCGGTGGTTCCTCAAACTGGCGCATCACCGCCGGCGCCCTCTCCCCCATAAACGACACGCTCGACCTCCTCGTGGGCAGTACGGCCTCGACCTCGGCCAAGTTCGCGGTCCTAAACGTCAATTCCGGCACCCCGACCGCCTCCGTCTCCGCCGGCGTGGCCGGAGCCGCTTATCTGACTGCCGACGGCAACCTGGCGACCACCGCGAAGCAATCTCTGACCCTGGGTAACTCCACTACCGGAAATATTATTCTAAACGCCGGCAACGTCGGCATCGGGACGACGGGGCCTGGGGCAAATCTGGAAGTTGCCGGCCAGTGTATCGAAGAAAACTCCTTAGTCAGCACTTCTGTCGGTGAGAAAAAAATCAAAGACATTCAGTCCGGCGACCAAGTTCTGTCTCTCAACGAAGCAACCGGACAGTTTGAGTACCAGATCGTCGAAAAAACCCTGGACATGGGCACCAAAGAAATCTATGAATTAACTACCGAAACAGGCAAAAGAATTGAAACGACCGCCAATCACCCGTACTTAGCGAGAACCAAATTACTTAAAGAAAGCGATATAGGTCAGCAACAAAGCAACCAACGCCAGTCCGAAAGCAATAGCCACTCGGGCGTTGATATCAAGAATGTCGAATTTTTCAATATTTTTCATAATCTCAACCAAGATGCTATTAACAATGAAACTATAGCAAATACTAAATCACCCGTCAACATCACTAACCTTTTCGCTCCTTTTACATTAGAAAAATTAGGCACAATAAATGCGGCTCCAAACCAACCGGCTGACAAATTAACAAACAAATCAGAAACCACCGATGACCAAGCCGGATTAATTGACATCAATAATACTTTACCACAATGGACCAAGGTCATCTATCTCAACAAAGGTGACGAAATCGCGGTCTTGAGTCCAATAGGGTCTGTCCTTAACGGATCTGGTTCCCCAAAAAGGACAGACCCTAACGGAGAATTACAATTTGAAAAAATCATCTCCATTCGCATCCTCCCAGCCAAACATGTCTACGATCTCCAAATTGCCAACACCCACAACTTCGTCGCCAACGGCATCGTGGCTCACAACACCTATATCAACAGCACGGCAACTACTGCCAGTGTGAAAGGCTTGGAGATCGCCCAGTCGGGAGCAATTACCGGTACCGGCTATGGACTGTATGCCGCCAAGACCGGCGCTTCTACCACCAACGTCGGTGGTTACTTCTCCGCTTCAGGAGCTACCAACAACTACGGCTTAATTGTTGGCGCCGGCAACGTCGGCATCGGGACGACGGGACCGGGGGCAAACCTTGAAATCTATGATTCCGCAGTTAGCGGCAACCAAATATTATTCACGATAGGTTCAAATCTAAACACAACTGCGTTTTATGTTGATGAGGATGGAGATACTTCCCTTGATGGCTACCTGCGACTTGAAGCAAGCCAAACAGCTCTTTCATCTGTGAGTGTACCTACCATATACAACTCGAACAGTGGAGATCTTTACCTGCAAGCGAGAACAAATATACAAAAGAACATTCACTTTGCGACATATAATGGGACGGCAATAGGCACACGAATGACAATAGATAATTCCGGCAACGTCGGCGTCGGGACGACGGGGCCGGACGCTAAATTGGATTCTTTAGCCACGACCGAACAATTAAGACTGACCTACACCGACGGCACTGTCTACTCCGCCCATACCGTTGACTCCTCCGGCAACCTGACCATTGACAACACCGGCACCAAAACAATCATTGCCGACGATCTCCAAATTACCGGTGGAGATATTTTGGATAGTAACGGTAATGAATCAATCCGGTTTGGCACCACGGCCTCGGCCGTGAATGAAGCCACTTTAACCAATGCCGCTACCGCCGGCACCGTCTTACTTGCCGCCACCGGTGGAGATACGGACATTGCTTTATCAATTGACAGTAAAGGGGCTGATGCCTTAAATCTCAATGGCACCGCCACCGGGGACGTAAATATTGCCGGCGGATATGGAGGTACCGGCTGTACCGTGACCAATAGCAATGGCAACCTCTCTTGTAATGGAACCATCACCGGAACATTTGCCGGAACCCTCCCTTGGTCTTCTATCATTGCGCCAACTGCCAATCTCTCCCTCGCTCACGCCGGCTATACCACCGCCTTTACTTTTGATTCACTCACTAGCGCCGATGCCTTTGCTCTTTCATCCACAAGTTTGACAACAGGTACGGCTCTGGCTCTCTCCTCGACCGCCACCGCCTTTAATGGAGAGCTTTTGACTTTAAGTAAAACAGGGTCGTCCGGCTCAACTGCCTTTACCTCGGATATTGCCAATGTCACCTACTCCCAAACATTTAACGGCGGGGTTGGACTTGACTCAACCGGCAATGTCTTGGATCTCTCCCGCGCCATCACTCTCAATAACGTTGGCAATACCCATACCGTATCAGGAGCCGGGGTAACCGTATCTGACTCGGGAACTCAAACCGCCGGAACCTTAACTTGGACCGGAGACACGATGAGGATTGCTCAAAACTATACAGGGGCCAATTCATCAGCTCTAAATATTACCACCGCCTCAACAGATGCCGGAACTTCCAACTTTGCTCTCCGCGTCAATGATGACGGTACTTTTACCGATTCCACTCCTTTTGTGGTTGATGAAGCCGGGCAAGTCGGCATCGGGACGACGGGACCGTTAAGTAAATTAAATGTATATGGTGCTACTAATTCTAATGTTTTACTTAATACTCTTAGTACTTACGACTCCTATATTGACTTGACAGAAGCTAATTCAGAGGCTAATGGCGCCTTTGGTAATGCAAATTCAGGAGGTTTTCGCATGGTGTATGACGGTGGAGATAATAAATTCTATTTAAATTCTGCGACTGGCGTAACGATAAATACAAGGTTGACGGTGGATAGAGACACTGGCAACGTCGGCATCGGGACGGCGGGACCGGATGCTAAGTTGGATTCTTTGGCACTCACCGAACAACTAAGACTAACTTATACGGACGGCACAGTCTACTCCGCCCATACCGTCGATTCCTCAGGCAACCTAACCATTGATAACACCGGCACCAAAACCATCATTGCCGACGATCTGCAGATAACGGGTGGAGATATCCTGGATAGTAATGGCAACGAATCAATCCGCTTTGGCACCACCGCCTCGGCCGTCAACGAAGCTACTTTGACTAACGCAGCCACAGCTGGCACCGTCTTGTTTGCCGCCACCGGTGGAGATACTGACGTTGCTTTATCAATTGACAGTAAAGGAGCTGATGCGCTCAATCTCAATGGCACCGCCACCGGTGATGTCAACCTGGCCGGAGGATATGGAGGTACCGGCTGTACCGTCACCAATAGCAATGGCAATCTCTCCTGTAACGGCACCATCACCGGAACATTCGCCGGCACCCTGCCTTGGTCATCCATTATTGCCCCCACCGCCAATCTCTCCCTGGCTCATGCCGGCTATACCACCGCCTTTACTTTTGATTCACTCACTAGCGCCTCTGCTTTTGCTCTCTCCTCCACCTCCACAGCCGGAGGAGCTAGTGGAGTTTCTAAACTTTTGGATATTAGTAGATCAGGCGCCAACTCCAATGCTTCCCATACCGCCTATGGACTCTATTCTGCCGTTACCAACACCGGCACCACTTCCATCAATATCGGCGGCTACTTCTCCGCCTCTGGGGCTACCAACAACTACGGCTTAATTGTTGGCGCCGGCAACGTCGGCATCGGGACGACGGGACCGGGAGCGAAACTGGATGTAAGAGATGGAAATCTTCTTTTGACAGATACCGATATAGCACATGGTATGGTGGACTTTGCTCCAACCAATTCTATTTTACAAATAAAACCTACACATGCCACTGTTGGTGGTGCTGGTTTGGCTGGTATAAGTACAAGCGCAGCTTTTCCCGGTATACAAATGGAGGGAATAATTGGAGTAGATGATCCAACCGACACAACTCCCGCAATATGGTTAAGTGGTAACAAGAAAAGTGGTGTTAATCGTGTGGCATTGGGGGCGCTTGAAACTGTTTTCCAGGTCGCTACAGGAATTATAGGTAGTGATACAAAGTTGTTGTCAATTTTAGGTAACGGCAACGTCGGCATCGGGACGACGGGGCCGGATGCTAAACTTGATTCTTTGGCAACTACGGAACAGCTCCGCCTCACCTACACTGACGGCACGGTCTATTCCGCCCACACCGTTGACTCCTCCGGAAACCTGACAATTGACAACACCGGCACCAAAACCATCATTGCCGATGATCTCCAAATCACGGGTGGGGATATTCTTGATAGCAACGGCAACGAATCAATCCGCTTTGGCACCACCGCCTCTGCCGTCAACGAAGCTACTCTCACCAATGCCGCCACCGGTGGAACAGTCACTCTGGCCGCCACCGGAGGAGATACCGACGTTGCTTTATCAATTGACAGCAAAGGAGCGGATGCTTTAAACCTCAACGGCACCGCCACCGGGGACGTCAACCTAGCCGGTGGCTATGGCGGTACCGGCTGTACCGTCACCAACAGTAATGGCAACCTCTCTTGTAACGGCACCATCACCGGAACATTCGCCGGCACCCTGCCTTGGTCATCCATTATTGCCCCCACCGCCAATCTCTCCCTGGCTCATGCCGGCTATACCACTGCCTTTACTTTTGATTCACTCACTAGCGCCTCTGCTTTTGCACTCTCCTCTACCTCCACCGCCGGAGGAGCTAGTGGAGTTTCTAAACTTTTAGATATTAGTAGATCAGGCACCAATGCCAATGCTTCCCATACCGCCTATGGACTCTACTCTGCCGTGACCAACACCGGGACAACTTCCACCAACGTCGGCGGCTACTTCTCCGCCTCCGGGGCTACCAACAACTATGGTTTGATAGTGGAAAATGGATCGGTCGGCATCGGAACAACCGCTCCTGGGGCAAATCTGGAAGTTGCCGGCCAGTGTATCACCGGCGACTCACTCCTTTCTTTAGCTGACGGCTCCACTCAAAGAATCGACCAAGTCAAAGGTGGTGAATATGTTTTATCTTTTAACGAAACTACCGGCCAGCTGGAACCCCAGCCAATCAAAGGCTTACTAAACATGGGGGTCAAACCTGTATACAAACTCACCACCAAAGACGGAAAAACTATCAGAACCACAGGTAATCATCCTTACTTGGTAAAAACTTCACTTCCTTCCCAAACGGAACAAGATCAGATAGCCGATGATAGAAATAACAACCAAAGCGATAATAACCAAATAAATGTTAGCCTGCACAACAGCTCACCTTCCTTTCTTGTAAATATAATAGAAAACAATCCAGACCAAACAACTGACGATAGCGGCCAACAAATAAGTGTTGGTAACATTCCATTCAATCATCATCTTACCTCCTTAGCTAATTTTAATGAAATAATAAAGAACACTCCAGATATTACGAGTGAAACAACAAAAGTAACCGTAAAATCAATAATCGATTTAGGGCGAGCCAAAAGTGGGGAAATTGCTCCAGCTGAAAACCAAGCAACCGCAATATTTCCTGCAATTTCCGAAGATCTTCCTAACTGGCCTGTCGATAATCTTCCCATTCCTCCCAATAATATCACAAATCAATCAAATAATGTCAAATCGCCTGCCAACAAAAGTTTTAGCCTGGGTTGGACAAAGGTTGTCGATCTTTCCCCCGGCGACGAAATTGCCGTTATGGAAACAACCTCTGATCTTAAAGAGGTAGTCTTTGTCAAAATTGCCTCCATCACATACGTCGGCGAGGAACAAGTTTGGGATATTGAGGTGAAAAACACCCACAACTTCGTCGCCAACGGCATCGTCGCCCACAACACCTATATCAACAGTACCGCTACTACTGCCAGTATCAAGGGACTGGAAATCGCCCAATCTGGAGCCATTACTGGAACCGGCTATGGTCTTTATGCCACCAAGACCGGCGCTTCAACCACCAACGTCGGCGGCTACTTCTCAGCTTCGGGTGGCACCAACAACTATGCCGCCATCTTTGATGCCGGCAACGTCGGCATCGGGACGACGGGGCCTGACGCCAAGCTGGATAGTTTGGCTACTACTGAACAACTAAGACTCACCTACACCGACGGCACAGTCTACTCCGCCCATACTGTTGACTCATCAGGTAATTTAACTATTGACAACACCGGCACCAAAACCATCATTGCCGACGATCTCCAAATTACCGGTGGAGATATCTTGGATAGTAACGGTAATGAATCAATCAGGTTTGGCACCACCGCCTCGGCCGTGAACGAGGCTACTTTAACCAATGCCGCTACCGCCGGCACAGTCTTACTTGCCGCCACCGGTGGAGATACTGACATTGCCCTTTCCATTGATAGTAAAGGAGCTGATGCTTTGAACTTAAACGGCACCGCCACCGGAGACGTCAACCTGGCTGGTGGCTATGGCGGTACCGGCTGTACCGTCACCAACAGCAATGGCAACCTCTCTTGTAACGGCACCATCACCGGAACATTCGCCGGCACCCTGCCTTGGTCCTCTATCATAGCCCCCACTGCCAATCTCTCCCTGGCCCATGCCGGCTATACCACCGCCTTTACTTTTGATTCAGTCACCACCGCCGATGCTTTTGCCCTTGCCTCTACTTCTTTAACCACCGGTACTCTGTTTGACCTCTCCTCTACTTCTACTGCAGGTGGAGCCAGTGGTGTTTCTAAACTTTTGGATATCAGCCGGTCAGGAACCAACTCCAATGCTTCCCATACCGCCTACGGTCTTTACTCAGCCGTCACCAACACCGGGACAACTTCAACCAACATCGGCGGTTATTTCTCTGCCAGTGGCGCCACCAACAACTATGGTCTCCTTGTTGAAAATGGGAATGTGGGCATCGGGACGACGGGACCAGGATCAAAACTACAAATTGATGGAGGCGCAAGCGGTAATGATATCCTTCGAATTATTAGGGAGTCTAATGCAAATAATTCATTTGCTTTTTCTGCTCCTGGTAATGACGCTTTACTTGTAATGAAAGAGCTTAATGCGGGTACAGCGTGGGCAATGGGAATTGACACATCTAATTCTGACAGCTTTACATTATCACAAAGCACCGCTTTTGGTACAAATGATTATTTTACCGTAGTTGGGCAAGGAGGTAACGCCGGCAACGTCGGCATCGGGACGACGGCGCCAAGTAACCCGTTGCACATAGCGGCACAAGCTCCCAGAATTCGTCTTGAAGATACTTTGGGTACTTCTAATTATAGTGTCATCTCAGCGGATAACGGACAAATAATTTTATCTGCTGATGAAGGCAGTCAACAAGGAAATTCTGCCTTTATAGTTAAAGTTGATAATAGTGAAAAGTTGCGAGTTGATAGTAGCGGCAACGTCGGTATCGGCACCCTTACCCCTGACAAAAAACTCTCTGTCTGGGGTGGAGATGGCAGTATCATGGATCCGACTGATCTTGGGACTGAGAGTCTGACCAATGGCAACTTGACTGCCGGCACTTCCTGGACTCAAACTACCGACTGTGCTTTGGCTACTGATGCCGCCACCTGTACCTTTGCGGCTGGCACTGCCTCAACCGTCCAGCAAGCCAGTGGAACCCTGGCTGTGGCCGGAGTTGGCTCACGTTGGTACAAGTTTGTCTACACCGTCTCCGGTTTGACCGGTACTCCTACTGCCAATATCACGACAGCTTTTGCTTCTGCGACCACTGCTTTGACTTTGACGGCCGGTACCCAGACTACTTATTTCAAATCAGCCACCACTCCCACTGACTTTGTCATCACCACTACTCTCACGGCAGGACAAGCTTTCACCCTTGATACTTTCTCGCTCAAAGAAGTCCAGGGTGGAGATTTTGCCCTTGGTGGTATCCTCACCGGTGGTGGGACTACAGGTTTGAAAGTCTTGGCCAATGGAAATGTGGGAGTGGGAACGGTAGCTCCTGATAGTAAATTCCATACGGTCGGAGGAGATGTGTATATTGCCCCCGATACCGGATATACTTTTGATAACGGCACGGCCAACGAAGATCTTTATGTCTATGGAAATGCGGAAGTTGACGGCACTCTGTACGCTACCGATGTCAGTTGTGTCAACTGTCTTGATTTTTCCAATTTTGAAGATACTTTAGATCTTGATGCTAATTTGATTTTAAATCAAACTACCTTTACTTGGACACAAAACTTTACCGGTGACACAACGACGGGCGTAACTTATAATGCCAATTCATTGACTACGGGAACTGCTATTAGTTTAGCCTCAACTTCAACCGCACTTACAACTGGCGGTCTTTTAAATATTACCGCGTCAGGAAATCCTGGCGCTTCGTGGACGGGAAATCTTGCTAAGATTGAATATACCACAAGTACAGACGCTGATATTGACGGCTCGGCTCTAAAAGTTGGCATAACTGGAGCTGGAGCCGGCGATGGCACAGCTTTAAATGTAACGACCGCCCAAACTGGTACTTCTGCTTATGCTCTCCGAGTCAACGATGATGGCACTTATACCGATACGACTCCTTTCGTAGTTGACTATGCTGGCAACGTGGGGATTGGGACGACGGCGCCTGCTTACAAACTCGATGTCGTCGGCGATGTCAATATCACTGGCAATTACACGGTGAACGGCTCCCCTCTATCATCGAGTAACTGGCAAAGAACCTCTCTTTCCTTGGCTCCGGCCCAGATCACTGACTCGGTCAATCTCGGCGCCACGGCCACCAGCTCCGCTCTGATCCATCTCTCCGGGTCAAGTGATGATAATCAATCTTTCTTCATGAACCCACTCGGAATTGGCTTCAACTCCGTCACCACCCCGATCACGAACGCCCTCGCAGTTCTTGAAACCGAGGGGCACATCCTACCCCACTCCGACCTGACCTACTCGCTAGGCAGTAGCACCCAAACTTGGACAGGTTTATATGTCAATCAAATTGCCGACGACTCCGGCACCGCCACCATTGATGTTCTCAATAATCAGCTGACCAATGGCGACTGGAAGGTGGCCTCCAAACTGAGAATTGGTAGCACCGTCGCCCCCACCTTCAACCTCGATGTCACCGGCACCGCCACCATTTCCGGCACTTTGGGTACAGAAAGTACTCTTTATGTCAAAGGTGATTCAAACCTGGCCGGTACTGTCACCGTCGGTGGAGGCTCCGGCAAGATGGACGTTGGAACGGTCGACCCGCCATACACCATTAACGGTGAAAAATACGCCACCTACCTCTCCAGCACCATTGGTATCAAAGAAGAAGTTATGGGAAAGATTACCGTTTCGGAAGCAGTGGACGGCTTGGGCTATCGAGTTCTTATCGACCTAGACGCTCAGCCCAAAGGTTCCGACCTCTGGCTTTTTAGCAAAACCACCGATCTAAAAGCCAACATCGATAGTCTTTCTGTCCTCCTCACCGCCGCCGGTCAAGCCAAAACCTGGTACGAAGTCGACGAGCCAAACAAAATTCTCGCCATTTACTCCTCCACTCCGGCCGATGTCACCTATCGCCTGACCGCTCCCAGATTCGATAGTGCCCAGTGGGCCAATACCAGAACCTCCGGCGCCGTCGGTTTCGTCTTAAACGACCCGGACAACAACCAAAACACTGCCGGTACCGGTCTGCTCAGTTCCCTGATTATTGCCCCAGAACTGATTGCCAAAGTTGATGGCTCCTATCAAGTAAAAATTAATGGTCAAGAAACCAAAGAGGTCTCCTCTTTCTTCCAAAGTCTAATTGCCAATCTAAAGGTCGGTGCTCAAGTAGTTACCGATCTGGTCGCCACCAACTTAACAGTCCGCACCAAACTCATTTCTCCCATCGCCGACATCGATCAGCTCAAAGTCATCGATGCCACCATCTCCGGCACTCTTTACGCCGACAATATCAAGGGCAAAACTGTCGACCATCTCACCACCCAGCTGGATCTTCTGAGCGAAAAATACTCCACCGCCTCCGCCATTCTGGCCGACCTCCAAGCCAAGTACACTTCTTACGACTCTCTCGCACTAGGCACCAATAACTCCGCACCAATCACCGATAGTGACCCGCTGGCTCTTTCACCCCTCGCCACCACCTCGGCCACTCTACCCTCAGATCTAGTCCTCGACTCCCTCTTGGTCAACGGCTCGCTCTTTGCCCAGTCATTTAGTTCTTTCGACAGCGATCTGTACATCCAACCCACCGGCGACAAACCGGTCCACCTCCTAGCGAATCTAATGACGCTTTACCCCGACGGCAAAATAGTGGTCAATGGCGATCTCTTGATTACCGGTACTATATATAGTATGGGGCTCGACACCCGCACCGCCACCGTCTCGGGCACTCTCGCCGCCGGCGGCCTCATCATCGCCTCGGACAATCTCGATCAGACGGCCACCATTTCGGCCCAAACCGGCTCCAACACCACCATCGGCACTGCCACCATTGCTAGTGGGTCGGCCGAAATAGTCGTTGCCAACCAAAAAGTTACCGATCAGACCCTGATCTACCTCACCCCCATCTCCGACACTTCCAACCAAGTCCTATATGTCAAGTCCAAACAAGCTGGTACGGGCTTCACCGTCGCTGTCCCTGCCTCCCCCTCCGCCGGAATCTCCTTCAACTACTGGCTAGTGGAGACAAAATAGTACAATAAACTATGGTTATAAAAAATGCCTGCCCGCCTAAACTACGAAGTTGTTGGCGGGGTTTTACCCTGGCCGAGCTTCTGATTACCGGCTCTCTTCTTACTATCCTGGGGCTAACCGCTCTAGTCGGCCTAAATCCCATGCTTCAAATACTTAGAGGTTACGATACCCGCCGTAAAGCCGATCTCTTTCAAATCAAGACCGCTTTCGAATCCTACTACACCGACCACGACTGCTATCCCTCAAAGGACATTCTCAAAAACTGTGGCAGTAGCGATCTGGCTCCATATCTGGCCACTATCCCTTGTGACCCCAGCTCCAAACAACCTTACCCTATTTACTTCGGTGCCGACGAAAGCGAATCTTGTCCCCAAAAATTTTCGATCTACGCCCAAATAAGTAACACCAAAGATCCAGACGGCAATCTCATCACCTACTGCCCAAACACCATCGCCCAAACCTCTGTCAACGCTCTATTTACCGATACCGTCGCCGGCTGTAGTGGCCAAGAAATTTGTCAAAATCTCTACGGCTGTCGAGGCGGAGCCTGTGTTCTCCTGTTTCTCGACACCACCCCCACCTGTGGCTTTACCTACTGCACCTCCGACTGCAACGCCATCAACTGCGCCAAAAAAAATGCCCGAGGGATCTATGTCAACGAATGTCGCTGAGTTTTAGCTTCAGTTCTGCCAACCCCTGACCATTGCCGCTCGAGATCGGTAAGATATCAATCTTTTTTTTCTTAAAATATTCCACCATTTCTTTTATATTATCTTCACTAACTAAATCAATTTTACTAAGCACCACAATTTCCTCTTTTTTATCAATCTCGCCGCCATAATTTTTTAATTCTTTTCTGATTTTTTGATAATTCTCCCACACCGTGACACCTGCAGGGCCAGGCCTTATAGAATCCCCAATCTGCAAGGCCTGGCCCTGCAGGTCTTCCACCGCCACCAAATGAATGATCACTTTTGTTCTTTCAATGTGCTTCAAAAACTTTGTCCCCAATCCTTTTCCCTCGCTCGCACCTTCAATCAACCCGGGTATATCGGCGATCACCAAGTTTTTTCCCTGGGTCTTCAGGACACCCAAATTTGGCTCAAGAGTCGTAAATTCATAATCGGCTACTTTAGGTCGAGCGTTCGACAAAACAGACAACAAAGTTGACTTCCCCGCGTTTGGTAGACCCACGAGCCCGACATCGGCCAAAAGTTTCAGCGACATTTCTACGTCGTAACGCTCGCCCATCTCGCCCGGCTCCGCCGTCATCGGGGTCGTGTTACTGGCACTCTTAAAATGTTCATTCCCTCGGCCACCCTTGCCTCCTTTAGCCACCAACACCCTCATCCCCTTCCGATCAAAATCAACTACCGTAGGGGCAGACCCCTGTGTCTGCCCGTTTTCAACCTGCAAGGCCTGGCCTTGCAGGCCCACCACCGTCCCCAGTGGCACCTTGATTATCAAATCATCTCCTTTGGCCCCAGACATCTTTTTGCCCATGCCCTTACCGCCATTTTCTGCTTCAAATTTCTGCCGGTGAGCAAAATCATCTAAAGTATTCATATTGGTATCTGTTTCCAGGTAAATATCTCCCCCTTTACCGCCATCGCCACCATCCGGACCGCCTTTGGGGATAAATTTTTCTCGCCGGAAACTAACCGCGCCGTTACCGCCATTACCTGCCCGAATCCATAGTTTTGCCTGATCCACCATGCCTACATTCTACTCTACTTCAGCGCCGTCAGCGGATTTGCTAGGCCGCCACCGGTTCTAATCTCAAAGTGAAGATGTGTTCCCGTCGAGCGGCCGGTACTGCCCATCATCCCCAGTTTATCGCCCCTCTTCACCGTCTGTCCGACTACTACCGAAAAAGAAGCCATGTGTCCATAAAGAGTTTTAATACCATTTCCATGATCAATCAGCACTCTGTTTCCGTAGCCCGTGTTATCGAGCCAGCTCGCCACCAGCACCTTGCCCGAGTCTGCCGCCAAAATCGCTCCTCCGCCACGATTGGCGATATCAATGCCTTTGTGCCACGACTTAAATCCCTGCGAGATACTGCCCGCCGCCGGCCAAATCCAGTTCCCGGTCGCCGAAACCGCGCCGGCATTGGGTGTCGGCAGTCCGGCCAGATTAGACCTGGGAGAGAGTATCGGTTCGTCCGGCATCTGCCCATCGGGCACAATTATTTGTTGTCCAATCGCCAAAGAGAAGGTTTCGTCGTTGGTAAATTCGTTAAACGGAAAGTCTACCACTGCCTGAGCGGAAACATCGTACTTCTTAGCGATCGAATATATCGTTTCGCCTCCCTTGACAATGTGCACCACTCCGGTCACCGGCGGAATTTTTATCACCGACCCGACTTTTATTTTTTTCTCCACTAGACCCTTATTGAGCCACTTAATTGAGTCGGTATCGACCCCAAATTTTTTGGCTATGGTCGCCAAAGTATCGCCGTCTTCCACGGTATAGTCCAGCGTGTCGGCTCTGGGTTTGTCCGACACCTGTGTCAACGGATCTATTTCGACCGTCTCTGTCGTCAATCCCAGTTCTTGGCTACTTTCTTGAGCAAAAGCAAACTTATTTCCAAGTCCCAAAGAAAATACCGCCTGTGTCTCGGAATCGTTCACCACCAGGGATGGCCCCAAAGTCACCGAAAGAGCCATGACCGTCACGATAGCGTAGTTGATCATTAGTTGAGAGTGTTTTCCTCGCTGGCTGTACATCTTGCCCACGATCAATGTCTTGACCGCTTCAAAGGCAGTAAACTTCGGTCGAAGATAAACCTGAGCAAAGTACGAAAAAAGCTTTTTTAGAAATCTAAAAAAATCCACCACCCAGTCGCTAAAAAATATCTTCAGGCTGATCATATTTAAGCAAAACCTATTCTACCACCCCCCAAACCCCTCCTTAATCCTCCCCTTGACAGGGGAGGAAAAAATACAATTCATTCCTGGCTCCCCTGTCAAGGGGAGCTGCCCCGCCTTTGGCGGGGCTGAAGGGTTTATACCTTCAAGGAGACTCCTTGTTGGACTCTAAATATCACCGAATACGGCGTCTTCGCCACCAATCTATATCCAACACTGTCCAAAAATCTCACCACCCCTCCACTACCACCACCCGCAGGGCCAGGCCTTGAAGGATTAAATCCCCTATAAGGCCTGGCCCTGTCGGTCAAATCCTCCGCAATAATCATCTCCGGCCGATACTTTTTCCAGTCATTCGATCTCAAAACCTCCAAATCCATCCCCTCCGCGTCCACCGACAGCAGATCAATTTTTTGGCCTTTAGGCAAATATTTATCCAAAATAGTTTTGAGCGGCAGAACCGGTATCCTTCTTCTGCCTATCAGTTTCCGGCCTGCTTCCTCCTGATTTTTCCTGGCTTGCTCCGCCGAAAAAGTATTCACCGCCCCATCCTCAAACTCAAAATACTCCAAAACTCTTTTTGTCTTGATTCCTTGATTCCTTGAGTTCTTGAGTTCTTGATTTTCCCCCACTCCCACACTCACAAACACATCCCTCGGCCTGGCTATCAGAAACAACTTTTTCATTCTCGGATTCGGTTCAATACAAATGCCCCGCCAGCCTTTTTTGTAGAACAAATACGTATTCGAAAATAGTTTCGGATGATACGCCCCCACATCCACATAAAACCCCGTTTTTGACCCCCTAGGGCCAGGCCTTAGAGGTCCCCAATCTGCAAGGCCTGGCCCTGCAGGTACCTTGATTTCTTGAGTTCTTGATTCCTTGAGTTCTTTTAGCTCCCCCCACGCGATCACATCCTCCCCCGATTGAGCATAAGTTCGCTTCCCCAACCAGTCATAAAGTGAGGTAGCCATGAGTATCTGCTTAAAATCCATATCTCTAGTTTACAATTAAATTTGTGAAGCGTTTTTTATTTCTTTCTCTATCTATTTTCTTTTCCCTCCTGCTTGTCTTTTACTTGAGTTCTAGAGTTCTTGCGTTCTTTAAACCCTACTTACCTTTCACCAACTACTTATTGGGTATAGACCGTCCCACCTCGTATCTCATTCTTCTGGGGAACGACGCCGAAATGCGCGCCAACGGCGGCTTCGCCGGCTCCTACGCCAAGCTCACCCTCTCCACCAAACGCCTTGAGTTCTTGAATCCTCGAGTTCTTGAGTTCTTTCTTAAAACTCGAATCCCCAAACCCACAATTACATTCGAGTTTCAAGACATCTACGTCCCGAACGGTCAAATCGCCGGCCTTTTTGTGAAGCCTCCCGAACCTATTCAGCAAGCCTTCGGTCACGGCACCTGGGAGCTAGCCAACGCCGACTGGGAGCCGGACTTCCCGAGCTCAGCCAAGACCATCCGCTGGTTTTTGGAGAAAGGCCGTGAAATCAATCCGGACATTTTAGCCATCTTAAATCTCTCCACCATCAAAAAAGTCCTGGCTGTTGTCGGCTCTTTTCCGGTGCCGGAACACTCCGCCACCCTCACGCCCGACAATCTCTATTTATTTCTCCAAGGCAAAGCCGAACTCAACTTCTTCCCGGGTTCCACCCAAAAAAAAGACGCCCTGACCGCCGTGGGTAGCGCCCTGGTCAAGAAAATAAAGTCCCTGTCGTTTATCCAAAAACTCCGTATTGCGCAAATACTTTATACAGACATCATAGATCAAAATATCATGATTCACTCGACCAATTTATCTTTTCAAAGCCTACTGAAACAAAAAAAGCTCGCCGGAGTTTTTCAATCGGAAGCTTTTGATACTTACTCGATGATCGAGACCAATCTGGGCGCCAATAAGGCCAACGCCTTCATCACTCGCCAAACCAACCACGTCATTTCGAGCGTAGCCGAGAAATCTCCCTCCACCACCATCCATCATTCCGTCACCATCCAATTCCAAAACTCCTCTATCGAAGCTAACCCCAACCCTCCTCTTCATTACGGCGGCAATTACATTGCCTATCTCCGTCTCTATATCCCCGAAAATGCCCAAAACATCTCCCTCTCCCGCACCCCATCTGACTACCGAGAACTGACATCTGAGAACTACGATCTGAAATCTGCCTACGGCCTCACCGAGATTGGCTTCTGGCACACCACCCTGGCCGGTGGCGAAAGCACCATCACCCTCAGCTACACCCTCCCAAACCAGGCAAACTACTCCCTAGCCATCCTGAAACAACACGGCCTCGTCTCTTCCCCCCAAACCATCGACCTCTTCGGCCAACCTCTAGCCACCAACCTCACCCAATCCTTTTACTATCCCTAGTCTTAGAGACTGTTGAATAACATCTCGTACATCGTCATTTCGACCGAAGTGGAGAAATCTCACATGTCAATTTGTGGCTGGAGTGAGATCCCTCGACTACGCTCGGGATGACACGGAGGGATTTTACCCCCCATCCTTCAGGGTCGCCAAAAACTCTTTATTCGATTTGGTGCGGGCGATCCGGCCGGAGATCACTTCCGTTCGCTCATTATCCCCCAGCATGTCCAGCATCCGGCGCATGAGTACGATACTTTGGTACTCCACCGAGTCAAACAGCAGATCGTCTCTTCTGGTGCCTGATCTCATGACATCGATCGCCGGATAAATTCTCCGTTCGGCCAGGCGTCGATCCAGGTGTAGCTCCATGTTACCGGTACCCTTAAACTCTTCATAAACCAGATCATCCATCCGACTGCCGGTGTCCGTCAAAGCCGTCCCGATGATCGTCAAGCTTCCCCCGCCCTCAATCTTCCGGGCCGCTCCAAAAAATTTCTTCGGTGGATACAAAGCCGCCGGATCAAAGCCTCCGGAGAGGGTTCTTCCCGAAGTCGGGATGGCCAAGTTATAGGCACGGGCTAGCCTCGTAACCGAGTCCAGCAAAATCACCACGTCTTTGCCCAGTTCCACCAAACGTTTAGCCCGCTCCAAGGCCATCTCGGCCACTTTAGTCTGATCTTCGGCTTTTTCGTCAAAGTTACTGGCCGCTGTTTCTCCGGGCATGACACTTTCTTTGGTTACGGCCAAAATGTGTCTGGAAATATCCGTCACCTCTTCAGGTCTTTCTCCCACCAGCACGGCCATGATGTGAATTTCGGGATAGTTCGTCGCGATTCCACTGGCAATTTCTTTTATTATGGTTGTCTTACCGGCTTTGGGAGGAGATACGATAATACCTCTTTGTCCCCGGCCGATAGGCGCGCAGAGATCAATCAGTCGGGTAGAAAGAATCTCTTTACCAGTTTCCAGCTTCAATTTTTCGTAGGGATAGATGGGGATGCCTTTTTCAAATTTAAACCGATCAAACATCTTGGCCGGTTCCTCGCCGTTGACCTTGGTCACCTGCACCATCGTCCAGTATGGTTCGGTCTCTTTCGGTCTGCGGGCCAATCCGGTCACCACGTCTCCGGCACGGAGCTTGGCCAGGCGGCTCACCATCGAAGGAATCAGCACGTCATTTTCACCCGGTCGGAAGCCTTGGCGCAGAATTCCCCTCCCATCCACACTCGTCATTTCCAAAATACCGGTCACTTCTTCGGTAATTACCGGCTCCTGGGGCGTTCTGACATACGCGGGTCGCGTACCAAATCTGGGTTGGAATATCGGTCTGAACGCTTGAGAAGGAGGTACCACAAACGGCTTAGGCACGGAAACTTCAACCGCCGGAATGGACTTAATAACAGCTATTTTGGCTTTTGTAGCCATAAGAAATATGGGTAATTAAATAAATTAGAGAATTCTGGAAAAAAGGAAGTTAATCACGTACTAAGGATATTCTACACGCTAGCACGTCTCTGTCAACTGGTTTGGGGAATCACTTAAGTCAATTAAGGGTGAAACGCGTAAGGCTTTAGCCGCAGCGCCGTTTTTAAGGTGGCACTGCAAACCAAACCCATTTCACCTTTGATTAACTCAAACTATATCAAACTAATGGGTAGTATAGCACGCGAGCCTACCCTTTGTCAAGCACAGACTATAGGTGCATCTAATAATATCAATCCATCAACCACCATCTCACCTGCAAGGCCTGGCCTTGCAGGTAATCTCCGTCATTGCGAACCCGCCGTGGCGGGTGTGGCAATCCAGAAATAAATGTAAAATGATAAATATGAAGAAATCTAAAACATTTGCCACCCTCGGCGTCACCTTTTGGACTCTCACAGCTATTTTTGCCCTGCTCCCCTCCTGGCCTCACCTCTACTACCGTCTTTCCCCCCAAACTTCAAGCCTGCTTGCCTCCACCATCGCCTCAACCGCCATCCAGGCTCAAGAATCGCTAACTCGTCCATCGTCTCCAACCCCTTCTGTCATCCCGGACTTAATCCGGGATCCATCCCTTCCGAATGTTTCTAACACCCTCCCCTCCGTCGACCCCTCCCTTCCGGCCGAGAACGGCCTGATTATCGACGAGATCGGTGTCCGAGGCGAAATTCACGAGAGCGAAGACGTCCAAACAGTTCTCAAACAAGGCATCTGGCGTGTCCCCAACTTCAGTTCCCCATCTGACAACTGTCAACTGTCACCTGAGAACTGTGGACGTCCCATCATCCTCGCCGCTCATCGCTGGGGTTATCTGGAATGGACTCCTGCCTTCCGTAAGCTAAATTCTTTTTACAATCTGCCTCGGCTCAAAGTCGGTGACACTATCAAAATCATCTGGGAACAGCGCCAATTCGAATACAAAATCTACTCAACCGAAACAGGCACCCGGATCACCGACTATAGCGCGAACCTGATCCTCTACACCTGCCAACTCTGGAACTCCCCCGTTCGCTTCTTCGTTTATGCCAACAGAATCAATTGACGTAGGAGTTTGGTTCGAATTAGGGTAAAATATCCCATCTAAGTTCTTTAAATTTATGGAGGCCCTATGTCCCATCGTCAAACTCTTTTTACGCTTCTACTTCTAGTCATTTTTATCTCCGCCTGTGACTTCTCGAATGACATCTCTCCAACAGCCGCCGCTTCACCAACAAGGGAAATTAAAATTCTACAAACCCAGCCGGCCGTTCCTTCAACTGCCACTCCGGTTGTCCTCGAACCTACCGCCACCCCCACCCCGGCCACCCCCGAGTATTACACCGTCGAATCGGGTGATACCTTGGCCGAGATAGCCAAACGGTTCGGCTTAGACCTGTATGGACTGGCGCGAGCCAATCACCTTACCAACATCAACCTTATCTATGCCGGACAACAGCTTCTTATCGCTAGTATCCCTATTACTATACCGAAGGCCACAGTTTTGGAAGGCAAGCAAATCCTCGTCATTCTTTCTGAACAAAAAACTTATGTCTACGAAGACGGCCTTCTCCTCAAAGAGTTTATCGTTTCCACCGGCGTCGCCGCCTTCCCTACTGTCACCGGCAGCTACGCCATCTATATAAAATTGGAATCCACCCGCATGACCGGACCTGGTTACGATCTGACCGATGTTCCTTGGACCATGTACTTTTTCAAGGGTTACGGCTTTCACGGCACGTACTGGCACTCTAATTTTGGTACTCCCATGTCCCACGGCTGTATCAATATGTACACCCCCGATGCCGACTGGCTCTACCACTGGGCCGAAGTCGGCACCCCCGTCCTCATCCTCCCCTGATTTACCACCCCGATTCATCTCGGGGTTTTTATTTAGAACTTTCCAATAGTTTCTTGGGTCACTACTATCACTCAAAACACCCACAACACCCCCCAATCTACAATCTGTCATCTGAGATCTAGTTTACGGTACAAACGGCCGGTAGAATCTGATTCCAAACTCCTTCACACTCAATACCTCAATTTCATTCGGTCTTTTTTGGTGTTTTACGTTTTGGGTTACCAAAATCGCCTGGTATTTTTGTGCCAAAGCCAAAAATGACGCATCATAGTACGTCATTCCCCATTCTTTGGCGATTCGAAAAGTTTCCACGGCTAAATCTTCTGTTTCAGTCACGAAAACAATTGGTAGTGAATAGAACAACCTTAATGTTTTAAACCCTATAACCAGATCAAGCTTTTTACCTTTTAACAGGGCGTTTCCACACTCATATTTTGCTAATTCTGGAACCAAGATCTCAAACTCCCTAGACATACATCTAGAAAGCAAATCGTCCGCCAAGCCAAGATCTTCCTCCCCCACCTTGTTTAACCATTTCACCAAGATTGATGTGTCTATTACCAAATTTGTCATTTTTAATGAGATTGTCTGTCTCTTTCCAAAAACTTCACTACATCAAAGGCTTCCCCTGCGTTCAGATTTCTTACTTCATTTATCCTTCTCCACAATTTGTCCTTATCCATTGCCCTTACCTGAGGGCGAATAAGTATTTCATCTTGCTTATTAACCATGATCGTCACTGCCGACATCGTATCAGCCCAACCAACAAACTTCCTAATCGAATCAGGAATCGTCAGTTGACCTCTATTTCTAATGATACTGGTTACTTGCATACTTTCATATTATCAGAAAATCTGATTTTGTCAACTCCTTACTTTACGGCACAAACGGTTTGTAGTACTTGGTGTACATTCTCATCGGTTTCGGCGCGTTCAGGAAAAGATCTTGTCGGTAGGTAAACTTCTCTGAGGGAGCAGTGTTGTTGGTAATGCCTCTGGTTCTGCCCAAAGCTATGCCACTCCAGCCGACAAAGGTTCCGTTCCCCAAAAACTGGCTGTCGGTCTTGTCACAGCCGTTACCGTCGATGTCTTTACACGGTACCGAAATATTTTTGGCCACGTACCAGCCATCGGCCTGGGTTACGGCCTGGTCAAAAGTGATGGTCCCTTTAGCTATTACCGTGAGAAACGCCCCGCTAGGTACTGTAATATTGCCGGTCACTCGCAGATCGCCGTTGACGTGGAAAATCGCCTTTTGTGTCCCTGTCGGGCTAAAGTCAAAAGCAAAGATCGGTCCCGCACTCTTAAATATCTGGTAGCCTATCCCTAAGTCATCATAGTTTATCGCCTGTCCATCACTCCAGGTGGTTTTGGCAAACAGATTAAATCGTTTATCAAAAAAATCCCAATCATAAACCTGTCCGCCATACTTACTTTCTTTTTCCCACAGACTGGTACTGACCTTCGCGTTCGGGTTGGTTCCCAGCATATTGGCCGGACGAGTCACGCCATAGCTCAGGAGTCCTCTCCGATTTCCCGCCGTAGGCAAGATCAGGGACATCTCGGCCGGAGGAATCAGAATCGCCAGACTCGACGGGATCTCGCTCTTGATGCCGTCATCTCCATAGACATTACCTCCCACCGCCTGCCACCACCCGCCATACACCCTCCAGAAACCGGTATCCTTCGTCACAGTCTGAGCTTGGTCGGTTACCGTCACCGAAGCAGATTGACACTGAAACTTTACCCCCGCGGCCAATCCGGAGTTAATTAGATCAGAATAGTTGTAGGTATAAAGCGGATTGACTGTGGAAGCATAAACAGACTCAGAATAATTACCAACAGAGTCCGTGTTTACCGGTGCCGATATTACCGGCCAGGTTCCCGTGATGTTAAATGTTTGATTTTTATATTTATCTCCCATCGCGATACCACCACAGCTTGTGTAGTCAGACGCATCAAAAAGCGATCCCGTAATTGTCCCCACACAATTCTCATTCGTTACCTCTAAGGCACAATCATTGCCATCACAGAGTCCATCATTTTCTGTACAATTTCTGGTTCTTCTATGATTTGCATCGCAAGCCCCCCATGTAGTTAGCGTAGGAGCACAGTGAGTACACCTTGTTTGCGTCTGAGTATTACCTACTGTTGAGCATGCACCGGCTACGGGACAGTTCGCCGGATTTGCAAAGTAAGCCGGACAATCATCTGTACCACAGGTTTCACTACAAGTCCTAGTTCGTGTAGCGCTACCACAAACAGCAGACCACGCATCCCAAGCTGAAACAGTTGGAGCCGTCGCTTCTACACAAAGGTCGCGCGTCACCGAGCTGGTAGTCAACGCTCCATTATTGGATCTCACCGACCAGGTGACGTAGTTATCGGCCTTCGCAGGAGTCCAAGAATACTGGGAAGTTAATCCGGTAGATACATAATTAGCCAAGTTACAAGACGTCTGATTACTACTGATACACACTTCATATTTATTATTATTTCCGGCGCAGTTCGTCCCCCATGCGGTCACATCGGACCAGTCCAATGCTGTCGCGACTCCCTTTAAAATCTGTGTTCCGTTTGCCGGAGATGACAAAGTTGCCGCGTTGGGAGCAGTGTTAGTGCAACACGACTGCGTATTACAAGCCTCATCCCAGCCACTACAGCCATCTGTACAGTGCTGAGTCCCGCCGCCACAGCTTACCGAACAAGCATCGCAAGTGGTTGCCTCCGGTACACAACACGATTCACAAGCCCCACTTGGCTTTGTGCCACATGGACACTCCACCGGCCCAACCTCGCAACAATTCTCATTGTTGTTACACGCATAATATCCAGGACCACACTCAACCGTCCCTTCATCCTCACACCAACATGAATAACTTGGCCAATCATTACATATCCAATTTGCACACTGATAGGCTCTAACAACTCGTATAAATAAAAAAAATAACAAAAAAAACAATAAGAAAGTGATAATTATTTTTTGCATTGTATTTTCATGTCTCCATTCTTAAAACTCCACCAGTCCTGCATCCACAATTCACGAACTACATTCACCCTATTGCCATCAACGTTTTTTGCCAACAAAATAGTTACCAACTCCCCACTCTTAACAAATTCTTTTTTAAGATCAGATAAAGACGTGTATATCCTTCTCGGCATTGTTCGATCACCACCATTATTCATCATATTAAACACCTCAAGATCACAACCCTTATAAACCGAAAAGACAGATTGGTGGTCGACGGAGACAAACTTCAGTCTGTTTTTATACCAAAACCAAATGCCAGGTTTACTTCCATCTGAAATATATACCAAAATACCTCCCAATTTCCCAAGACTGAAGTCGTCATATAAGCGAATAAGAGAGTCATTTCGTTCAGCATAACTCAAAGAATAAATATAGCTTGTTGCCTTTACATAATAAGCAAAACTGAGATATCCAAATAATACAAAAAAAACAATCAATATCAATCCAGATAATACAACCACCCGTATTTTCATCTATTTCAGTCTAAACCATACTCCATCTGATATCAACTTGTCGCTTGTTGTTGTCCCAGTTAAGTGTCTTCTTTCTCCATGACACTTCCTTTTAGATCTAAACCATCTTATCTAATGAAAACGCCGCTCTGTAAACAGAGCGGCAAATATCAAAACTACTTTCTTTTTTCCACAGCACACATCTGCAATGGATCATGAGGACAAAGCACTAGATCGTAAGGATAAGTTTTTTTATCTCGACAGACCCAATTACCCTTTCCTAGGCCGTCAGCCCAAAGAACTTCTGGATCGTGAACACAGATCTCTCCTTCATAACAGGTTGCCCAACCATCACAACTTATGTGTTCGTTATTTTCAATCACTGCAGAATCAGAAGAGTAGGTCTTAAGATAAGGAACATCTGTCGGATTGGTGCCTGTAATTCGAAGAGTTGGAGCGATCAAAACAGGAGTTAGGCCATAACTCTCAACTTTTACCGCTTCCAGGTTGAAATCGTCTACAAAAACCAAGATAGAAATCATAACCAAAACAATAACAAAAACAATTTTTTTGTTCATTTCAGGCTCCTTAGTGGGTAGTGGACATTTTTTAAGTTACTTTAGAACTCCTATAATATACCACACTTTACCTACGAGGACTCTCCTTAAAGATCCCGAACCAAGGACCAAACTGCCCACTCTTGCGTACCAGGAATAGCCATTAAGGCATAAATAGGCTCACCGGTCTGACTCTTCTTAGCCATAAATACCGGCATCTCACTTGCTTCAACATACTCCATCACCTGTGTGTAGGCATAGGCGCTGTCTGGCTCGTAACCGGTAAACTCGATTTTATAATTAGCCTTTTTTACTCCAAAAATTGCCGGAATATTAAATAGAGACACTGGAAAATACAACTCCTTATTTTTTTCTCCGTCACTGGTTCTTATCACATAGACCGTGGAATAAAGCTTTTTCCCTTCGACTTTTAGCGGCTCTAAAGACTCTTTTGGCCAGACGAAGTTACCCTCGGGGCTTCGGCTAACCTCCTGAACGTCGCTAAAGATTTTAGCCGAGTAATAGTCCGGCTTTACATGACTTGATCGGTAAACTTTAAAGTTACCTGCATCGCTAAGTTGAAAGGACACCTCTTGAGGCACTTGCCCATAAAAATCAAGAGATACCTCATCGCGATCCAACTCCATCGATCGGGGGTCAGTATAGTATCCACGAATATTTTCCTTTTTATTTCGAAACAAAAGAGCTTTAAGATAAGGACTTAAATAGGGTCTAGTAAAAGACCACGTTCCGTATCTAAAATCCTTAAATTTAAAGGGGGTTTCTCGACAATCAAAAACATACTCGTCCGGCAAGTTCCAGTGATGCGATAGTTCGTGGATTAAAGCCCAGTTGACCCCAACTCCCCTGTCGGAAATACTCTGCAGTAAATCATCTGCTTTGGGCAAAACCACGCTTTCTTTGTAGCTATCCATAGCCCGATCCTCTTCAGTCGTCAAAATTAAATCTCCGCTTTCTTGTCTCTCAGCTTGCCATTGATAATAATTCCAAGCCTTTTCCTCATATCTCTCATCTTTAACATTAAACCACATCGCATCTATATCTTTTGAATACTCAACGGGATTCCTTTTGAAGTCATCACTTACCACAATTACTCTTTTTAATTCCGTTCTAAAATTTTCCAAACCAGGCTGTTGTTTACTAAACCGATTCATTAAATCCAAATGTATTTGGATGTATTCGACAAAATCCACTCCTGTTTTGGCTTTTTGCTTGGAATACTCATGGTAAATTGACTCATTAACTACAAACTGAAACAGCCTTTTGTCTTTTGGCATGGCATACTCTCTCTGTTCCCATCTGTTTTTGCTTTTAATATCTTTTGGTAGTTTTCTTTCAAAATCTAAATCAAATTCAAAAGTCAGGTTTTTGGCTTTTTCTAAAGTATCAATCTTTTCGTCCAAACCGTAGACCTCAACCCCATGAACCAATCTGTAACTACTTTCCCTGGCCAACGCCCCATCCACACCAAGCCTTGATAGTGCTAGCCCCAACACTCCAGAAGCAGACAGTTTCAAAAAATCTCTGCGTGATACTTGTTCATTTTGTCCAAGTGACATCTAGGTGATTATACCCATAGTAACCAAAAAAGACCACCTTATCTTTCAAAGATGGTCTTTAAATAAACTTGCAAACATTTTTTTACGGCTGGCAGCCGTCCTTAACAAGGCATTGCCCGACATCAACGAGATAATAATTTCCATCTGGTGCCTGATAAAAGCCCGCAACTACCTTCGGAGTAGAAATTATGTTTTTAAGAATTCCTACGTGGGCACCATGCCAACACTTTGCTTCACCTTCCCCTCCGCAAGCTTGGGTAGCAAAAGCATAAAATGCCGCCTCAATTTCAGCGTAGGTGTAGCCTACGCTCATTTTATATCGCACATCCAAAAGCACTGTCTGGTTATCGTTCCAGACGTAGATAGGATGGCCTTGGGAAGCCTCTGCACGGGGGGCGAAAACGCAAGCTACAACCAGAGAAACCATAGCCGCGATACTGAATAGTGCGAGTTTTTTCTTCATTTTTTTCTCCTCATTCCCCTTGTGAGGGAATTGTCTATATATCAGATTTGAAAGAGCAACCTAGAGTAATCTAACGATGCCTAGATCATACCACCAAACCCCTCAAAAGTCAAGCTATAGGCCTATATCGTGCCTGTTTATGGGCCACTTTTCCAGCCATACAACTCGCGTAAATGGCGTTTTATTTCCTCCTCTTCTTCCACCACGCTACGACCAGCAACACAATCAAGGCAATTGTTTTTATTTTCTTCATTATAGATCTTTATAGATCTTTAAAGTCACAAGGTTCCTCTTGCGACCCAAGTACAATGGGAATTGACATCTATCCTGTAGTGTGTTACACTGCCCACTATGAAATCACTTCTACCTGTTATCTTGGTTCTTCTGCTTCTCACCGGAGCGATTACTTATTCCCTCTCCAAAAGGGTCATCCCGAAGGCTGAGGAAAACCGTTTTGGCATCCCCGCCAACGAGATTATCACTCCCACCCCCGTCATCCTGAGCGAGTCCAAAAAGCGAGTCGAAGGATCTCCCTCCATCACTCCTGCCATCGCCGAACCTGTTTTGACTGCTTTACCTTCAGCCGGCCAAAAAGGCGGTTCCGTCACCAGAACCACCAAAACCATCGTTTGTACTCCGGTTTATGGTCAAGCGAACACCTGTACCGAGCACATCGTAGTCGACACCGGTGCCCAAGACTCAATCTTCTTTAACTTCGCCGGTTTATCCTACCTCGCCGGCCTGGCCTCCTTCGTCTTCGCCAAACGCGCTTAAAATATTCTCTTGAACTTTACCTCTGCTCCCGCTAAAGCAGGAACAGAGAGTAGACTTTAAGTCTGCAAGACCTTTAAAAAGTTATTTGCTTATCCAACCCTCCATATGGGGGGAATTCATCTCATAAAGGAGAAAAGAAAATGAAGAAACTTCGAAATGCCTTCGTGTTAGGCTTCGCCGTCATGTTGCTGGCCTCGGCCTGCTTCAATCCCATGGCTGATGCCCCCGCCAAGCTGACCGACTTCGCAACTTGGTTCGACACTGAGCGCAGTGTCACCACCGAAGAGGAATGTAGTGATGGGTCCCTGGCCTTCACGGTCAGAGGGAATATCTACGCCTGCCCCTCCAACGTCGAAACCATCACCAGCGCCCCCTTGCCTTCGGCTCCAGGCTCAGTGGAAATCGTCCCAGTTGAAGCCATCACTGTGGCCAACGACGGGCGCACCTATTTCAACGCCTGCACTAGCGTCGGTCTGGACGACGACATCACGGCTCTGAAGAACAACGGTCAGGTTGTCCCCAACTCATTCATGTTCTTGGACAAGAATGAAACCGAAGTCGCCGCCGGCGACTACTGGTTCATCGATGTTCCCGAGAACGTCTACGGGCACATCTTCTACCCCATCACCGGCCTCACCTACCAAGTCCGTGGCCCCGCCAAACTGATGGTCAGCGCCGCCACTTTCTGGTGTGACAATGGTGGTCCCACCCCCCACGACGGCATGTACCAGATGGTGGACGCCAAGAAATTGGCCGACATGCTTCTGGATGCCAATTGGGAACTCGCTGGCGATGGCGCCATTGGTGCCTGGGTCGTTGTTCCCTCCGTCGAATCCCAGCCCAAATAAGCAAATAACTGTTCGTCAATCAGCCCCCCGCAATCGCGAGGGGCTTTTTCATGCACTTATAACTTGACATCTTAGCCTCGGCATGATATATTATAAGACTATATGACTCATACCGTCTCCCTCGTCATACCCGTCTACAATGAAGCCAAAAGAGTTGGTAGAGCTTTCAACGCCCTATCTTCTTTCCACACCCCCAAGGGTATTAAGATCGATGAAGTAATTTTTGTAAACGACGGCTCTACAGATCAAACTCTCAAACTACTCAAAAGTTTCAAATCAAAGTACCATCTTCGCGTCATCACCTACAAAAAGAATATGGGTAAAGGTTTTGCTGTTCGCAAGGGTATGTTAACCTCAAAGGCAGAATACACCCTTCTTATGGACGCAGACATTTCCACTCCCCTTCCTCAAATCGAGAAGTTCCTACCGTTTATGAAAGCCAACTTAGATGTCATTATTGGCACCCGCAAGAATGGCCACTCTACCGTCACCATCCACCAGTCGTGGGTTCGTGAGAATATGGGTAAGGTCTTCACTGCCATCTCCAGGCAAATACTAGGCGTAAAAAACATCACCGATTTTACTTGTGGATTCAAAATGTTCAAACGCGAAGCTAAACAAGCCATTTTCAGTCGGGCCAAAATCAACCGTTGGGGTTACGACTCCGAAATTATCTTTCTCGCCCGAAAACTTGGCTTCTACATGGTTGAAAAAGCTGTAATTTGGGCAAATCAGAAAAACACCAAAGTAAGTCTAATTAAAGACTCTATCAACTCCTTCAGAGAATTGCTGGAGATTCGTTTCAGGTATTTTATTGGTGGTTACAACATCGTCTATCAAGAAAGCGACTATAATTTTTCTTAATGAAAAAGCCCGCAGTTTCCGTTTGTCTCCCCGTTTATAACGCTGGTTCATATCTGAGACGGTGTTTAGAAAGCATTGTGGCTCAAGCCCTAAAACCAATCGAGCTTATTATCGTCGATGACTGTTCTACCGATAACTCCTGGGAAATAATTAAAAAATTTGCCAAAAAACACTCCTGGATCCACTCGTTTCAGAACAGTAGAAATCTTGGTGTTAGCCCCACTTTCAATTTTGCCATTACCCAAGCTAAGTCCAAATATATCGCCCGTATGGATGCCGACGATCTTATGGCACCCACCCGTCTTTCACTTCAAAAGAAATATCTGGACGAGCATTCCGAAACTGTGATTGTCGGTGGTCAATGCTACCTCATCAACGACCACGGTAAAAAAATTGGTACCAAACGCTTTCCTCTCACCCACCCAGAAATCTATGAAATGCTTTTTCAAACTGTTCCCATGCAACAGCCGACCGTTATGATCAATCGCAATAAGCTCCCTAAAGACTTTCTTTATAGCGACCCTCGTTTTTCTCCTGCGGAGGACTACGGTCTTTTCTTTTCAGCCTCCCGTTTTGGTCAGTTCGCGAACTTGCCCAATTTCACCCATTTCTACCGCGAGCACGACACCAATATCTCTCTCGTACGCCCCAAATTCACCTTTTGGCGTATTACTCGAGCCAGACTAGATGGAATCTTCAATCGAGGATATCTCCCCTCCTTCAAGTCTTTCCTGATAGTTCTGGCTCAGACCTTAGCTATCTTGATTCTCTCCGAAAAATTTATCTACCCCCTCCACAAGCACCTCCGTGGCATGTCAAAACGCTAAACCACAAATTTTTCCAGGTGTTTAATTCTTTTTTCGTACACCTGCGAGGACTGTCCTCGCAGGCGAATAATATACCCTTCTAGGGACTATTATTAATTAATGCCCTCAAAAAATGCTATTAAGGAATATGAGTCTGGAGCTTATTATCATATTTACAATCGCGGAGTAGAGAAGCGACTTATTTTTCTAGACGAACAAGACTACAAAACCTTCCTCTCCTACCTGAAGTTCTACCTCACTAACCCAAATTCAATAGACCTGCGAGGACTGTCCTCGCAGGTAAGACCAACGTCTCCTTCAAAAATACTTCGTAATTATTCAGAATCGATCACCTTAATTGCCTACTGTCTTATGCCCAACCACTTTCATCTTTTTATAAAACAAAACGATGACTTTTCCATGAGCAACTTTATGAGTTCACTTTCCACCAAATATGTCAGATACTTCAACACAAGATATAAACGGGTCGGACACTTGTTCCAAGACAGATATAAGGCCGTTAGAATTGAGGCTGAAAATCAATGGATACACTTATCAAAATACATCCATCGAAACCCCCTAGGTCTCTCATCTTATTACAAGGAGTCTCCCCACAAGTTGTCTGAATATAGATATTCTTCTTATCCAAATTATCTTGGTCATTTTCACCAAAAATGGGTTCGTCCAGAAGAAATTATTGTTAACTTTGGCGGCAAACAAAATAGTTCATACCAAAGATTTGTTGAGGAACCAGAAGACATCACTCCCATTTATTTAACCGCTATCGATTACGAATGCTAAACTAGTTTGTGGCAAAGAACATCACCAAAGCCAAACACCGCTTCCCTCTTAGGCAGATCCGGCGGATCCCCAAATTCTTACGGCGCTCCTGGCCCATCCTCACACTTATCACTCTCACCATCCTTATTGCCTTCCTCAACTACGAGCCAGGCACCTTTCTTCTTGGTTGGGACAACTTATCCTCCGAATTAGGACCGGCTATCAATCTCAAACGAGCTCTCTTTTCCGTCTGGCAAGAGTACCAGTCCTTGGGACTTTTGGGCGGTATGGCTCACGCCGCTGACCTTCCCCGCGTTTTTCTCATTTATCTATTTTCCCTCCTTCCCGGTCTGCCGTTTTCTTCAATTCGTTACTTATTTATTTTCCTCCCTTTGATCCTAGGACCTCTAGGTGTTTACTTATTTTTAAGTCAACGGCTCTTCAAAACTCACCTAGACTCTAGGACAGTTCAATACGCCTCTTTTTTGGGTGGTCTATTCTATCTTCTCAACCTAGCCACACTGCAGACATTTTTTACTCCTTTCGAGTCGTTTACTTACTTCTACGGAGCCTTTCCGTGGTTGCTCTTTTTTGTTACCGGTTACCTGGAAACTCCCAGTTGGCGATCCCTCATAGCTATTTTTATAGTTTCCTTTATTTCCTCACCCGCTTTTTACGTCGAAACTCTTTTTGTCGTCTTCTGTCTTTCACTTATCCCCATTTTCAGCGAAGTTTTTTTCTCCCCCAAAAAGAAAATTAACTCTCTAAAAAAGATCTCCCAATCTATTTTATCCGTGCTAATTCCCAGTCTTTTTTGGCTCCTTCCCGTCGTTTTCTTTGTCTTTACCAATGCTCATGTCGGTGAACAGGCCAAGATAAATCTGATCTCTTCTCCCGAAACCTATTTTCGAAATCTCCAGTTTGGCAACTTACTAGACATTGCCCTTCTCAAGGGCTACTTCTTTAACTTCGTCGACCTCTCCGAGCTCGGCCGGTTCGACTATCTTCTGTCTGTTTGGCGCAGTCATCTCACCATTCCGGTCATCACTCCCATCGGCTATCTTCTTTTTGTCTTCGTTCTAGTCGGTCTCTACTACTCCATCACCAAGAAATTTTTCTGGACCAAAAGTCTTATTGGTATTTTGCTCATCTGCCTCTTCTTCCTCCTCGGCGGTGGGCTTCTTATCAACTCCGGTCTGCCTCTGGTAGGAGAGCTTTTTCGCTCTCCCTTCACCAAGTTTTCCACTCCCTTGAGTTTTACTTTCGCTTGTTTTTTTGCCATTGGCACGGTCTTTGTCTTGGATCTGTTTACCTATCTCCACAGTCGTCTGACTTACCCCCTGACTCTTTTTTCCGTCGCCTTCACTCTCATCATTTTTATGTCCCCCGTCTTTTCCGGTCATCTGTTCAGTGCCAACATGCGTCTTATCTTACCCTCAGAATACCTCGATCTCTTTAATTATTTAAAGAGCCAAGACCCGTCTACTCGCATTGCCAATTTTCCTCAGTACACTTTCTGGGGTTGGAATTACTATAGTTGGGGATATAGAGGTTCCGGCTTCCTCTGGTATGGAATTCACCAACCCATCCTTGACCGCGCCTTTGATGTCTGGGAAAAAAAATCCGAAACGTACTACGAAGAAGTTTCAACTGCCCTCTACTCCGACAACCAGACAGAGTTCGAGACTCTGGTAGACAAGTACTCTATCAGTTGGATTCTTTTAGACAAACAGGTTATCTCCCCCAATCTCAAAACCGATCTGGGGAACGTCACTCTCGAAAAATTTCTCACCTCTTCCTCAAAGTTTTCTCTATCCAAAAACTTCAACGACAAAATTTTTCTCTATCAAGTCGCTCTCGATCCGAAACCCCAAAACTTCCTCTCGATCTCCCCTGTCAAGGGGAGAAGCGGCGAAGCCGAGAGGGGTTTATTCCCCTTCTCCTCCCTCCCTCTCCGCCCAAACTCAGACTGGACCGAAAAATCCGACTACCTCTCCACCTCCGTCTCCCTCGCCTCGCCAAAGCCGCAGGCGACGGCGGGTCTCCTCACCATCCCCTCCCTCACCGCCACCGAAAACCTTCTCCCCGTTCGTCTCGAGTATCAAAAATCTTCCAACTTTCTAACTATTCGATTCACTCCCATCACTCCCGTTCTTTTCATAGATCAAAAACAAATCGACCTTCACCCAGAACCGACCTTCATTTCTCTTCCCCTTTCTTCCACCACCAACTCCTTTATTCTTCAGGTAGACCACCAGTTTTGGCCCATCCAAATCCCCGCCGAACTTCCCAACCTGGAAAACTTTACCCCGCTCGCCACCACTTACTTACCTACCAAAAGTAGTTTTCAGGTCAATCTTTTCGATGCTACGAGCCTCGACACTATCGATCTGACCAACAATCTTTCCCAGTCCGATCCTGCCCAATGCTACCTCCAAAAACCCAACCGAAAAATAGAAAAAATAACCTCCCATCAAAGAATCTCTCTCTTGGGAACCGATGTCGTCGGTTGCCTCTCCACCCCCCTGCCTCTTATTTCCGCCGGCTCTCTCATCTCCCTTTCCTTTACCTATTCCTCTCCGACTCTAACGCCGGGCAACGCCAACATCTCCGGCCAGGACTACGGGGCTTTAGCAATTCCTCAACCGCTTGAACCAAGGTCCGTCCCGAGACGCGTCCAAGTTTTTGCGAGATCCACCGGAAAATATCAGCAGGCAAATCTAATTTTAGAAGCCTCAGACACCAAGTCTGTTCAAGAGATTGTCTACCAAAATATTAGCCTTTCCACTCACCAACTGCTTTATTCTGCCAAGTCGCAAATCAAAGAAATTCCCAATCAAGAAATAACCTTAACCGGTGAGGAAAAAAATCTTCAAATTTCTTTACCTATCACCGATACCGCTTTTGATATCAGACAAACTCCGGATAGTAACGGCCTCTTCCCGGAAAGCCGTAACTGCGATCAATTCAATTCAGGCAATACTGTCAAACTAGTTTCCAAAAACGGCTTTCTTTACCAAAGTAAAAATGCTATCGAATGCGACTATCTCAATCTTCGCCATCTGCCTCACTCACTCAACTATCTTCTCTCTTTCCAGACCGAATTCCAAAGAGGATTGCCCTTGACTGTTTGTTTAGAAAATCAATCCACTTATCGTTGCGATGTCTTCGAACGCCTGGCCAAAACCAACGCCACCCAATCCCTCATCCAGCCCATTTCCAACTCCGAAGAACCACCAGGCTACACCCTGCATCTTTTTAATCAATCAATCGGTAACAGAATCACTTCCAATCTCCTAAAAAATCTCTCCCTTCGCCCCATCCCCCTCAACTTCATGAAATCCATCTCCCTTAAATCCGTCATTGCGAATCCCGTAGGGGCTGGCCTTGCGCCTGCCCAAGTCCCTACCCTCTCCTCCACCCACCCCGCCGAATTCCTCTACACCATTTCCGTCACCAATGAAAATTCGAAAATTGAAAATTTCCCCCAATTATCCCTCTACCAAACCCAATGCCCCTACTGGCAGGCCATAGAAGTGACCGAGGCAGACCTCCGGCTTCCCCCTTGGTTACTTACCGCCAAAATCCTTTTCACCTATCCTTATCTAAACAAGCTGGCTCACAACGATTTCGCTCTCTGGCACAACTCCTGGGATTTATCGTCATTGCGAGGTCGCCTAGGCGACCGTGGCAATCTCACTCCACAAGACTCTTCATCTTCCATCGCCATCATCTTCCTCCCCCAGTACCTCGAATTCCTCGGCCTCGCCTTTCTTATCACCCCCCTTTTCATCTTCATCTTCATTCTCCAAAGACTTCTAGCCACAAAAAGGACCCGCCGTGGCGGGTCATAAGCAAAACTAGTTTAGTTGACGCTCAAACACCCAATTTATTCGATACTCTCCATTGAACATCTTTACCTGGATCTGAGAAACAAATTTAAACCCTCTGCTTCCTAGTTCCGCGATATACGCGTTAGCGCCGGCCTTTCTAACGGGACTGTCATTACCAACAAACACTCCGTCATCTATGAGCACCTCATTTCCAAACGTATTTGTCTGGAACACAATTACCTGAAACTGTTTATCAATCATGATCTTCTCCTTTAAATGTTCTTGAACTGTTAAGTTAAGTTCTACCCCAAAAGCCTCACAGTGAGGGTGACGACCTGCCTGCCCGACTGGTCATCACTCCTCTCTCTGAGGCCTTTTGTTACAGTTGACAGTTATTTTTTACAGTGTTACTCTGTATTCAGATAAAGTCTACTGTCCAGACAATATCTAGAAAAAGAAAAGCAATGTCATTCGAGTTAGGCTACGGTGATATTGCTTTTTTTCTGTCTCGATGATCGTCATTGCGAAGTCGCCTTAGGCGACTGTGGCAATCTCACTCCATCATCGGCTCATCACTACCAAAGATTGACCCAACTGGCCCATCTTGGAGATCTGAATCGAACTGACACTTCTGGCAATTGTGCGTGACCAGCGAAGAGATTTTTTACGCCTATTCACCAGTCGGTTGAGCAGATTTTTCATATTTTTTCAAAGATTAACTTGATATACCCAAAATATATCACATCTTGTCAAGTTTCTCAACCTATAGCCGATATCCTCCCCAGCCCATATAAATTCCAGCCTCATTTTTCCCCAAATATACCCCATACCTGGTACAATACCCTCCAGAAGTTCCTTTACAAATAGGAGGTCGCCATGACCAATCAGTTTCCTTTAATTTTCCAAGGTTCTCCTTTTTTACCCCAGTTCGACCATCTCGCCGTTATTGATGATGTTATCCGCGAAATCAGCCCCACCTTTGAACCAGCCGCGGCCATAGCTTTGAACATTGCTCCCATCATGACCACTTACGCAGTTATTCTCCGTTTAGATGTCAATACTCTAAATACCTATCAAGTCACCGAAAAGAATCTTCAAAACTTAATCATGGGTTTCCAATACCCGCTCGAGACTATTCAAGCCTCAGCTGTCTGTAAAAAAGTGGCTACCAAGGAAGAAAGGCTGTCCCTTTACGAACAGCTAGTCAGCACTACCCACCATTTCGACACGCTCCGTATCCAAGATCAAATAGCACTCGATCTAAATGCCACCTGCAATCTCCTCCAAAAAGATCCATCTACAGCTCTGGTTTTTCAGTTTCTCAAAGATTATCCCTTTTCCGAAGACATCTTTTTCTTGACCGGCATGGAAATTGCCGCCATGATCTTTTTTGGACTGGCTTTGGAACTCGTCAAAAGTACCGGTGATAACTCCTGGCTCTGTGTCTCCTACGATCCCTCCGATCTCGGCTAACCCGTCATCCCGCCGGGGCTTTTTTGTCTTGTCATCCCGACCGTAGTGGAGGGATCTCACTCCACCCGTCTCAAAATGCCGCGTACCCACGCGGCCTTTTTGTACCTAAAGACTTGACAAATAGCTTATAATATGCTATGATTCCACTTGTAAATTGACAATTTAGTTCGTGGCTATCTAGCCACCATTCAGGGGGCTTCCCCCAAGGAGAATCTTGATGAAAAAATCACTTAAATGGTTTTTAGCCGCTCTCGCTCTATTATTGGTAGGGTGCAATCCACTCAAAGTCTCCCTTTCACCTGTGGACTGTAATACCGCAAACATCTGTAACTTCACCGTTACCAACAACGAAAACAGCGAGGTACAGCCAGAAGGTATCGAGGTAAGGCTCGAAAACCAGGGGGTACCAGTCACCCCCATTTACAATCCACTCTACAACCCAAAGATGTATATTGTAAAAAATTGGGAACGTGGTGTCTCTCATCGAATTACCTTGCCCGTAGGGGCACCCCTTCAACCAGATGAAACTCGGTCATACAATTTTCACTTGCCGAAGCTGGAAGTGCCCGGGCAAACCCTGGTAGATGTTTCCTTATTTATCCCCGCTCCCAACATCTTTTCGAGTTCCTACGGTCGATATCATAAATATGCCGTGGTCGAAGTTCCTGGTGAAAAAGCTATCTTACCCTTCGAGTACAAAATCATCACTTGTACTCAAAACACCCTTCGGGTTCTCATTAAGAACCATGGTGGGTGGGGCTACCGTCAGATTGGTATCTATCTCAACGGTAACCTCAAAAATGCTTGGAGGATCACAAACCCCCGTCCTGATGGCACGGACTGGCTCTACACCTTTGACCTTCCCGAAGAAACCACTTTGGTGCAAGTAGACGTCAACGGCCTCCAAGAACAGCCCAGCTTTAACCCTCCAAGCCTGGATTACCACGGCGCCCGCAGTTACTGTGTACCCACTCAATAGTCACCTTTCTCGAGTTCTCTCCCCAGTCCCGCCTAACCCGCGGGGCTTTTTTTGCCCACATTACACCTACATCTCTTGACAGACAGGCTGTAATACAATATATTACAGTTATGAGAACAATCATGAACATATCCCTTCCCGAGCCCATGGCACTCCTAATCAACAAGGAAATCTCCACCGGCAAATACGCCTCCAAAAGTGAATTCTTTAGAGCCCTCTTTAGAGATTGGAGCGAAATCAAGCTAGCCAAAGAACTCGATCAATCACGCAAAGAAATGAAGGCGGGAAAGGGAAAACTCCTCCGGTCTTTAGCCGACCTGGATTAAAGTCTTCAAATGAAGATATACTACTCTCCAAAATTTGAAAGAGAGTATCGGAAACTCCCCCAAAAACTCAAGGAATTGGCCAAAATAAAAGAGGTAGTTTTTAGAACAAATCCCTTTGATACCAGGCTCAAAACTCACTCTCTCACTGGGAACCTAAAAGGTGCCTGGTCATTCTCCGTAAACTTCAAAACTCGCATCATATTCGACTTCGTCAATGATTCAGAGGTCTGGTTTCACACCATCGGTTCCCACGACATTTATAGACACTAATTCAACTGTCTAGGTCGTGATACATATGGCACTCTGGCCAAAAAAATCCCCCGGGTTCACCGGAGGAATTTGTCTAAGGCCTGACGTTACGCGAGATGAGAGTTTTTAGGCTTATCTTGGTGATCGGAGTAGGCAGAAGGGCTTTTCCTTCCCACAAGATCCATTTGTCTTTAGCAAACCCTCTTAGATCCTTCTCCTTCAAAGCAGATGGTGCCAGCTCTCTGCTGGCTAGCCACTCGTCCATGGTCATGGACTTTTTACAGACCCACGAGCCTAATTCTCGGCTCCAGCCCCAGATCTCTACCTTAATCTTCGGCAGAGTCGCGACAAGGGTTTTAAAAATATAGCTCATTTTGGTCTCCTTTTGGATATTTTAAGGTATGGACGAACGTACAAGACTGCCGGCATTATACCCCATAACACTCAAAAAGTCAAGCCAAGCAGAATGCTCTACAATAGAGCCCAGATGCCCAAATCCACCTCCGTCTTTTTCTGCAACAGCTGTGGCAACGAATTTGCCAAGTGGGCCGGTCAATGCCCTGCTTGCCACGAGTGGAATACGCTCGTCGAGACCGCTCCCTTCCTCAAAACCGCCAGAACCAAAACCGGCCAGAAAGTTAGTCTCAAACCAGCCGAAAGTTTTACGGTCAAAACAGCTCTTTCTTCCCAAACCGGCTACACCTTTTCTACCGGCATCGGTGAGTTCGACCGTGTCCTGGGTCCCGGCCTCACCAAAGGCGGCGTCTATCTTCTGGCCGGCCAGCCAGGCATCGGCAAATCCACCCTTCTCACCCAGCTCGCACTATCGCTTCAACCTCCCCTGTCAAGGGGAGGTGGCCAGCAGGCCGGAGGGGTTTTATACGTCTGTTCCGAGGAAAATCCGGCTCAAGTAGCCTCCCGCATCACCCGCCTGCAAGGACTGTCCTCGCAGGCCGATCATATCCAGCTCCTCAACACCTCCTGCGTGGAAAATATTATTGACGCCCTTAAACCAACAATTAGTAACCGAGATCTGAAATCTGAGAGCTGTGATCTAATATGTATTGTCGACTCCATCCAGTCCGTCTCGACTGTCACGAACCCCACCACCCCAGGCTCGCCCTCCCAGATCCGCGACAGTGCCAGCTTTCTCATTCAGGCCGCCAAAGAACACTCCGTTCCCTTGATCATTGTGGGGCACGTGACGAAGGACGGAGACATCGCCGGCCCCAAAATGCTGGAGCACATGGTGGACACTGTTCTGGAGCTTTCAGGCGACCGCCAACATCTTCTTAGACTTCTGCGTACCGTCAAAAACCGCTTTGGCCCGACAGACGAAACCGGCATCTTCCGCATGGATGGCGGCGGCCTCAACGAGGTCAAAGACCCGGGTGCCATTTTGCTTGAAGGACGGGTCAAAAATGCTCCAGGCTCCTGTTTGACCATGATCATGGAAGGCACTCGTCCCCTCACAGTCGAGATCCAAGCATTGGTGGTCGCCTCACCCCTCCCCATCCCCCGCCGCATCGCCAAAGGCATCTCGGGAAACCGTCTCCAGCTTATCTGCGCCATCCTCACCAAGCACCTAAATCTGAGCCTGGCCACCAAAGACGTTTTTGTGAACGTCACTGGCGGCCTGGAGGTCAAAGACCCGGGTGCCGACCTAGGCATCGCTCTAGCCATCGTCTCCTCGGTCAAAGACAAACCCTTGCCGGAAAACTCCATCTGCTTCGGCGAGCTCGGTCTTCTGGGCGAAATCAGAAAAGTCGGCTTCACCGATAAAATGCTCAAAGAAGCCAAATCCCTCGGCTACACCATCGTTTTCTCCCCCCTCTCCCACGCCTCCATCCGCTCCATCAAGCTGACGTAATCGTTGTATAATACCCCCATTCGCAACTTAAAAATTGGAGGACTCTATGAAACTCGTCTTTGACGGTACCGAAATATCTATTTGTTCTCCCCAGGAAGTAATTACCTTCAGGGAAGATCGTGAATCTGGAAAAAATTTTAACTTCTACGAAAACCTTTCTTCGGACATCTCCGCCAACATCGCCAAAATCCATAAGATCCACGGCTATAAAAATGAGGAATATAGCCTCGGATTATTACTTGGAGCAGGTAACGAGTTACTTTTTAACTACGACTTCCGGAATGGGTATCGGTTCACTTTTGGACTAAACATTTTCCCAGATTACATTCATAGGGATAAAGACAAGGTTAATCGAGTTATCGAGTTCGTTCTGTGGATACTTGAAGCTTTTGGATGGATAGTCACCTTTAATGAAGACGAGTCTTGGTACTACCTCGACTTCGCCCCCCTCCTCGCTCTCACTCCGGAAGAGGTAGATGCTGAGATCGAACAGAGAATCAACTCCCTGGCAGGTAAAGCCCTTCAAGTTATCAACTCCGGTCTGACAAAACATCAATCCAAGTTCTTTAGAAAAGAGATTGGTCTTGCACCAGCTGACGTCTTACCTGAAGATGTAGAGCTTGTGATTGATCGGCTTAGTTTCTTACTTGGTCCAAAATGGACTATAGCCAACTGGAACAGCTTTAGTTTCAATATCTTTCCATCCACCCTTAGCTAAGGGTGGTTTTTATATCCTGCAGGGCCTGGCCCTGCAGGTCAATAGTCTTGACAAGCGAGCCTACCTATGTTATTATAGGCCAGTTAGCTTCCTCTGCTGGCCTCTCGGCCC